>UMEI01023700.1_pt1 | contig 11011 bp, 9 predicted proteins | sample 1964711 | NCBI WGS metagenome assembly UMEI01 (sample SAMEA4836016, study PRJEB28245) | human gut metagenome | biome: gut microbiome; material: fecal sample | place: Denmark | collected 2008 | reverse complement strand
AGCAGATGGGATGTATTATTTTTTTCTTTTTTCGTCTATTAGCAAATCTACAGATCAGAAATTTCTTTGATACCGCTGATATCCGGATCAATGAGCATGGAGTAATTCGTATGATAAATGACGTATCCTGGTTTTGCCTGAGGTGGTTTCTTTAAGTTTCGTCGTTCAGTGTAATCGACCTCAACCTTCGGAGCATTTTTCCCTTTAGAGTAGTGAGCGGCAAGTCTTGCGGCCTCTTCGTAGGTACGGTCAGGAAGTTCATTTACGGTTCCGAGCTTTACGATGACGTGAGAACCTGCCATTTTCTTAGCATGAAACCACATATCTTTTCCGTTAGCGAATTTAAAAGATAATTCGTCGTTCTGGAAGTTGTTTTTTCCGATATACATATGGAATCCATCAGAAGAAATATAGTGAAGCGGTTTACTTTTGCCCTGGCGTTTTTTTTGATTTCTGCCATGGCGTTTCATGTAACCACATTCGATTAATTCTTCTTTGATCATAGCAAGGTCATTTTCATCGCGGGCGATTTCTAAAGCGTTACTTACAGATTCCAAATGTGATAGTTCGGCAAAGGTTTCTTTTGTAAGAGTACTTAATGCTTCATAAGTACGTTTTAACTTTCCATAGCGGTCAAAATATTTTTTGGCATTTTCCATCGCATTTAAGTCGGGGTCAAGTGGGATCGTGATTTCTTTGCCATCATAATAGTTGATACATTTTAATTCTTTTTGATGAGGGGCTGCTTCATAGCCGTAAGTGTGAAGAAGCTCTCCGTATATTTTATATTTTTCTTTTTTGTCTGTATCTTTTAACTGTTTTAGCTGCAGGTCATATTTTTTCGCAGTACGCTCTAACGCATTTTGCACGATATGGCGTAGGTCAACGGACTTTTGGCGGATACGGGTCACAACTTCTTTTTGTGCGTAAAAGGTTTCTAATACTTCAGAGATGGAAGGATATTCTTCTGTAGTTAAATCACTGAACATGGAAAATGTAAACGCACCGAATTCTTTTGGAGCTTTTCCTTCGTAAATAATATTTGGAGAAAAAGCGTGTGTTTCTATCTGGTTTTTCAGACGGACGAGTTCACCGTAAAGGGAACTTTGCTGCACTGGGGTAAGAGAAGCAACAGCAGAATCTCCATCGATGTCGGCGCGGTAGCAGATTTCATTGGCAAGCACAGGACTGATACCGGAAATACTGCCATAGACTGCTTTTTGCACAGAAACTGGTTTGACAAGCAGTGTATTTTCCATCCATTCAACAGATAGATCATTAAGAGAAATCTTACCCTTTCCTGGAGGGGCGATATAAGTTCTTCCTGGTAGAACTTCTCTTACAGAACTTACCTGATTGGAAATATGTTTGATACTGTCGATAATCATGTTTTTTTCATCAATAAAAATAATATTACTGTGTTTTCCCATGATTTCGATAACCATTTTTTTACGGCAGGTATCACCAAGTTCATTTAAATGTTCAATTGTGATCTCAACGATTCGTTCCATACCAGGTTGTGTGATTTCGATAATTCTTCCGTTGCTGATATATTTTCGAAGCAGCATACAGAAGTTTGGGGCGGTCATAGGATTTGCCTTTGTCTTTGTAGTAAAATAGATAAGTGGAAGACTTGCTCCAGCAGAAATCAGTAGTCGATAGGTTTCTTTATTATTTTTTACAACAAGAAGCAGTTCGTCCGCTTCCGGCTGATAGATTTTGTAGATGCGTCCGCCGGTAAGCAGGCGGTTCATATCATATACAATATTGGCTATTACAACGCCATCAAAAGCCATAGTAAAATTCCTCCTGAAATAATATTTATACTTTTAAATAATCCATGCAAAAGAAATGTATCTGCTTTGCATGAAAAATATAAAAGTATAGAATGATATTGCGGCAAAAATATCTGAAAAACAGTAGGATTTGCAGCCTTTTCATGATACCATAGATAAGAAGGGAATGTCAAAACGTCAGGCATACTTGCATGGAAAATGAGAATGTGATATGTTGGATAAAAGAACGAAAATATAGAAGGAGGAATATTATGGGAAAAGCAGAAAATGGAGAAATCAGAGAAGTTACAGCAAATATCTGGGAGGACAGAAAGCATCATTTATGGTTCCCGATTAGTTTTACAAAATATACAGTGGGGAATGGAAGATTATATGTAAATAGTGGATTTCTTTCTTCAAGAGAAGATGAGTGTCTGTTATATCGTATTACAGATATTACATTATACCGCAGTCTTCCACAGCGTATTTTTGGAACAGGAACGATTGAGCTTCACACAAAAGACCGTTCCACCCCAGTTATCCGTCTGGAGAATATTGCGAAGTCTGCGCAGGTAAAGAGAGTGCTGAGTGATCTTATTGAGAAGGAAAGAGAAGATAAAAAGGTAGTCGGAAGAGATATGTATGGGGCGGTAAGTCACATTGATCCTGTTGAATTTGATGGAGATGGAGACATGGATGACCATAATTTCAATTAATTTTACAGAAATCAATTAGAAAAAGTTCTGTTCTCTGGTTGACAAAATGGGCGGTCACGAGTATAATCATAAACAGTTTTAATGCGTTACCACTTTATTGTGACAGAGTATTTAAAGGGCAAGAAGATTGTCACAAAAGAGTCTGTGAATGCAGGCTCTTTCTTTTATAGATTTTTATAAATTAAAAGAGAAAACAGGTAATAAAATTATTTTTTTATGAGAATAGCTCAGATAATTTTATAAAAGTGGTGAATGAGATTTTAATTTAGGAGGATAACATTAATGAAAGAAAAACTGCTCCACACTCCAGAGGGAGTAAGAGATATTTATAACTCAGAATGTAAGAGAAAGTCAGCGGTGGAGAAGCGGATTCATCATATATTAGAGCTTTACGGCTATCAGGATATTGAGACACCAACATTTGAATTTTTTGATATATTTAACAGTGATACAGGAACTGTAAGTTCTGTAGAGATGTTTAAGTTTTTTGATAGAAATAATAATACGTTAGTGCTTCGCCCGGATATGACGCCGTCTATTGCAAGAAGTGTGGCAAAGTATTATAGTGCCTGTGAATTTCCACTTCGTCTTTCTTACCGCGGGAATACATTTTTAAATAACAGGAGTTATCAAGGTAAGCTTACTGAGAAGACGGAGATGGGAGCGGAACTTATTAATGATGACAGTCCGGAAGCAGATGCAGAGGGAATCATCATGATGATTGACTGTTTCCTTGCGGCAGGTCTTACGGATTTTCGTATAGATATCGGGCAGGCAGAGTTTTATAAAGGAATTATGGATGCGTTAGAAGCTTCTGAGGAAGTTAAGGAGCAGATTCACGAATATATTGAGAATAAGAATGCTCTTGGAATGGAAATTCTTTTATCGGATTTATCTATGAAAGATTGTTATCGTAACATTCTGCTTGAGTATAATGATTTATATGGTGATGTTACCATGCTTGAAAAGGCAAAGAAGCTTACGATAAATCCTCGTTGTCAGGCGGCAATTGCCAGATTAGAGGAAGTTTATGAAGTGTTAAAGCTTTACGGTTACGAAAAATATGTAAGTTTTGATCTTGGCATGGTGAACCATTTTGATTATTATACAGGAATTATTTTCCGGGGATATACTTATGGAACTGGAGATGCGATTGGAAAAGGTGGACGTTATGATAACCTTTTAGCGCAGTTTGGTAAGGAAGCAAGTGCCAGCGGATTTACCATTTTGATTGATGATGTACTATCTGCATTAAGCCGCCAGAATATCAGCATTTCCTTAAAAGAATATGCCTATTCTTTACTTCTTTATAAATCAGAGGACAGACAGAATGCGATTCCGTTAGTTGTAAAGTTAAGAGATGCCGGAGTAAGGACGGAACTCGTTTCTATGACAGAAGGAAAGACTTTAGAAGAATATCTTGCTTTTGGAAAGAATCAGGGAGCAGAAGGAATCCTCTATTTAGATGGGGAGAATGTCACTGTTTATGATATGGCTTCCGGAGAGCAGGAGACAAAGACATTACAGGAATTCAGGGAGGAATATTAAGATGCGCTATTTAACATTTGCTCTGGCAAAGGGAAGACTTGCCAATAAAACAATGGATATGTTTGAAAAACTTGGTATTACCTGTGATTCCATTCGTGATAAAGAGACAAGAAAGCTTATTTTTGTCAATGAAGATTTAAAGCTTAAGTTTTTCTTAGCGAAGGCTTCTGATGTTCCTACTTATGTAGAGTACGGTGCAGCGGATATCGGTATCGTAGGAGAAGATACGATTCTTGAAGAGGGAAGAAACCTTTACGAAGTAATGGATCTGGGCTTTGGAAAGTGTAAGATGTGTGTCTGTGGACCGGAAAGTGCAAGGGAAAAGTTACAGCATGGAGAGCTTATTCGTGTAGCTTCTAAGTATCCAAGCATTGCTAAAGATTATTTTTATAATAAAAAGTTTCAGACCGTAGAGATTATCAAGTTGAATGGTTCGGTGGAGTTAGCTCCGATTGTTGGACTTTCTGAGGTCATTGTCGATATCGTGGAGACTGGTTCTACATTAAAGGCAAACGGGCTTACAGTCTTAGAGGAAATTTGTGATCTTTCTGCCCGTATGGTAGTAAATCAGGTAAGTCTTAAGATGGAACAGGAGAGAATCCGTAAACTTATTTATGACCTGCGTAAGCTGAAGCAGCAATAGATGGTGAAAAATAGAGACAAAAATAAATTAGAACATTCCAGAGGAAAAGAAAATGAGAGTTTTAAAGGTAAATAAAGAAAATACAAAAAATATTTTAAGTGATTTATTAAAGAGAAGCCCAAATAACTATGACCAGTATGCCGGAACAGTACAAGGTATTTTAGATGAAATTAAGGAAAAGGGAGATGAAGCTCTTTTTGCTTACACAGAAAAGTTTGATAAATGTAAGCTGACAAAAGATACGATTCAGGTAACAGAGGAAGAAATCAAGGCAGCATATGAAAAAGTAGATGATTCTTTAGTAGAAGTTATCCGTAAATCTCTTGTAAATATTCGTGAGTATCACGAGAAACAAAAGAGAAATAGTTGGTTTGATGCCAAACCGGATGGTACGATTCTTGGTCAGAAGATGACAGCTTTAGCTTCTGTTGGCGTGTATGTACCGGGTGGAAAGGCAGCATATCCGTCTTCTGTACTTATGAATATTGTACCGGCAAAGGTAGCTGGAGTAGAAAAAATCGTGATGGTTACTCCTCCAAATAAAGATGGAGAAGTAACACCGGCAACATTAGTAGCAGCAAACGAAGCAGGTGCTACTCATATTTATAAAGTTGGTGGAGCGCAGGCAATCGGTGCATTAGCTTATGGAACAGAATCAATTGAAAAAGTTGATAAGATTGTAGGTCCTGGAAACATTTATGTTGCTCTTGCCAAAAAAGCAGTATATGGACATGTAAGTATTGATTCTATTGCAGGACCAAGTGAGATTCTTGTTCTTGCCGATGATACTGCTAATCCGCACTATGTTGCAGCAGATTTACTTTCACAGGCAGAACATGATGAACTTGCCAGCGCGATTTTAGTGACAACAAGTAAAATACTTGGTGAGAAAGTGCAGGAAGAGATTGAAGGTTACTTAAAGAAGTTATCAAGAGCAGAGATTATTGAAAAATCCCTTGAAAACTTTGGCTATATTTTAGAGGCAGAGACATTAGATGAAGCGTTAGAAGTAGTGAATGCGATTGCTTCCGAGCATCTTGAAATCGTGACAGCGAATCCATTTGAAGTAATGACTAAGGTAAGAAATGCCGGAGCTATCTTTATTGGAGAGTATAGTTCGGAACCACTTGGTGATTATTTTGCAGGACCAAACCATGTTCTTCCTACAAATGGAACTGCAAAGTTCTTCTCTCCGTTAAATGTCGATGATTTCGTAAAGAAATCAAGTATTATTTATTATTCAAAAGATGCTTTGAAAGCGATTCATAATGATATAGAAACATTTGCAAAAGCGGAAGGATTGACAGCGCATGCAAATTCTATTGCTGTTCGTTTTGAAGAGGAGGAGTAGAGATGCCAGAAAGAAAAGCGCGTGTTGAGAGAAATACCAGTGAGACAAAAATTGTTGTTGAGTTGAATTTAGATGGCGGTGGAAAGTATGACATTGATACAGGAATCGGTTTTTTTGATCATATGTTAAATAGTTTTGCACGTCATGGCTTTTTTGATCTGACCTGCAAAGTAGATGGAGATTTAGAAGTCGATTGTCACCATACGATTGAAGATACAGGTATTGTACTTGGACAGGCAATTCGCGAAGCAGTAGGAGATAAAAAAGGAATTCGACGTTTTGGAAACTTCCTGCTTCCAATGGACGAGACGCTTGTACTTGGTGCGGTAGATTTATCCGGAAGACCATATTGCGTGTGTGATTTGCCATTTACCGTAGAAAAAGTCGGTGGGTTTGATACAGAAATGGTACAGGAATTTTTCTATGCAGTTTCTTACAGTGCAGCAATGAATCTGCATTTAAAATTAATACATGGAAGTAACAATCATCATATTATGGAAGCAGCGTTTAAAGCGTTTGCAAAAGCTTTAGATGAAGCTTCTTCCTATGATCCAAGAATTACAGATGTACTTTCTACGAAAGGAGCACTATAAATGAAAAGCACCATTTCTTTTGACGAATTCAAATTAAACAGTGATGGAATGATTCCGGTTATTACACAGGATTATAAGACAAATGAAGTATTGATGCTTGCCTATATGACAAAAGAATCCTTTGAAAAAACATTGGAAACAGGAAAAATGACTTATTTTAGCCGTAGCCGCCAGGAACTTTGGACGAAGGGAGATACTTCCGGACATTATCAGTATGTGAAGTCGTTAGATATTGACTGTGATAAAGATACGATTTTGGCAAAAGTAGAGCAGATCGGAGCTGCTTGTCATACAGGAAATCGTACCTGTTTCTTTACAAGACTTGCGCAAGAGGAGTAAAATAATACAAATAAGGGAAACATAGAAATTATAAGAAATATAGAAAAAACAGATAAAAATTGAGATAAAGATTAATAGAAAGAAGCTGAAAAAAGAAGATATGAGCGATTTAGAAGTAAAATATCAGAGATTACTGGATTATTTAAAAGAACTTGGATCGGTAGCAGTCGCTTTTTCCGGAGGAGTAGATTCCACCTTTCTTTTAGCAGCGGCGAAAGAAGCAGTAGGAGATAATGTGATTGCGTTAACTGCAAAGTCCTGTCTTTTTCCGGAAAGAGAATCAAAAGAAGCACAACAATTTTGTAAAAGTCTTGGTGTGGAACAGATAGTTCTTGATTTAGGAGACACCGAACTGCATCATTTTAAAGATAATCCGCCAAATAGATGTTATATTTGTAAAAAAGGTCTGTTTGAAAAATTTTTACAAAAAGCAGAAGAATACCAGATGGCATATGTTGCAGAAGGTTCGAATATGGATGATTTAGGGGATTATCGACCGGGAATGCAGGCAATCACAGAGCTTGGAATAAAAAGTCCGCTACGGGTAGCCGAGCTTACCAAAGCAGAAATCAGAAAACTATCCCATCAGATAAATCTTCCCACATGGAGTAAACCATCTTTTGCCTGCCTGGCTTCTCGGTTTGTTTATGGAGAGACAATAACATCAGAGAAGCTTCTTATGGTAGAACATGCAGAAGAGCTTCTTCGGGAAAAAGGATTTCATCAATTTCGTGTTCGGATTCATGGTACAATCGCAAGAATTGAACTATTGCCGGAGGATATTTCAAGAATGCTTGACGAAAAACTTCGAAAAGAAATCGTAGATAAACTCAAACGATACGGATTTACCTACGTTTCCCTGGATCTGGAAGGTTACCGAACAGGAAGCATGAATGAGGTGTTGGTGTAGCTCCGAGACCACAGATACTATACTAAGAGCCTTTTACTTCCTGTCTTTGGCTGGAAAGGAATTACTACACCAGTGATAGAAGATTTGAGGATGTTTGTTCGTCTGTTCATTTCAACGAATTAAATCAGAAAAAGGTTTACAGTTTTTTATGAAATATGGTATACTAACTTTATGTAACCGAAAACATTTTCAGTATGAGAAGGAGGGCCTTTACTATGTCGGCTGTATTAAGTGCATTTGTTCAATATATTATAACGTTTATTTTGCTGGTAGCAGCCGCGGCCGGAGGTATTTTTTGTGGAAAGAAGTTAAGAACGAAGAAGAACATGGAAAGCAATACGGCTGGTACTGAAAATACATCAGGTAAATAATTAACATAGCGATATATTTTAGGGTGCTGACGGAGAACGGATTGTTTTCTGCCAGCACCCTTTCATGTCGGCATAACCGACATTAATATATGCGATACTATAGGAGGACAGAATTTTGAAAAAGTATGGAGTAAACGAACTTCGAAGAATGTATCTGGAGTTTTTTGAGAGCAAGGGACATCTTGCAATGAAGAGTTTCTCACTGGTTCCACATAATGATAACAGTTTATTACTGATCAATGCAGGTATGGCACCATTGAAACCTTATTTTACAGGACAGGAGATTCCGCCAAGAAAGAGAGTAACAACCTGTCAGAAGTGTATTCGTACCGGTGATATTGAAAACGTTGGTAAGACAGACCGTCATGGTACATTTTTTGAAATGCTTGGTAACTTCTCTTTTGGAGATTATTTTAAACACGAAGCAATCGCATGGTCATGGGAGTTCCTTACAGAAGTTGTAGGGCTTGATGCAGACAGATTATATCCATCTGTATACTTAGAAGACGATGAGGCATTTGCTATCTGGAGAGATGAGATTGGAATTGCTCCAGAACGCATTTTTAAGTTTGGAAAAGAAGATAACTTCTGGGAACATGGTGCAGGTCCTTGTGGTCCTTGTTCTGAGATTTATTATGACCGCGGAGAAAAATACGGCTGTGGTAAGCCAGGTTGTACGGTAGGTTGTGATTGTGACCGTTACATGGAAGTATGGAACAACGTATTTACTCAGTTTGAAAATGACGGACATAATAACTATACAACATTAAAACAGAAAAATATTGATACCGGTATGGGATTAGAGCGTCTTGCTGTTATTGTTCAGGATGTAGGATCTATCTTTGATGTAGATACGATTCGTTCCCTGCGTGACAAGATTTGTGAAGTAGCAAAGAAGAATTATAAAGAGAATGAACAGGATGATATTTCAATCCGTCTGATCACAGACCATATCCGTTCCGCTACATTTATGATTTCTGATGGTATCATGCCAAGTAATGAAGGTCGTGGCTATGTTCTTCGCCGTATTATCAGAAGAGCAGCTCGTCATGGACGTTTACTTGGTATCGAAGGTAAGTTTTTAGCAGAGCTTAGCAAGACAGTGATTGAAGGTTCTAAAGATGGTTATCCGGAATTAGAAGAAAAGAAAGATTTCATTTACAATGTTATCATTCAGGAAGAAGGTAAGTTTAACAAGACAATCGATCAGGGTCTTGCAATCCTTGCTGATTTAGAAGAATCCATGAAGGAAAAAGGTGTAAAAGAACTTGATGGTGAAGATGCCTTCAAACTTTATGATACGTATGGATTCCCATTAGATCTTACAAAAGAAATTCTTGAAGAAAAAGGATACACTGTAAATGAAGAAGCATTCCAGGCTTGCATGAATGAGCAGAAAGAAAAAGCAAGAAATGCAAGAAAGACAACAAACTACATGGGTGCTGATGTTACTGTTTACGAATCAATTGATCCATCTGTAACAAGTACTTTTGTTGGATATGATACACAGGAATGTGATTCTAAGATTACAGTTATGACAACAGATACAGAGCTTACAGAGGCATTAACTGACGGACAGGCAGGAACAATCTTTGTTGATGAGACACCATTTTACGCTACAGGCGGCGGACAGCATGCCGACAGTGGTGTGATCACATGTAAAGATGGTGAATTTGTTGTAGAAGATGTTGTGAAGATGCTCGGTGGTAAGATCGGACATATCGGACATGTCACAAAAGGAATGTTTAAAGTTGGTGATACGGTAACTTTATCTGTAAATAAAGCACAGAGAGCAGACACAGCAAAAGGACACAGTGCAACACATCTTCTTCAGAAATCTTTACGTACCGTTCTTGGAAATCATGTAGAACAGTCCGGTTCTTATGTTGATAAAGACCGTCTTCGTTTTGACTTCTCTCACTTCCAGGCATTAACAGCAGAGGAAATCGCTGAAGTAGAGAAGATGGTAAATGATAAAATTGCGGAAGATATCGCTGTAAACACAGAGATTATGAGTGTTGATGAAGCAAAGAAGACTGGTGCAATGGCATTATTCGGAGAAAAATATGGTGACAAAGTACGAGTTGTTACAATGGGAGACTTCTCCAAAGAATTTTGTGCAGGTACACATGTACCACACACAGGAGTAATCAAAGCATTTAAGATTATTTCTGAGACAGGTGTTGCAGCAGGAGTAAGACGTATCGAGGCATTAACCGGAGACGGTGTAATGAAATATTACCTTGATGAAGAAAAAACACTTCATGAAGCAGCAAAAGCAGCAAAGGCAGAGCCTCATAAATTAGCAGAAAAGATTCAGTCCATGCTTGACGAGATCAAAGCACTTACTGCAGAGAATGAAAAGTTAAAAGATCAGATTGCAAAGAGTGAAGTTGCAGATGTAATGGATCAGGTAGTGGAAGCAGGCGATTACAAAGTACTTCCAGTATCCGTAAAAGACGTTGATATGAATGCTCTGCGTACTTTAGGTGATGACCTTAAAGATAAGATTGGAAGCGGTGTTATTATCCTTGCTTCCGATATGGGCGGAAAAGTTAACTTAATTGTAACTGCAACAGATGATGCTGTAAAAGCAGGTGCACATGCCGGAAAGATCATCAAAGAGGCAGCAGCCTTAGTAGGTGGCGGCGGTGGTGGACGTCCAAATATGGCTCAGGCCGGTGGAAAGAATCCAGCAGGAATTAAAGCTGCATTAGAAAAAGCAGTGGAAATCGCAAAAGAACAATTATAAGATGTAAATTCTG
>UMEI01041975.1_pt1 | contig 11028 bp, 6 predicted proteins | sample 1964711 | NCBI WGS metagenome assembly UMEI01 (sample SAMEA4836016, study PRJEB28245) | human gut metagenome | biome: gut microbiome; material: fecal sample | place: Denmark | collected 2008 | reverse complement strand
CTACTACGACTACTACCAGCCCGAAGCCTACGTCCCATCTTCGGATACTTACATCGCCAAAGATTCAGCAATTAATGATGAGATTGATAAGCTGCGGTTATCTGCTACGATGGCACTGGTAGAGCGCAGAGATGTGATCATTGTGGCGAGTGTTTCCTGTATCTATGGACTGGGAAGTCCGGTAGACTATCAGAACATGGTGATTTCTCTGCGTCCGGGGATGATCAAGGACAGAGATGAAGTTGTAGCAAAGCTGATTGAGATTCAGTATGATAGAAACGACATGGACTTTCATCGTGGAACATTCCGGGTTCGGGGAGATGTTTTGGAAGTGATTCCGGCATATGAGTCAGACGTTGCGATCCGAATTGAATTTTTTGGTGATGAAGTGGATAGAATCACAGAGGTGGACATTCTTACAGGAGAGATTAAAGACGAGTTAAAGCATGTAGCGATTTTCCCGGCATCTCATTATGTGGTGGATAAAGAGAATATCAACCGCGCCGTCAAGGCGATTGAAGAAGAGCTGGAAGAGCGCGTCAAAGAATTTAAAAGACAGGATAAGCTGTTAGAAGCGCAGCGGATTGCTGAGCGGACAAATTTTGATATTGAGATGATGAAAGAGACAGGATTTTGCTCTGGGATTGAAAACTATTCCCGTCATCTGGCAGGATTGGCGCCCGGACAGGCTCCATATACACTGATTGATTATTTCCCGGATGATTTTGTAATTATGATCGATGAGTCTCATAAGACGATCCCGCAGATTGGAGGAATGTATTCCGGGGATCAGTCGAGAAAATCGACACTGGTAGATTATGGATTCCGTCTTCCTTCTGCGAAAGACAACCGTCCGTTGAATTTCGAAGAGTTTGAAAGTAAGATCAACCAGGTATTGTTTGTGTCAGCAACACCAGGAGTTTATGAAGAGGAGCATGAGCTTCTGCGGGCAGAGCAGGTGATCCGTCCTACGGGACTTTTGGATCCGGAAGTAGAAGTGCGCCCTGTAGAGGGACAGATTGATGATCTGATTGGAGAAATCAAGGCGGAGATTTCCAAGAAAAATAAAGTGTTGGTGACAACATTAACAAAACGTATGGCAGAAGATCTGACAGACTATATGAGGGAAATTGGAATCCGCGTAAAATATCTGCATTCCGATATTGACACGTTGGAGCGAACAGAGATCATTCGTGATATGCGTCTGGATGTATTTGATGTACTCGTGGGGATTAATCTTTTGAGAGAAGGTCTGGATATTCCGGAGATTACGCTGGTGGCAATTCTGGACGCAGATAAAGAAGGATTTTTACGTTCCGAGACTTCTCTGATTCAGACGATCGGGCGTGCGGCACGAAATTCGGAAGGTCACGTAATCATGTACGCAGACAAAGTGACAGACTCGATGCGTCTGGCAATTGATGAGACGGAAAGACGACGCAAGATTCAGATGGCATACAATGAAGAACATGGCATTACGCCAAAGACCATTCAGAAGGCGGTCCGCGATCAGATCAGTATTTCCAAGAAAGTGGCAGCAGAAGAACTGAAGCTGGAGAAAGATCCAGAGTCTATGAGCAGGAAAGAACTGGAGAAGTTGATCGGAGAAGTTACGAAGCGAATGAAGAAAGCGGCAGCAGAGCTGGATTTCGAATCAGCGGCAGAATTAAGAGATAAATTGATTGAGCTGAAACAGATATTGAATGAGATCGAATAATTACGATATAAATGGGAAAGGAATTTTACATGGGAAAAAAGATGGACGCCAGACAGTATATCAGAATACGCGGCGCGAATGAGAATAATTTGAAAAATATAGATGTTGACATCCCCAGAAATGAACTGGTAGTGCTGACAGGACTGAGTGGTTCGGGAAAATCATCCCTGGCTTTTGATACAATTTATGCCGAGGGGCAGAGAAGATATATGGAATCGCTTTCTTCCTATGCAAGGCAGTTTCTTGGTCAGATGGAGAAACCGGATGTGGAAAGTATAGAAGGGCTTTCTCCGGCGATTTCTATTGATCAGAAATCGACCAATCACAATCCTCGCTCTACCGTGGGTACAGTGACAGAGATCTATGATTATTTCCGACTGCTCTATGCGAGAATCGGGATTCCACATTGTCCGAAATGCGGAAAAGAGATTAAAAAGCAGACGGTGGATCAGATGGTAGATCAGGTGATGGCACTTCCGGAAGGTACAAAGATCCAGTTGCTTGCTCCTGTCGTAAGAGGCAGGAAAGGAACCCATGCAAAGCTGTTTGAACGGGCAAAGAAGTCAGGATATGTGCGTGTTCGTGTAGACGGGAATCTGTATGAATTGTCAGAGGATATCGCACTGGATAAAAATATCAAACATAATATTGAGATTATTGTAGACCGTCTTGTTGTGAAACCGGGAATTGAAAAACGAATGACAGATTCCGTGGAAAGTGTACTTTCACTTGCGGAAGGGCTTCTGATCGTAGATATCATCGGCGGAGAACCGATGAATTTCAGTCAGAGTTTTTCCTGCCCGGACTGTGGAATTAGTATTGAAGAAATTGAGCCGAGAAGTTTCTCGTTTAACAATCCGTTTGGTGCCTGCCCGACTTGTTTTGGGCTGGGATACAAGATGGAATTTGATGAGGATCTGATGATACCGGATCCGACACTCAGCATTCAGCAGGGAGCAATCGCAGTGATGGGCTGGCAGTCCTGTACAGAAAAGTCAAGCTTTACACGTGCGATTTTGGATGCGTTGTGTGAAGAATACCATTTTGATCTGGAGACGCCGTTTCAGGACTATCCGAAAGAGATTCATGATGTTTTAATTTACGGAACAAACGGGAAATCTGTGAAAGTACATTATAAAGGACAGCGTGGAGAAGGTGTTTATGATGTGGCATTTGAAGGACTGATCAAAAATGTGGAGCGCCGCTATCGCGAAACGGGATCTGAGACAATGAAGGCAGAGTATGAAACCTTTATGCGGATTACTCCATGTTCCGAATGTAAAGGTCAGAGATTGAAAAAAGGTTCTCTTGCGGTAACTGTGGGAGAGAAAAATATTGCAGAACTCACAGCGTTTTCAATCGATAAGCTGCAGAAATTTTTACAGGGGCTGGAACTGACAGAGACGCAGCTGATGATTGGAGAACAGATCTTAAAAGAAATCAAAGCGCGGATTCAGTTTTTGCTGGATGTAGGACTGGACTATCTGACGCTTGCCAGAGCGACAGGGACACTATCCGGCGGGGAAGCGCAGAGAATCCGGCTGGCAACTCAGATCGGTTCAGGTCTTGTTGGTGTGGCCTATATTCTGGATGAACCGAGTATCGGACTGCATCAGCGGGACAACGACAAGTTGCTTGCCACATTGAAGCATCTCCGCGATTTGGGAAATTCTCTGATTGTAGTAGAGCATGACGAAGATACGATGCTGGCGGCTGACTGCATTGTGGATATCGGCCCGGGAGCTGGAGAGCATGGTGGACAGGTTGTTGCAGTGGGAACGGCTCAAGAGTTGATGGCAAACGAAAAATCAGTGACCGGAGCGTATCTGAGCGGACGCCTCAAGATCCCGGTTCCGGAAAAAAGAGAGAAACCGACCGGATATTTGAAAGTAGTAGGCGCAAAAGAAAATAACCTGAAAAATATCGATGTCAAGTTTCCGTTGGGAATCATGACATGTGTGACAGGAGTGTCCGGTTCCGGAAAAAGTTCTCTTGTCAATGAGATTTTATACAAAACACTTGCCAAAAAACTGAACCATGCAAGAACAATTCCGGGAAGGCATACGAGAATTGAAGGGCTGGAGCAGGTAGATAAAGTGATCGACATTGATCAGTCTCCGATTGGAAGAACACCGCGTTCCAATCCGGCAACATATACGGGTGTATTTGATTTGATTCGTGATTTGTTCGCAGCAACACCGGATGCAAAAGCGAGAGGCTATAAAAAAGGAAGATTCAGCTTCAATGTGAAGGGCGGACGCTGTGAGGCCTGCAGCGGAGATGGAATCATTAAGATTGAGATGCATTTCCTGCCGGATGTATACGTACCGTGTGAAGTGTGTGGAGGAAAACGCTATAACAGAGAAACTCTGGAAGTGAAATATAAAGGAAAGACAATTTATGATGTATTGAACATGACGGTGGAAGAGGCGTTGGAATTTTTTGAACATGTTCCGAGTATCCGGAGAAAAATGGAAACACTCAACGATGTTGGTCTGTCTTATATCCGACTGGGACAGCCATCTACGACATTATCCGGAGGAGAAGCCCAGAGAATCAAACTGGCAACAGAGTTAAGCCGCAGAAGTACAGGAAAGACGGTATATATTCTGGATGAGCCTACAACAGGACTGCATTTTGCAGATGTGCATAAGCTGACAGAGATTTTGCGACGTTTATCAGGTGACGGCAATACGGTGATCGTGATTGAACATAATCTGGATGTGATCAAAACAGCAGATTATATTATCGATATTGGTCCGGAAGGCGGAGATAAAGGTGGCACAGTCGTCGCGAGCGGGACACCGGAAGAAATTGCAGCAAATGAGAAATCGTATACAGGCAAATATATTGCTGCAATTCTGAATAAAAAATAAAAATGTGCAAAAGGGGTTTCCAAGTGAAATAAATTTTATTATACTTAACTATGCGAGTATCTGAAGCCGAAGAGAAGACAGATCAGATTATAAATGAACTGAGAAATACAAAAGAGGGGAAAAAGAATTTGTAAGGCTGGAGGAGAAAAGATGGCTGTAGATATCGGAATAGATTTGGGAACCGCAAGTGTTCTTGTATACGTGAAAGGAAAAGGGGTTGTTTTAAAAGAACCATCTGTAGTAGCGTTTGACAGAGATACGAATGTAATAAGAGCGATCGGAGAGGAAGCACGGCTGATGTTAGGCAGAACACCGGGCAATATTGTGGCAGTACGTCCTCTCAGGCAGGGTGTGATCTCAGATTATACAGTAACTGAAAAGATGATTCAGTACTTTGTAAGAAAAGCAATCGGAAAAAGAACGTTTAAGAAGCCAAGAATCAGCATTTGTGTACCGAGCGGTGTGACAGAAGTAGAAAAAAGAGCTGTAGAAGAAGCTGCGTTTGCGGCAGGAGCAAGAGAAGTACATCTCATTGAAGAGCCGGTGGCAGCAGCAATCGGAGCAGGAATAGATATCGGAAAGCCATGTGGTAATATGATCGTGGATATTGGAGGCGGAACTGCAGATATTGCTGTAATTTCGCTGGGTGGCGCGGTCGTGCATACCTCGATTAAAATTGCCGGGGATGATTTTGATGAAGCAATTGTACGGTATATGCGGAAAAAGCATAACCTTCTGATCGGGGAGCGGACTGCTGAAGATATTAAGATCAAAGTCGGCACGACATATCCTCTGATTGAGGAAGAGAGTATGGAGGTCAGAGGGAGGAATCTGGTGACAGGGCTTCCAAAGACGGTAACAGTGACTTCCTCGGAGACAGAAGAAGCACTTCGCGAGACATCAGGGAAGATTGTGGAAGCGGTTGTTTCGGTATTGGAACAGACTCCGCCGGAGCTGTCTGCCGACATTCTGGATCGGGGGATTGTTCTGACTGGCGGTGGGGCAATGCTGCGAGGTCTGGAAGAGCTGATAGAGGAAAAGACAGGTATCAATACAATGACGGCAGAAGATCCGATGAAAGTAGTAGCGATCGGAACCGGACAGTTTGTGGAATTTATGAGTGGCAGGAAGGATTTCTGAGAAGAAATCAGGATGGGACAGGCTGCTTCGGCAACAGAATGAAGATTCTGTATGTCGGGGGAGTCTGTCTTCTATTGTAGGACTGGTAAACAGAAAAAATATGCAAGAATACATGTATACAATGTTGAGGCTGCATAAAATGGGAGGAAGAAGTGGAGATTGTAACAGGATACGTGGAACATATTGTGTTTCGCAATGAAGAAAATGGATATACAGTATTTCAGCTGGAAAGTGAAGCGGGCGAAGTAACCTGTGTAGGAACCCTGAATTTTATCAGCGAAGGAGAGCGCCTGGAAATTAAGGGAGATTATGTGAATCATAATATTTACGGAAGCCAGTTGAAAATCAGTTCTTACGAGATGAAGGAACCGGAAGATCTGATCTCCATAGAGCGGTATCTTGGTTCCGGTGCGATCAAAGGAGTCGGTGCAGCTCTGGCAGGAAGAATTGTAAGGAAGTTTAAAACAGACACCTTTCGTATTATAGAAGAAGAGCCGGAACGGCTTGCAGAAGTGAATGGAATCAGCGAACGCAAAGCAAGGGAGATCGCGCTGCAGGTGGATGAGAAAAAAGGAATGCGCAAAGTGATGATTTATTTACAGAACTTTGGAATCAGTACAGCACTGGCAGCAAAAATCTATCAGAAGTATGGCAGTAAAGTGTATGAGATCCTGGAAACCAATCCTTACAAACTTGCGGATGATATCGAAGGTGTTGGGTTTAAAACTGCGGATGAGATTGCGGCAAAGATTGGAATACATACAGACTCTGATTTCCGGATCCAAAGCGGGATTTTTTATGTGCTGCAGCAGTCCATGACAGAAGGACATGTATATTTGCCGAAGAATGTTTTAGAGGTAAGGACCTCCAGGCTTCTTGGTGTTGAGATTGAAGGAATTGAAAAATATATCATGGATCTTTGCATGGAACGAAAGACAGTTATGAAAGAAATAGAAGGAGAGATCCGTATCTACCCGTCTCGCTTTTATTATATGGAACTGAATGTTGCCCGTATGCTGAATGATCTGGATATTGACTGCGCGATGCCGGAAGATATGATGGAAAAACGACTGCGAAAAGTGGAGGAGCTGGAACAGATTTCACTGGATCCAATGCAACATCAGGCGGTGATCGAATCGATCAAGCATGGACTTTTGATCCTGACAGGAGGACCCGGAACCGGAAAGACAACAACAATCAACACCATGATTCAGTTTTTTGAGAGCGAGGGGATGAGTATTCTTCTGGCAGCGCCGACAGGGCGTGCAGCAAAGCGCATGACAGAAGCGACAGGTTATGAAGCGCAGACGATTCATCGTCTGCTTGAAGTCAGCGGAAATCCAGAAGAAGGAAATGTCAATGGATTTTTAAGAAATCGCGACAATCCACTGGAAACAGATGTGCTGATCATTGATGAAATGTCCATGGTAGATCTGACCTTGATGCATGCACTCCTTACAGCAGTTGTGCCCGGAACAAGACTGATTTTGGTGGGGGATGTCAATCAACTGCCGTCGGTAGGACCGGGAAGTGTATTAAAAGATACGATTGCATCGAATAAATTTCATGTGGTTACACTGACAAAGATTTTCCGACAGGCGGGAGAAAGTGATATCGTGTTGAATGCGCATAAGATTAATGCAGGTGAGCGTGTGATCATAAATAACAAAAGCCGTGATTTCTTTTTCCTGAAGCGACAGGAGGCGGATGTGATCATAGGAGTTGTAATCACACTGATCCAGAAGAAACTTCCGAAATATGTGGATGCATCTCCGTTTGACATTCAGGTGATGACACCGACAAGAAAAGGTCTGCTTGGAGTAGAGCGTCTGAATGTAATTTTGCAGAGATATTTAAATCCTCCGGATCCGAAGAAAGAAGAAAAGGAAGCAAACGGAAGGATTTTCCGTACTGGTGATAAAGTGATGCAGATCAAGAATAATTATCAGCTGGAGTGGGAAGTTTGTACAAAGTATGGGGTGACGGTAGATAAAGGGATGGGGATTTTCAATGGGGATATGGGAATCATCCGGGAGATCAGCTCCTATAAAGAAACTCTGACTGTTGAGTATGATGAGAAGCGACTGGTAGAATATCCGTTTGAGCTGTTGGATGAACTGGAACTGGCATATGCGATCACGGTTCACAAATCCCAGGGAAGCGAATATCCGGCGGTGGTAATTCCGCTGCTTCCGGGACCAAAGCTGTTATATAATCGGAATTTATTGTATACAGCAGTGACAAGGGCAAAAAAATGTTTAACGATAGTTGGGAGTGAAGATACATTTCAGGAAATGATAAAAAACAAAAACGAACAGGAACGATACACAAGCTTGGACGAGCGTATACAAGAGTTTTAGAGCTGTTGTACCCTTCAGTTTGTCCATTTTGCGAAAATGTATACAAGTATGGAATCTGTCCTTCCTGTAAAGAGAAGATCGTGTATATCCGTCAGCCAAGATGCATGAAATGCGGAAAGCCATTGAGAAAGGAAGAGCAGGAGTACTGCCGTGATTGCCAGAAAAAGAAGCATGCGTTTGAAGCCGGGAAGAGTATCTGGGTGCATAAAGCACCGGTTTCGCAGGGAATTTACAGATTTAAATACAAAAACAGAAGATGCTATGGAGAAATTTTTGCTACGGAAATGGCTGCAGAATTAGGAGATACTGTGAAACAATGGAAAATAGAAGAAATTATACCAGTTCCGCTTCACAGATCCAGACAGAGGATAAGAGGTTACAATCAGGCACAAATTCTGGCGGAAGAACTTGGGAAAAGGCTGGATCTTCCCGTGAACAAAGATGCAGTAAAGAGAATTCAGAAAACGCGACCTCAGAAAGAGCTTGGGAGCAGAGACAGGATTCGAAATCTAAAAGGAGCATTTGGTGTCACAAAATCCAGGATTCCGAAAAAATGTGTGCTGGTCATCGATGATATTTATACAACCGGAAATACCATACACAGAGTGGCAAAGGTGTTGAAAAATGCAGGAGCACAAAAAGTATATTTTTTGACCATAAGCATTGGACAAGGACTCTGACAGTATGATATACTAAAAATGATGTTTAAAAGGCAATGGATCGAGGTGGAAACATGTTGGATAAAAGAAAAATACGATTGATGATCAAGATGGCTTCTTATGAAAAGCAGGGAGCAGAAGAGGATCTGAAAATCAGCAGTTATTATAAAAAGGATTATGTGAGTATGAATGTGTGGGCTACGGCAATCTGGTTTACCATCGGTTATGCAATCGTAGCGGCACTGATCGCATTCTGCACGTTGGAGCAGATTCTGGAAAAGCTTACGATACTAAAGCTTCTTCTTTTGATGGGAACGGCAGTGGGCGGTTATCTGATTCTTTTGATTCTTTATTGTACCGGTGCAAGGATGTTCTACAAGAGAAAACACAATCTTGCCAAGCAGCATGTGAAAAAATATTATCGGGATCTGTCCCGTCTTGAAAAGATAAACATGAAGGAGAAAAAATAATATGAGCACATTACTTGTATGGAAGGATCAGATAGAAAAAATTTATGCCAGATATTCTTTTTATATTGTAAAGATACTGCAGTTCGTGTTGGGATTATGTGTGTTCGGACTGATCAATTCCAATATAGGATTTATGAAAGCATTATCCTCTACAGTTTGTACAGTTGGTCTTGCTGCTGTTACGGCCTTTCTTCCGGTCGGGATGCTGGCACTTGTAGCAGCCCTGCTTGTTCTGGTACATCTGTATGCGCTGTCTTTGCCGGTAGCGGGATTATGTCTGGCAATTTTTCTGGTGATGTATATTTTTTATGTAAGATTTACACCTAAAAAATCATGGCTGGTGGTAGTGGCGGCAGTAGCAGTTGCTCTGAAGGTCCCATATGTGATCCCGGTTGTATTTGGGTTGCTCGGAGCGCCTTCATTTGCAGTTTCGATGATGCTGGGGACGATTGTTTATTATATGCTCCACACAGTAAAGCTGACGGCATCGGCATTTCAGAGTGGAGGGGTAAAAGAACTTCTGGACGGAATCATGGTATTTACAAAACAGATACTGGCCAACAAAGAGATGTGGATGATGGTAGTTGTTCTGCTCCTGGCGATGATGGTAGTATATGGGGTGAGAACAAGAGGCATCAGTCATGCGTGGAAGACAGCTTCCGTTGCGGGAGCAATCGTGGCGGCAGTGCTTCAGGTGTCAGGATGTATGACATTGGATGTTTCCTTCCAGGCAAGTTTTATTTTACTGGATCTTGTGGTGGCAGTAGCAGCAGGTCTGATAGCAGAATTTTTCTTCCTTTCTGTGGATTATTCAAGAACAGAGACATTACAGTTTGAGGACGATGAGTATTACTACTATGTAAAAGCGGTGCCGAAAGTAGGGGTTACATTACCTGAAAAACAGGTGAAGCATATTACAGAGCCTCATGAAGAACAGCCAAAGGAAGTAAAAGCAGCAGTAAATCTGAAGCCGGAGCCGATGGTTCAGGAAACGGTGGCGATTGATACGAGCCAGATCCAGGAAGCAGATCTGGAGAAAAATGTAGATGAACTTCTGCTGACGCAGAGTTTAAATGAAGAATTGAGACAGAATCAGAACGAGCCGGAGGATGACTTGAGTCTTACGAAAAGCCTTGGAGATTTGTGGACCAAGAAGCCTGGTTCTGGAGAATAGGATGAGGAGGTGACTGGATGGAAGACTGGATCAGAATTTTTTTAAACAATTACATAAATGGTTTATACTTTCCAACGGTACACCTGACAGATGTGATAGAGATATTGATCATTACAGTGATCGTGTATGAGATCATGCTGTGGATCAAGAATACAAAAGCGTGGATGCTCTTAAAAGGGATGATCATGCTGGGGGCATTCTTTTTGCTTGCCGCGATCTTTAAGATGCATACGATTTTATTTGTGGCAAAGGAGTCGATCGGCGTACTTGCAATAGCGGCAGTTGTCGTGTTCCAGCCGGAACTTAGAAGAGCTCTTGAAAAGCTGGGCGAAAAGAATTTTCTTACGAATGTTACTCTTTTTGATAAAAGCAAAGAAAATCAGCGCTTTTCCGATGAAACCCGAGACGGGATCGTGCGCGCATGCTTTGAGATGGGCAGTGTCTGCACAGGAGCGTTGATCGTTGTAGAGCAGGCGATTCATCTGACAGAGTATGAGGTGACGGGAATTGAACTGGATTGCAAGATCTCTTCACAGGTATTGGTCAATATATTTGAGCATAATACACCGCTTCATGACGGAGCAGTGATCATACGGGGAAATCGGATTACCTCAGCAACGTGTTACCTTCCT
>UMEI01003825.1_pt1 | contig 11031 bp, 11 predicted proteins | sample 1964711 | NCBI WGS metagenome assembly UMEI01 (sample SAMEA4836016, study PRJEB28245) | human gut metagenome | biome: gut microbiome; material: fecal sample | place: Denmark | collected 2008 | reverse complement strand
AAAGTAACCGATACGAATGGTTTCACCATATTCTACATATCCTTTTGCAGGCTGTAATTCTCTGGCTATAATATGGAGTAAAGTTGATTTGCCAGAACCATTGATACCAATAATACCAACACGTTCATTTCTTTTTAATAAATAATCAAAAGGTTCAAACAAAACGGAATCATAACCATGTGATACACCATGTAAAACAATGGTTTTATGACCTAAACGTGAAGCAATATCAATCATTTCTAAGTTTTGACGAACAGGAACATCCTCCTGTTGACTTAAAGTTTCAAATCTTTGAAGACGTCCTTTATTTTTGGTCGTACGTGCCTGAACACCAGCACGAACCCATTCGAGTTCTTTTTTGAGAAATTGTTTTCTTTTGTGTTGTGTATTTTGTTGTGTTTCTTCTCGCAAAGCTTTTTGTTCTAAATAAAGGGAATAATTGGCATCATAGAAATAAAGTTGTCCATAGTCTAATTCCATCATACGCTTTGTAATACGTTCTAGAAAATAACGATCATGGGTAATCATAACTAAAGCTTTATTGAATTTGATAAGAAATTTTTCTAAATATTCAATCATTTCATGATCTAAATGATTGGTTGGTTCATCTAATAAGAGTAAATCACAAGGTTTGATGAGGGCGATTGCTAAAGCAACACGCTTTTTTTGACCACCTGATAATTGACCGACAGGTTGATGATGGTGAGTGATCTGAAAACGATTTAAAATGGAAAGGATTTCATATTCGGCAATATCATGTCCAACTTCTTGGTAGACTTGTTGTAGAACGGTGTTTTCTGGCTGGAATTGTGGATGCTGCGAAAGATAGTTAATGCGGATATCTTTCTTTTTGATAATTTCTCCTTTATAATCTTCTTGACCAGCTAAAATTTTTAAAAGAGTTGATTTTCCAGCTCCATTAAGACCAATCAAACCTATTTTATCATGTTCATGAATAGAAAAAGAAATATCTTTTGCGATACATTTTAAATTGTTATATTTTTCAAGATGTGATACACTCATTAACATATTCATATTCTCCTTTATTGTTTTATTGTATCATGACTTTTTATTTTGTAAATATTTTCGTAGGAAGTGATGTTCATGAAAAAAGTCATCATTATTTTATTCATTTTCATATTCATGTGTCAACCTGTTTTTGCACGTGCTGGAGGAGGTAGCAGCAGTGGTGGAGGAAGTCGTGGACATAGCAGTCATACTTCATCACCACATACAAGCTCTCGTCGTCAAGGTGGTTCGCCAATTGCAGGTGTTTTAGGTGCAGGTGGCTGTCTGATGATACTGCTGTACTGGAAGCGTCATAAAGCCAGAAAAATGCATCAGGAGATTGTAGATGATATAAAAACAGCTTATCAGCAGGATACATTCTGGGATGAAAAAGTCTTAAAGAAAAAAGTAGAAGAACAATATTTTAAAATCCAGAAGGCTTGGACAAAACAGGATTTAACAACACTCAAGCTATGTTTAAGTGACGCTCTTTATGAAAGATGGCAATTAAAGATGGAATGGCAACAATATCAAAATCAACAGAATGTTTTAGATAATATTCAATTGTTTAAGGTGATTCTTGTTGATTTATATGATGATATAGATAATCATCAAGATTATTTCTGGGTATATATTGAAGGAAAGATGAATGATACGATGGTTCAAGATGAACAAATCATAGAGAGTCATCATGATACTTTTGTAGAATATTGGAAATTTATACGTTATGGAGATGACATTTTATTGGATGAAATTAAACAACAAGATGAGGTAGAGTCATGAAGTGGATTTGGAAATTATTTCGATGGCTGATTCATTTGTTAGGACGTTTATGTGGTTCATTGTTAGGTTGGATATTTGGCTGGATTCCTCGTTTAAAAAAGCATATGACTGGCATTGAATTTGAACAATATGTTTATGAAATATTGAAACGACTAGGTTATAAACATTTGCGTTTAACACGTCAAAGTGGGGATTATGGGGTTGATATTCTAGCCAGTTATCGAGGTGTTAGATATGCTTTTCAATGTAAGTATTATAGTAAGCCGGTAGGTGTCAGTGCGATTCAACAGGCTTATAGTGGTTGTGAGTATTATGATTATGATGAAGCAGTCGTTGTTACTAATCAGACTTTTACAAGACAGGCTTATGCTCTAGCAAAAAATAATGGTGTCATTTTATGGGATGGAGAAAAATTGGCTTTAATGCGTCGTCGTGCGAATCGTCACGCTTTATTTTATCGTTTTCATCATTCTGATCATCATCCTTATGAAGATATTTTGCAGGTCATTATAAATGCGAATTATGCTTCTGAAGATTTGCTTTATCAACAGCTCCAAATTCCTCTTTCACGAATTGATTATATTTTAGATGATTTAGAATTTTATGATATTGTATCATGTGAAGATGAATATGGTTTAAGAGAAGTATATATTTCTTCAGTAGAGGAAGGCATAAAATTATTAGAAAAAAGTCCTATTTGATATCATTTATGATACAATAATAAAAACGGAGGTATAAAAATGTATAAAGAAGTTTCTCAACAGTTAATGTCTTTTATTCAACAAAGTCCAACAGCTTTCCATGCTGTAGATACAATGAAAAAAATGTTGAATGAAGCAGGATATCAAGAATTATCAGAAAGTCAAAAATGGTCTATGACAAAAGGTGGAAAATATTATGTGACACGTAATCAGTCAAGTTTAATTGCTTTTCATATTGGTGAAAAATTAGATCATTATAATTTTCAGATTGTGGCATCACATAGTGATTCACCTACTTTTAAATTAAAAGAAAAGGCAGAGATGGAAGTGAAAAACCATTATCTGATGTTGAATACAGAAGGATATGGTGGAATGATCTGTTCATCATGGTTTGATCGACCATTATCGATTGCCGGTCGTGTGATGATTAAACAAAATAACACTTATCAGACACGTTTATTAAGTTTTGATCGTGATCTGGTTTTGATTCCTCATTTGGCTATACATATGAATCGTACAGTTAATGAAGGATATGCCTATAATAAACAAATTGATATGTTGCCTCTTTTTGCTGGAAAGCAAGGTCAAATAGGTGATTTGAAAAAAATGATTGCAAAAGAATTACAAGTAGATGAAGAAGCTATCTATGGCAGTGATCTTTACTTATATAATCGCACTGCACCATCTTTATGGGGTGCTCATGAAGAATTTATTTCTGCCCCTCGATTAGATGATTTACAATGTGCCTATACATCTTTACAAGGATTTTTACAAGGATCACATCCTCAATCTATTCAGGTTTTTGCTTGTTTTGATAACGAAGAAGTGGGTTCAGGAACAAAACAAGGTGCTGCCTCAACATTTTTGTATGATACTTTATATCGCATTCATCATCATCTTTTCCAAGACAGTGAAGATTTCTATCGTGCTTTAGCTAATAGTTTTATGTTAAGTGGAGATAATGCACATGCTGTACACCCTCATCATGTTGAAAAGACAGATCAAGATAATTGCGTGTATATGAATCAGGGAGTTGTCGTCAAATCTCATGCCGGACAAAAATATACAAGTGATGGTTTAAGTATTGCGGTGATCAAGGGATTATGTCAAAAAGCCAATGTTTCATTACAGTTCTTTGCGAATCGTTCTGATGCTGTAGGTGGTAGTACTTTAGGAAATATTGCCATGTCACAAGTATCTATGAATTGTGTGGATATTGGTTTACCACAATTAGCGATGCACTCAGCTTATGAAACAGCAGGGGTTCAAGATTCTTATGATATGATTCAGTTAACAAAAGCATTTTTTTATAGTCATATTCAGGTATTAAGTGATGGAAATATTTTAATAGAAGGTGATTAAATAATGTTTAAGCGTATATTTAAATTTGGATTTTATTCTATTTTTTCATTTTTCATAGTGACATGTCTGGCTTCTATTTTACCATTAGAGAAACAACAAAAGATTTTACGTATGCCTTTTGAACAAAACAAAAAAGATCCTTACTCAAAAAAGTAAGGATCTTTTATTGAATAGATATTTTATGAGTGATGATTAAAGCTAAGGGTATAATGAATACGATATAAATAAAGATACATATCAGGCCTAAGATATTATCAAATGTCAGAGAAGATGAAGGTGAGAACAGAAAAATAATCTTTTGAATGATATGGAAATAAAGCCATGAAATGGCTAGAAAAAATATGATTTGTACAAATCTTTTTAAAAAAGTATTCATAAAATCCTCCTCCTATCTTTATACTAGCATACATCCATAAAATAAACAAGGCTTTGCAGCCTTTTAATAATAACAAACAACAGGAATATTCACTTTCAGTTGATTATATAATGAAGCAGCAACATTCAAAGGTAAATTGATACAACCATGAGAACCATGTGTTTTATAACGGTCGCCACCAAAAGAAGATTGCCATGTTGCATCATGTAAACCTATTCCACCATTAAACGCCATCCAATAAGCGACAGGTGTTTCATATTCTGGTTTTCCATCAGCTTGAATCTGCCCTCTTAATACACGATTACGTTGCATAAAATAAACATAATAAGTTCCACCAGGAGTGATACGATCAGGTGTAGGTAATCCTGTAACACAGTCAGATTCTAAAACAACATTACCATTTTTGATAAACCACATATGTTGTTTTGTCATGTCAATTTCCACAAAAGTATTACCTAAACCACCATTACTATAAGAAGCCTGTACACCAGTTACAGAAGGACTTCTTGTTTCTTTTTTATGTGCTTTAATATCACTTAATAAACCAGTGACTTCTTTACTTTGATTTAATTTATAACCATAATTACCACCAGATACAGTTCTTGTGCCATTGGCTCCTTTAAATGTTTTTGATTTTCCAATAATATTAATTTTAGGAGCTAAAGTATCTTTTACAAAAGCTGTTGCCTGTTTCTTAAATTCATCCTCATCATAATAATAATTTCCTTTTTCATCAATAGATAACCATTGAATCAAATCATTACCATCTAACACAACATTACCAGAAACAGTTTTATAAGTAATTTTCGCATCACAATATTCTTTAGCAAGTTTCTCTAAATTTGTAATGATTTTATCTTGAGATGTCAGTTTTGGTTCTTTATAAATATGTTGTTCTTTTAAATGAATCGTATCTTGACGTGTCTGAAATGCCTTTTCTACAGCGTCAATCAATTGTTCATTTTGAATAGTTGTTCCAAAAACTTCAGGTGTAATCACAAATTGTTCATCTTTATACTCTACTTTTGCATCCACTGGTGCAATTTGTTCATCTTGTACATGTTTTAAAGATGTCACAGCTTTTTCTAATTGTTTTTGATCTGTGATTAATAAATCATTTAAATTTATATCTGTAGATTGAAAGAAATGTGTAAACCATAAAAAAGGATTCTGTTTATCCATTTCCTTTTGAATGCTGTTATTAGGATTGAAAGTGATACCACTTTGATCTTGTTTTAAAGTTTCTTTTTGATTATCAACAAAAGTCAATGACAATGTCTGATTTGTCAGTGCATTTTCAAGCGTATCACTGGCTTGTTTGTAAGTCATTCCTGAAACATCAATATCATTAATAGCTGTACGACTCATAAATTTGTCATGATAATAGAAACATCCAAAAAGATAAACAACAATAATGAGTGCCCCTAAAATAAGCAGTGCTTTCAAAACATGATCTTTTCTTATGCGAACCTTTTTTCTTGTCTGTTTTTCTTGCTTTTTTGTTTCCTCCATATAACATACCCCTCATTTTTAAACTTCATTTAGAAGTATAGGTATTTTTACCATAAAAGTCAAGTTATCCAACATTTTATATGCTTGAAATCAATTTTTTTATATGATTTTTCATAAATATATTGACCTTCGTGTGACTCTAAGGTTTACAATGTAAGCGAGGAAGGTGGAAAAGATGAAAATTAAGGAAGTAGAAAAGCAATTATCTATCAGTTCACATGCTTTACGTTATTATGAAAAAATGCATTTGATTCATCCTCATAGAGATGAAAATGGTTATCGTGATTACAATATGCAAGATATAGATAGACTGAAAAAAATCCGTTTTTTAAGAGAATTAGAAATTCCGATTGAGGATATTGCAGCTATTTTAGAACAATCAACAAATTTTCAGACAGTTTTAGAATATCATATTCAAAAGTTAGATACAAAAATTGCTTCTTTACAATATATCCAACAGATATGTCAAGAGTTTCAAGATAAAGGTATTCCTGTTTTAGATGTTTTAACACAAGAGCAGTTACAGGAACAGGAGCATATTAATAAGACGTTGGTCAAGCAAGGTCTAAAAAAATTAGGGGATTATTTACGTAGTCAACATACGACTGTCATAGGAACAAGAATCCAGATTGCTGATTATCTGACAGGTTTACTTATCATGATTGCTTTGTCTATAGGTTTAGGTTTTGTTTTTGGAGATGTTTTACCTCGCATGATTGGCTGGGTAAATTCACAATATCATCTGTCTTTATTGACAGGGTATTCACCTCATTTAAAGATGATTGTGATGATGACTGTTATCAGTTTGATTTTGATACTTTCATTGTATCACATCGCTATAACGAAACAGGATTATATTGAATTGACGGATCAGGGAATACAAATTTGTTCTCGTCAATTTCAAAGTCGCTATTCCATTCTTATAGGATTCTTATTGAAACAAAGTGAGCGTAGAAATCAACATTATCAATGGCAACAATTAAAAAATGTTTCTATTGATATCGTTACAACGACTATGACACAAAGATATGGTTTATCTAAAATCTATTTACCACGTTTTACCTTTACATTTGATGATGGACAAGTTTATGCAATAAAATCAGGATTGGCATTTGACGAAAACAGTAAAATGGCTTATCAAATCATCAAAGCTAAACATATTCCCATCACTGGAGATGATTATACAATAGGTTTTTATAAACAGGATGAAATGAGTGGGTTTGAATATTTTGAAAAACGTTATGCTTTAAATACGCCTCGAAAAAAATGATTGTGCATATAATTTGAATTCTTTAGATTTTGGGGTATACTAGATATGGAAGGTGATAAAAAATGGTTAATATGCAAAAAGTTGCTGTTATTGGATGTGGATTTGTTGGAGCTACATCTGCATTTAGTTTGATTCAGACAGGTTTATTTTCTGAAATGGTATTGATTGATGCAAATATGCAAAAAGCTGAAGGTGAAGCTATGGATTTGAGTCATGGAAGTGCTTATTTGACACCAATGAATATTTATGCTGGAACATATGATGATATTGTTGATGCGGGATTAATTGTCATTACCGCAGGAGCTAATCAAAAACCAGATGAAACAAGATTGGATTTAGTGAAAAAGAATGTTCAAATCTTTAAAAGTATTATTCCTGAAATTAAAGAAAGAAATTGTGAAGGAATTTTATTGATTGTTTCTAATCCTGTTGATATTTTAACTGAGGTGGCATTGAAATTATCAGGATTCCCTGCTCATCGTGTCATTGGTTCAGGAACAGTTCTTGATACAGCGAGATTGAAATATGTTTTAGGTAAACATTTACAAGTCGATCCTCGAGATATTCATGCTTATATTATTGGTGAACATGGTGATAGTGAACTGGTTGTTTGGTCAGGGGCACAGGTTGCAGGTATTCACATTAATCATTTCTGTGAATTGCGTGGTCATTTTAATCATGAAGAATCTATGGAAAGACTGGCTCAAGAAGTTCGTGATAGTGCTTATGAAATTATTAAAAGAAAAGGTGCAACTTACTATGGTGTAGCAGTAGCTGTCAAACGTATTGCAACAGCAATTGTGAAAGATGAACATGCTGTTTTACCAATTTCAAGTTTAATGCAGGGAGAATTTGGATTAAATGATATTTGTTTAAGTATTCCAACTGTTATTGGACAAAATGGTGTTGAAAAAGTTGTAGATATTTATTTGAATAATGATGAAAATGAAAAATTACAAACAAGTGCTAAAGCTTTAAAAGATGTTTTAGATGGTTTGGATTTATAAATGAAAAACTCTGTAAGGTGGATTACTTTACAGAGTTTTTTGATATCTTCATAGCCGCAATATCATTCGCTTTTTGTAAGCTTTCTTCCCAGATATCGCCTTGAATACGATAAGCCATAATAGCACCCAAATGGGTATCACCAGCACCATTGGTATTAAAGACGGGAACTTTTTGAGTTGGAATATAAAAGTTTTGTGTTTGATTATAGAAATAACATCCTTCCTGACCAAGTGTAACAATTATTGGTTGTTGTGTCTTTGTATAAAGTATCTTACAGGCATTTTCTAAGTTATTTTGGTGGGTATAGGCAAGGATTTCCTGTTTGTTGAGATGTAAAATGGGATGAAGGGAAAGAATGTTATGCATGGCTTGTTGAGGGATTTTGAAAAGACGAGGTCCGGGAGCAAAATATAAAGTATGATGGGGATATTGTTTTAAAAACTGATAAATCACTTGTTTGTGATCTTCTTCAATATCTAATCCACAAATATAAATAGCTTGATATAAAGACATATCTAATTGTGTGAACCACTCCTTATGAAAAACATATTCAGCGCCATGTTCACAAAGAAAAGTACGTTCTCCCTGCTTATCTACCACACAATAACAACATCCATTCTTTTGTGATGTTTCAATGAAAACAGGAACATGATTTTTTTGAAACTGGGCTTTGACAAAATCACCATAGAATCCTTTGCCAATGGGTGAAAAAAGAGTATAAGGAAGTTGTAATTGTCTAAAAACTGCACTTACATTCCAGGCACATCCACCCATTGTCATTTCTTGTTTTATAATATTTTCATCGCCTGTGATTTGGGGAAATTGTTGAACATAGATATTGACATCACAGACACTTGAACCAATGATTAATGTCGACTTCATAATGTTTCTCCTTTTTCTTGATGATTTTTTATGATTATAACAGATGTTTGTATATTTAGAAAAGCATTAGTGCTAAAATAGTGAGGGGGAGGAAAGTTTATGGAAGATACAAATACAATGATAGAGGGTTCAATAGCAAAGAAAATTATTTATTTTGCGATTCCTTTATTTTTAGGAAACTTATTTCAACAGTTATATAATACTGCAGATTCTTTAATCGTGGGTAATTTTTTAGGGTCAAGTGCCTTAGCAGCAGTCGCTTCTTCTGGTAATTTGATTTTTTTACTTGTTGGATTCTTTAATGGTCTTTCAGTAGGGGCAGGTGTTGTCATTGCACGTTTTTTTGGTGCCCATGATCATCGACGTGTTCGTTTATCCATTCATACGACTGTCGCCTTAGGAATTATCTGTGGACTTGTTTTGACTGGGGTAGGGGTGATTTTTGCACCTAAGATACTTGTTTTAATGGGAACACCACAAGATGTTTTACCTGATTCTATTATTTATTTTCGTATTTATTTTATGGGTTCACTAGCTTTTGTTTTATATAATGCTTTTACCGGTATTTTACAGGCACTGGGAGATAGTAAACATCCTTTATATTATTTGATTATTTCTTCAGTAATTAACGTTGTTTTGGATATTGTATTGATTACTGTTTTTCATATGGGTGTAGATGGAGCTGCGATAGCGACTGTTATATCACAAGTTGTCAGTGCTGTTTTATGCTTTTTATATCTTTTAAAACATCCATCTTATCCACTCGTAATCAAAGACATTCGTTTCGATATACCCATGTTGAAACAAGTTATTCAAAACGGATTACCAGCAGGAATTCAAAATTCCATTATTGCGTTAGCTAATGTGGTTGTTCAAAGCTATATTAACAGTTTTGGAAAAATGGCAGTGGCAGGATGTGGAGCATATTCTAAAATTGAAGGATTTGGTTTTTTACCAATTACATGCTTTGCCTTAGCCATGACGACCTTTGTATCACAGAATATGGGGGCCAAAAAATATGATCGTGTGAAAAAAGGAACACGCTTTGGGATTATATGTTCATTAATACTTGCTCAAATCATCGGGATTGTGATTTTTATAGCAGCACCATTTTTAATCAGTTTATTTGATTCTACGGTGGATGTTGTGGGATTTGGAACAGCACAGGCTAGAACAGTGACATTATTTTATTTTTTATTAGCTTTTTCACATTGTATTGCTGGTATTTTACGAGGGGCAGGAAAGTCAATGGTACCAATGCTTGTCATGATGGTTTTCTGGTGTATTGTGCGTGTTTTATATATGAGCATTGCTTTATATTTTATTCATGATATTCATCTTGTCTTTTGGGCTTATCCAATCACATGGACATGTAGTTCGATTGTTTTTCTGTGGTTTTATCTTTTTTCTTCGTGGTTACCAAATCATCAGTCAAAACCTTTTTGATAATTTGTTAAAATATGGAAAATTAACGATAAGTGGCGAAAATAAGCCACTTTTTTATTATAAAAAATCAAAAAATAAAGCATGTTTTTTCTATACATCATCTTCTAAATAGTATATAATGGTGGTATGAAGTGTTAAAAAATGTATAGAAATGTATAAAAGTGGGTGATTTTGAAGTGTTCATAGGTGAATATAGGCACAATATAGATGCTAAAGGACGTTTGAGTATTCCAGCCAAAATGCGTCTTGAATGTGGTGAAAAAGTCTATGTCACTCGTGGTAATGAAGGTTGTCTGGCTGTTTATACTGTTGAAGGGTGGCAAACATATTATCAATCACTCATGAAATTACCAAAAACAAAGAAAAAAAACAGAATATTTATTCGTTTGGTCACTTCCAGAGCAACGGAATGTGAATTTGACAAATTAGGACGTATTAATATTCCTCAGGTTTTAAGAAATGAAGGTCAGCTTCAAAAAGAATGCGTGATTGTAGGGGCAGGAGATCACATTGAATTATGGGATAGCCAAATGTGGGATTGCTTCTATGATGACAATATGGATCAGTTTGATGACATTTCAGAAAATATTGATGATTTAGATTAGGAGGACGTTATGTTTCATCATATCAGTGTATTACTTCAAGAAACAATTGATGGTTTAAATATCAAAGAAGATGGAATC
>UMEI01042023.1_pt1 | contig 11033 bp, 8 predicted proteins | sample 1964711 | NCBI WGS metagenome assembly UMEI01 (sample SAMEA4836016, study PRJEB28245) | human gut metagenome | biome: gut microbiome; material: fecal sample | place: Denmark | collected 2008 | reverse complement strand
CCGAAACCAATCTGTGTTGCAACATAAGTAACAAGAACTGCGATAACTGAATCATATCCAACTGCTACAAATAATGGACAAAGAATCATAGTAAACGGAAGTGCTTCTTCTCCCATCCCGAAAACTGCTCCCCCAAGAGAAAACAGTACGAAAAGTACTGGAATCAGCAGTTTCTCGGTTCCCTTTGCCTTGCGGATCAATCCGATCAGTCCGGATTCAATTGCACCGGTACGTATCATGATACCAAATGCACCACCTACTACCATAAGGAATGCGATAATCTCGATTGCAGAACTATTTACGATTCCGTTATACATATAGTTGAAGAATCCTGTTCCGCCATCTCCACTAAAGAGTGCTACTCCTTCTGTTACTACATTTCCTGCATCATCTGTCAGATACTGGAAACTTCCGTCTTTGATTACTGTACGGGTTTTCTCAACACCATTGATCATGTACGAAATATCCTGTGTTTCGTAAAATCCCTTTGGTACAAGGAACGTCAGAAGTGCTGCGACAACAACTACCAGAAAGATAATAATGTAGGTGTCAGGCACTTGAAATCCCTTGTTAAAAGACTTTAACCCTTTTCCTTCTTTTTTGCTCATTTTTGAGTCTCCCTCCCATTTTTGATATACCATACTAGTGTACCATAGAATGCTTAAAATCTAACTAAAAATTTACATATTTTATCAATTTACGATGTTTTATCAATTTTATGTCATTTTCTGTATTTTTTCAAGAATGCCTCGGCGTTTTACTCTTTCGGATTATCTCCATCCCGATAAGGCACTGTGGCCGCTGGAGCAACCGCCGAAGCTGGCTCTGTATGTATATCCTGATCATCAAAAAAGATATGTGCCCCAAATGCTGCACCCTTTTGAATGATCTCTCTCTTTTGAAACTGTTGTTGCCTCTACACAGTGCAATATGGATAATATCTCGTCATCAGTAAGACCTTTAAAGAAAGGACTGTTCCTTAAAATGGGTAAAAATTTTTTCAAAATTGTTCCTCCTGTTGGAAATCAAACATACAAGTTGTATTTATTACACTATGATTCTAACAGAAATAAAAATTTTATGCTATAGACGGAGAGTAAAAATGATAAGAAAGATTATTCGAATTGATAAAGAAAAATGTAATGGATGCGGTGCCTGTGCAGATGCCTGTCATGAAGGTGCCATTGACATCATTAACGGAAAAGCAGAATTGGTAAGAGATCATTTCTGTGACGGGCTTGGTGATTGTCTCCCGGAATGTCCTACAGGTGCCATTTCTTTTGAAGAAAGAGAGGCTCCTGCATATGATGAAGAAGCCGTAAAAGACGCGCAGAAAAAAGTATTTGCCAAAAATCAGGCAATGTCTACACACACCGGCTGTCCTGGTTCTAGAAGTATGCAGATTCAGCGATCCAAAACACCTGAAACCATAAAATCAACTCCAAGCGTAGAGCAGCTATCAAAACTTCAGAACTGGCCAGTACAGATTAAACTGGCACCTGTAAGTGCACCATATTTTGACGGCGCAAAACTATTAATCGCAGCCGATTGTACTGCTTATGCATATGCAAGCTTTCATCAGGATTTTATTCGGAATAAGGTAACATTAATCGGCTGTCCTAAATTAGATCAGGTAGATTATAGCGAGAAATTGACTGCAATTATTCAAAATAACAATATTCAAAGTGTAACCATCGTAAGGATGGAAGTTCCTTGCTGTGGTGGTCTGGAGATAGCAGCAAAAAAGGCGCTTCAGGATAGTGGAAAATTCTTACCATGGCAGGTTATAACGATAAGTATTGATGGGAAAACTATAGAATAAAAAAGGAGAATACAATAATGGATAAGAAAATGTTTTGCTTTCAGTGTGAGCAGACCGTCGGATGCGCCGGATGTACAGGAAATGCCGGTGTCTGTGGAAAAAAGGCAGATACAGCCAGATTACAGGATGAACTGACGGGCGCCTTGATTGGTCTTGCAAGAGCTGTCGATAGTACAACAGCTATTTCCAAAAGAACCGGACAGATCATAATTGAAGGGCTGTTTACCACAGTTACAAATGTAAATTTTGACGATGTCTCAATTGAAAACATGATACAAAAAGTCCGAGCTGAAAAAGAAAGACTGGTTCCTGACTGCAGCAAATGTCAATCATCTTGCGGTAAAACAGACGAATACGATATGCAACAGCTGTGGAATGCCAACGAAGATATACGCTCTTTGAAATCTCTGATTCTTTTCGGAATTCGTGGAATGGCTGCCTATGCCTATCATGCAAATGTTCTGAATTATGAAGATACTGAAGTGAATCGCTTCTTCTGTGAAGCATTATTTAAGATTGGTTATGAAGAAAGTGCAGATGCACTGCTTCCTACAGTACTAAAAGTAGGAGAAATCAACCTGAAGTGTATGGCACTTCTTGATAAGGCAAATACAGAAACCTATGGGACACCAGAACCAACCAATGTTACACTTACAATAGAAAAGGGACCATTTATTGTTGTAACCGGACATGATTTGAAAGACCTGCAGCTTTTACTTGAACAGACAAAGGGAAAAGGAATCAACATCTATACTCATGGTGAAATGCTCCCTGCCCATGCCTATCCACTCCTAAAAAAATTCTCACACTTAAAAGGGAATTTTGGAACCGCATGGCAGAATCAGCAAAAAGAGTTTGATCATCTTCCAGCTCCGATTCTCTACACCACCAACTGTCTGATGCCGCCAAAAAGCAGTTATGCTGACAGAGTATTTACAACAGAAATGGTTGCCTTCCCCGGTGCTGTTCATATTGATGAGAAGAAAGATTTTACGCCGGTTATTGAAAAAGCGCTGGAACTTGGTGGTTACAAGGAAGATCAGGTACTCACCGGCATCAATGGCGGTACAAAAGTGACAACCGGTTTTGGTCATGCAGCCATCCTGTCCCATGCAAACACTGTAATTGAAGCAGTAAAATCAGGTGCAATCCGTCATTTCTTTCTGGTTGCCGGCTGTGATGGTGCTAAACCTGGACGAAACTATTACACAGAATTTGTAAAACAGACACCTTCTGACAGTATTGTCCTTACTCTGGCATGCGGAAAATTCCGTTTCAACGATCTCGATCTTGGAGAAATCGGTGGTCTGCCACGACTAATGGATATGGGGCAGTGTAATGATGCTTATGGTGCGATTCAGGTTGCTGTAGCACTTGCAGATGCATTTGGATGCTCCGTAAATGAACTTCCGCTTTCCTTCGTTCTCTCCTGGTACGAACAGAAGGCCGTCTGCATCCTGTTAACACTTTTACACCTGGGTATCAAGAACATTCGTCTTGGTCCTTCTCTTCCGGCATTTTTGTCTCCTAATATTTTGAATTTTCTGGTGGAAAATTACGGTATAGCACCTATCACCACGCCGGAAGAAGACATCAAAACGCTGATGAATTATAACAAATAAATTTTTTTAAATCTCTATGGAATCTCCGAAGCCGATACAGGATTCAAAAATCCTGCATCGGCTTTATGATCAGATTACTTCTGTTTCTTTTTTTATCTCAAAATACTGCTTTTAAAAAATGTGCCTGACCATACTCGAATGCCTCATAAAACAAATTGTAAAATCCCCGGTCGTTTCCCGGAAGAAATTTTGTAGATGCTATCCTGTATTCGTACTTTGATTCTCTTCCATCCTCGCCACAGATTGCTTCTTTCAATTTACAACTATATTCTCTGGAATCCAGTATTTCACATCCTCTATAATCCCGATTCACTTTTCCTTCTTGTAGTAATTCCAAAAATGTCTCATATTTTTTATCGATTTCGAACCCATTATAATATGACGGCATGTCTGAATCTGAAATAGCTGGTGTAAGTATACAGACACCTCCATTTTTCAGAACCGGCTTCAGACTGTCCTCTCCCACAAATTTTTTCTTCACTGGAAGCATACATTTACCCGAATTTTCATCCGTAACATTTCCAAGATTCAACCGGTAAATATATTTATAGGCTCCACATTCGAATAAATCTGTGTACCAGGCCTGTATTCCCATGAACTCCTTTGAATAATTCTTATACTTTGCATCACAGGCGAAGAATATTTCTTTATTGAGAATCAGAAAAATGTCCGGTCTTAGCTGCTCTGTGCTGTACTGAACTGCTCCTTTTTCATCCACTTCTGCTTTTGAAGCTTTTTTCCCTTGAAATGTACAATTATAGCCCAGATAAATATCATTTTCCCCGTTGGTAATATGGATCACCAGTTCTTCCAGTATTTTCACAGAATCTCTTTTTTCACAATTTTCAATATATTTTTTTATAGCGTGAACCACTTTACTGTAATCCCGATTTTCCCATGGTTCGAATACAAACGGCTTTTCCTTTTTTCCCGGCCAGGATATCCGATCAATGACATATCCTTTCTCCAGAATGAATATTTCTAATATTTTAAAATAGCACCAGATTTCATAGATTTCCGATGATTTATGGTAGCTGCTATATTGCACTGTCTCCTCGACAAGCTCTCCCATCTCTCGATAAGTCCGCATTTGATGAAATAATTTCTTATATCTTTTATGATTTACAAAAAGATTAGAAGTCCGCAGCGGATATACCTTTTGTTCTTTATATTTCTCATTTTTAAACATAGGAAGCTGGTAAACAGCCTGAAGTTTTCCCTTAAGATTTGTAATGGTACTACATAGTTCATCTATGGATTTTTTCGTTCCTGCAACACCCGAATTTTCTTCTACATCATCATACTTGGATCTATTTTCTCCTTGAGCTGCCCGATTCATCTGCATTTTCTTATCTTCCAGTTCCTGTTCCAGTGCCCACAGACGCTTCTCCAGTAATTTCACAAAATTATATACCTTCTGGTTTTCATAAATGTGAAATGTTTTTTCATGGACTCTTGTACGCACCTTCGGTTTCTTTAACACATAATGATCCATAATAACATTGGCATCCAGATGTTTTACCTGTCTGAAATTCTGTCTTGCCGGCCGGCTTATCATGTCCGTTACCGGCTCCCGGTCCAATGATTTTAAGGTCTCTGACATTTCTTTAATTGTGTGTTCCAGCTGATGAATTTCCAATTCATACTCTGTCAGATACTCCCTTTTTATACGCCTGTTTTTCCCATCATTCATAGTCATATAAAGAAAACGGATACTGATTGCTGTCAGTTCCTTTAGAATTTTCTCATAGGTTTCCCCATCCAGCATAGAAGCAACATGTATTCGGATTTTTTGTTTCTTTCCATTCTTCCGGTAAAAGAATTGTGCATCTCCAACTGTATAGATATTAAAATTTTCCGGAATGAAATAAATATACCCATCTGTTTTCCTGGACAGTATCTCATATTCCTGATTTGAATCGAATTCTATATTTTCATCCTCGTTTGCCTCAAAAGCAATTCTCGGAAAATAAGCTCCATCGACTCTCAGATACTGCATGATCCAAATATCGTGAATCTCTCTTAAAGGCTCATCCATTCCTTCATAAAATGGTTCCGCATCCGGATTATCCTTACGAATCCTTACAGGATGTACTCTCTCGCATGTTTTATTATTCAAAAAAACTGCCTGCATTTGTATTCCTCTTTTGTTAATTCATTCTCCAATAATTCATGGTTTTCTCTTCCGGACTGCACATTTGTTTCAGATATGTGACTGTCAACGGATACATTTTCTCCCAGTTCACATCTCCGCCCTCAATAAGAAAATCACCAATGGAGAATTCTCCATCATCCAACGTACACTCCACTTCCTCTACGTTCAGGGCTGGCAACACTTTCATTGCAAGATACATGTCCTGGAAATCTCTGTCGGAAAGCCGTTCCTTTAAGTATCCACTCTTTAGTCTCTCTCTCATTCTGACTCTTTGTCTCTCCACACGATTGGAAACATCTTTCTTCAGAGCTTTCAAAAGCTGTTTTTCAAATGAATCTTCTCCCTGCATCTCTTCCAAAGTCATAACACCTTGTTCAAATGGGCACAAAGTCTCTCCTGCATCTTTTGTCACTTTTATAATGCAGCTTCTGTCAATCACCTTCGGGCTTAGATCATTGGTAGTTGCATCCATATTGAGAGTTCCTACAAATGTTACATTCTGCGGAATTTCAAATTCCGGTGTATAACGATTTTTAAGATTTTCCTGATCAGTCTTTGCATCCAGCCATTCTACGGTATTCTCATTATGAGATGCCATGATAGCTTCCTGTCTCTTCCATGCATTTTCCTGGTCTTTATGAGCATATAATGGAATTCCTTCTCCCGATTCCATACTGCTTAACACGTCTGAGAAATAATACTCTACATGCGCAAGGTTCATCTCATCCAGACAAATGAGATAATGCTTTTGGGGATTCTCCTTTGCCTCACAAAGTGCATCCAGAAATGGGGTGGAATAATATCTTCGTTCTACCGGGTTAAAATATCCTGTCAGATCCTGATTATCAATCCAGTTCGGTCTTACTGGAATGATCTTATATGCAAATCCAAGCGCTCTGGCTATATTTGATACAAAACTTGTCTTTCCCATGCCCGGTGCTCCGTGTAAAATTATGAGCTGATTTGTATTCAACCCCAAAAGGAACTGGGCGAGAACCTTGATATTACAATGATAGCCCTGGTACTCCAGTTTATTTTTCAGTGATAGAATATTTTCATCTGTTTCCTCGGCAGTTCTTATTTCCTCGTCCAAATCAGAAACGAAAGACGTGACCATATTTGCCCTGGGAACCTCTTCGCAAGGCTGAGGATTTCTTGTAAATAATTCACTTCCACTAAAGAAAAGACCCTGAATATAAGATTTTTTCTCTTCCAGACGATTTTCGGGGTTGGTTCTTAATATTTCCACAGGTCGTCCATTCCAAAGTAATAACTTAGAATCCGCATCACACAATAGCATAGATACCTTCTGACGTTTTGTCTTTTCATCTAAAAAGCTATCTGTTACAAGACCTATTACCTTTCCGAAAGTAAATTCTTTTTTCCCTTCGCGATCTATCTCCGTTGCTTTCCCAAAAATCTGTTCCAAATACTCTAATATATTCTCATTTTCTTCTAATACCTGTTGATTATTATATTCAAAAAATTCACTGATTTTCATTTTTTCACCCTTTCTCATTTTCTTATACACATCATTGTATCACACAAACATTTGTCGCTCGTAATAAATATTTTCTCTACGATATTCTGATAATCTGCTCCCACAGCAATAATTCATCCTTTGTTACGTTTCGATTATCATGATAATGTCCAAAAAACCATTTTTTAAATCTGGCTGTCTGCCGAATTTTTTCAAAATATTCCGTCAACATATCCGGTTTATATAATCCATCACTCATGATTGCCTGCGTGCTGGACGCACAGCAGTGAGTCACAATAAAGTCCACTTCATTATGATATTTCTGCAGATTCTTTAGACCCTCTTGTTTCTCCTCTTCTGACGGCAGTTCTTCCTTCCACCAGCTTACATGATTAATACGGTATGGCTCCCAGCCCCGGTCTAATACTTTTTTCTTAAGCTTGAACTTTGGATCATCTGGCTCAAGAATACCGGCTGAAATATCATGACTGCTGGCACCTCCAAAAGTAAATATCTTTTTTTCTTCCAGCTCAAATATCTGCCCACGCATCAGATGAATGACGGAGGGACGTATTTTATGGACTTTCCCGCCATGCCACATTTCCACCGGATAGGCGTACAGGCGGTCAAAATTCTCATGGTTTCCGTCAACAAATAATGCAGTAAATGCTTTGCCGTCCAGCCAATCAAGAGCACTCGTTTCCATCTTGCTTTCCCCATCTTTGTTCCACACCCCGCCGAAATCTCCGCAGATTATGACATAATCATCTTTTGTCATCTCTTTCTGTTCCGGGAAATTCCGGGTGTTAAATCGTTCAAAATTATTGTGGCAGTCACCGGTTATATAAATCATTTTAAATCTCCCCTTCCCTGTACTTGCATGCTCAATCCTAAAAATTCTTACCAAATCTGTTTTAATCTACTTTTATAAGTAAAAGACTTCTCTTTTACAATCATACCAACTCTTATGGATAATATTGTAATAGAAAAGTCCTTCTTTGTCATTAACCTTATACTATATATCCTCTGCCATGACCAGTAAGAAATTTTTTGAAATTTATTATCAGTTCAATTCCTCCAATAGAAATTGAACAACTTCCCATTTTATGATATAATTTCTAATACAATTCCAACGGACAGGGGATTATTTTACCGCAAAGCGAGGTGTTTATTATGGTAATACGTGAATCTGCAGAAGATTATCTGGAAACAATACTGGTTCTGAAAAACAGACTTGGAAATGTCAGGTCAATTGATATTGCACATGAGCTTTCTTTTTCTAAGCCGAGTGTCAGTGTTGCAATGAAGAATCTTCGATTAAATAATTATATTACTGTTGATGAAAATGGTTATATCAACCTGACAGACAGTGGTATGGCAATTGCCGGGAAAATTTACGAACGTCACACATTCCTGACAAGTTTTCTGACTTCAATTGGGGTGAATCCGGAAACTGCTGCTGAAGATGCATGTAAGATCGAACATGTCATCAGCTCAGAGAGTTTTTCCGCTTTAAAAAAGTACCTCGCAGATAATGAGAAAAACTAATTGTTCTGTATAAGCTGCATGAACAAAATAACCGTTAATAAAAAACAATAGAATCAAAAAATCCGGATTTTTCGCAGTCCTCACTAACCATGTGATATTACGCAAATCCGGATTTTTATATTTTTTCTTACACCTTATGGTTGGAATCCACCTTCAAAACCTGCAAATGAAAGTTCGCATTTGCCACCCAGACGGCTGCAGATATTCAATGCACGTGTCATAACCTCTGGATACTGCTGATCCTTCGTGTCCACGAACAGATACTTATTATCTTCTGTTATTCTTGCTGTCTGAACATTTTCCAGTTCATTAATCTCGTTCAAAATTGCGGTTGCCATATCATCTGTGATTTTCTTAGATAAACGATAATATCTTCCCATGTTAGATTCCCTCTTTCCTATATGATTCGAGCCTCACTGGCGGTGTCGGTCAAATGATTTCCGGCTCATCTGACGTATTTAGCACTCGCTAACTTCTCTTTTAAATTTACCACTTTCATTTTTTTGTGTCAACATGTTCTAACACAGATAAAATAAGAAATCCCATCATTCCGACAAAGGACATCACTTTTCCTGCTGCCATCCCCGGTGCATGATATGTGATGACAATGTCATGCTCCCCTGCCTTCATCTTACAGCCAAGGAACGCTGTATTTACTTTCTCACTTTTTACATTTTTTCCATCAACCTGAATTTTGAATCCGGAATCGTATGGAATCGAAGTAATCAGATATCCTGACTTTTGCATTGTCAGATTTCCGGCAATTACGTTTCCCTTTGTCTTTGTGCTATTTTGTAAAAACTCTGATTCATAAAGCTCTGTTCCCGGCAACGTTGCTATATATGCTTCCACATCAGACAGATTATATTTTCCTTTGCTAAATGTAACCTCTACCTGATTTTCATCACCCTCAAGTGCCACTGCATAAGTAAACGTTGTGTTATCATTATAATAGACCCGCTGCTTAGCGCTCAGTTTATTACGATTGCCATCCACCCAGATTGTCAGATCTTTTGAGGGTTTCAGATTCTTGACCTTGAACCGAAGCAATAAAACTCTGTTCCCAGAATCTGTTTTTGTTTCATTCGCAACGGTTGTGTTTTCACCGGCATTCTCTGTATTCACTGTATTCACTGAATTTATGTCTATCTGGCTCACAATCTCTGCTTTGACTTTTGTATCCTTTTTGGCAAAAATATGATATCCACCGTCTGCCTCGGAAATGCATGAGTTTTCCCCAAATCGCAGAACTGCGTTGTGCAAATTGTCCACCGCCTCTATACTGTCCGTCTGCTTCGTGGCACTCTCCGGCACAACTGCCTTCTGAAGAAGCGTTGTCTGATTATATGGATAGTCCAACTTATCATAATTTTTCTCACTCATAACATGGCTTGTTCCATAGATGATCGAAGCTGCGCTTTCATTTTCATAAATCTTCCACTCCCCCGATACTCCAAGAAGCCTGACACCTTTCATCTTAGACTTTGTAACAATGTATTTTTCGCCCATGAATCTCGCATAAATCGGATTTGACTCCTCAGACTGCATCAGGAAATTCCGGTAAGGCTGTTCCAGCCCAAATGTATCTTTTCGGAAGTTCTGGTAAGCTTTATTATAGGAAGAGGAATAGATGGAAGAAATGTACTGGTCTGTGTTCCACACGCGATTTAAATTTGCTGCATTTTCATCGTCAGTGCCAAGCTGGACTGTCCGGTAAAATCCTCCATCCTTTTTTGCCTCATCGGTTGCTGTCTGAATTGCATCTGTGATTTTAGAATCTGTTACCTGTTTATAAAATGTTGTATCCAACATCTCCTGTTTTTCTTTGGCATACTGATTATCAAATACTGCCAGAAATACCGCCATAGAACCTGCTAAAATTAAAACTGTTCCTCTAATTCTCCAGATTGTCTTCCTTCGTTTTCTCCACACTTCTTTTATCACACCTGTTGCCAGATAACAACCAAACATAATCTGAGATTCTGTCATCAAAAATGGCCACAGATTTCCCATTCCTTCCTGGTTTCTTCCTATATAGATAAGTTCCATCGTGACAACATATGGAATACAGCCGCCCCACGAAAACTCTTCACAGCTCACCTTCTTTAAATACATGGCAAGCATATAACAAAAAAGCGGAATTAACGGGATCAGTGCCTTGTCCCTCAGATAAAGTCCCCCATTTAAAATGTATACAAAAACCGGTACGCCTGCGACAATGGCAATGATCCACGACATTACTCTGTCACTCCATCTTCGTCTGAACATGGTCGCAACAAGCACCGTCAGCATCAACGTTCCGAATCCCAGACCATACGGTGAATAAAAAACTCCTGACAATCTAAGTTGTGGAAAGAAAAGTCCTTTCAGGATTTTTGTTGCATTTCCACTTCCAAGCAATACCGA
>UMEI01010337.1_pt1 | contig 11038 bp, 6 predicted proteins | sample 1964711 | NCBI WGS metagenome assembly UMEI01 (sample SAMEA4836016, study PRJEB28245) | human gut metagenome | biome: gut microbiome; material: fecal sample | place: Denmark | collected 2008 | reverse complement strand
GAAAAGCCGGTAAACATTTTGATGTAGTAAAATCTCAAATTGAGGGCTCTTTGTTTAATTTGGCTGCACAAGATTTTGGGAAGATAATTTTAGCGTATGAGCCGGTTTGGGCTATCGGTACAGGCAAAACAGCTACAGCGGAGCAAGCTCAAGAAATGCATGCATTTATTCGTAAAACTCTTGCTGATAAGTATGGAAAAGAGGTTGCTGATAATTGTTCTATCCTTTATGGTGGTAGCTGTAAACCTTCTAATGCAAAAGAATTATTTGCCAATCCCGATGTCGATGGCGGTTTAATTGGAGGAGCAGCATTGGAAGTAGATAGCTTTATGGGAATTATCAATGCATTTTGATATTTAAAATAAGATAAAAAGCTGCGAAAATAAGATAGAATGCTTATTTTTGCAGCTTTCTTATTAAACAAAAATATAATGCGAAAATTACTATTTGTTATTTCCCTTTTAGGGATGGCTGTTGTTATGATGCAGGCACAAGTGGCCGACACATCTATAGTGCAGTATCTTGAAAGGAGTGTAGGCGCAGGAAAGGTAAAAATTATTCAAGATGCTCGACTTTCTTCCAGATTGGCTCGCGCAAATGCTAATGGAACAGTTTCTGCATTGCCTAATAATAAAATAGTATCGTCATATATAACTGTCAGTGGATACCGTATCCAGGTATTTTCTGATAATAATCAGCGTAAGTCGAAAGATGAGGCTAATTATAAGGCCCAGCTGATACGGAATTTAGACCCGACAATAGAGACGTATGTTTCTTTTACTTCTCCTTTTTGGCGTTTGCGGGTCGGAGATTTCAGAACTTATGAAGAAGCTAATACAAAGCTTCGTGAATTGAAGCAGGCTTTTCCATCTTTTGCAAAAGAGATGAGAATAGTGAGGGAGTCTGTACGAGTACCTCAATATTAATAAAAATAAAATGGAAAACAAGGAATGATAAGTTCAGAAGATAATAATTCACAGCCATTGTCTTCTTTCGAAATACAGGAGCAATTGGCATATCATTATAAAAGTATTATTTCTTTATTGGGGGAGGATACTGACCGAGAAGGCCTTGTAAAGACTCCTGAACGGGTAGCTAAGGCTATGCAGTTTCTTACTCAGGGATATGCACAGTCTCCAGAGGAAATTATCTCCTCTGCCATGTTTCGTGAAGATTATCGTCAGATGGTTATTGTAAAGGATATAGATTTTTATTCTTTGTGCGAGCATCATATGTTACCTTTTTACGGGAAGGCCCATGTAGCCTATATTCCTAATAAATATATTACAGGATTGAGTAAAATAGCACGTATTGTAGATGTATTTGCTCGTCGATTACAAATACAAGAACGAATGACTATGCAGATAAAAGATTGTTTACAGAAAACTTTGAATCCTCTTGGTGTAATGGTCGTTATTGAAGCACAACATATGTGCATGCAGATGAGGGGAGTCGAAAAACGTCACTCTTTGACTACTACCTCTGATTTTACCGGAGTATTTAAGGATCTGAAAACTCGGGAGGAGTTTATATCGTTGATTAAGAATAACCGATAAAAATTGTTATCCAGTTTTTTGCAGAGAATGATTTTGTCTTAAAATATTCACTATCTAAAAGTGAAGGAGATATATTGAAAAAAGGTAAAAAAAATAGACATTTCGATTTGCACAACTCAAAATATCACCTTATATTTGCACTCGCAAATGCGAAAATAGCTCAGTTGGTAGAGCATAACCTTGCCAAGGTTAGGGTCGCGGGTTCGAGTCCCGTTTTTCGCTCTGAAAACCTTTTGGAAGGTTGTTGGTTCTTTAAAATTGTAATGCGAAAATAGCTCAGTTGGTAGAGCATAACCTTGCCAAGGTTAGGGTCGCGGGTTCGAGTCCCGTTTTTCGCTCGCATCCAGTTTTGGATGGCTTGCCCAAATGGCGGAATTGGTAGACGCGCTAGTTTCAGGGACTAGTGTTCGTTTAGAACGTGCAGGTTCGAGTCCTGTTTTGGGCACGCTTCAAAAACAAAGATGTCCGGGTGGTGAAATTGGTAGACACGCTACTTTGAGGGGGTAGTGATCGTAGGATCGTGTGAGTTCGAATCTCATCTCGGACACGGAGTGATTAGGCATGACCGATAATAATCGGTTGTGCCTTTTTTATTTTTATGCATTTTATTTGATTCGGGTCTTAGAGTTTTAAATAAGTTTATGGAAATATATGGATGTAAGATGCGGCTTTTTCGTTATTCATTGGTTATAGCTTTATTGTCATGGTATAAAATTTATTACCTTTGTACTTGTTTTATAGTAACGGGGATAAAAGAATGATTTCGATAGAAGGGTTAACGGTAGAATTTGGAGGAAATCCTCTTTTCAATGATATAACATATGTAATCAATAAAAAGGACCGTATTGCTTTGGTTGGGAAGAACGGTGCAGGAAAGTCGACAATGCTTAAGATTATTGCAGGGTTACAACAACCGACTTCTGGGGCAGTTAATTTTCCAAAAGATTTGACAATCGGTTATTTACCACAACAAATGCAATTGAGCGATAGCCGTACGGTAATGGCGGAGGCCGAACAAGCTTTTTCTCATATATTTGAAATGGAAGCCCGCATAGACCGGATGAATGCAGAATTGTTGGAGCGTACGGATTATGAGTCAGAGGAATATCAAGAGTTGATAGAACGAGTATCAAATGCTACTGAGCAGTTGCATTTGATGGGATCCGCTAATTATCAAGCTGAGATAGAAAGGACATTGATAGGGCTTGGTTTTTTGCGTAGTGATTTTGACCGTTCGACATCAGAATTTAGTGGAGGATGGCGTATGCGTATAGAGTTGGCAAAGCTATTATTACAACGCCCGGATGTTTTATTGCTCGATGAGCCTACCAATCATTTGGATATAGAGTCGATACAATGGCTCGAGACTTTTTTAGCAACAAGAGCTAATGCTGTTGTTTTAGTGTCACATGACAGAGCGTTTATAGATGCAGTCACGACGCGGACAATCGAGATTTCTTTAGGTCGCATTTATGATTATAAAGTAAATTATTCTCGTTATGTACAATTGAGGGCCGATCGCCTTGAGCAGCAAAGAAGAGCTTTTGAGAATCAGCAGAAGCAGATTCAGGATACAGAAGCATTTATAGAACGATTTCGGTATAAAGCGACAAAATCAGTGCAGGTGCAATCTCGTATAAAACAGTTGGATAAGCTTGAGAGAGTTGAGGTGGACGAAGTGGATAATAGCCGGTTGAATTTGAAATTTCCTCCTGCACCTCGTTCAGGTGATTACCCCCTTATATTTGATAATGTGGGAAAAAGTTATGGAGACCATATGGTTTTTGCTCATGTTGATTTTACAATAAAACGTGGTGATAAAGTTGCATTTGTAGGAAAGAATGGAGAGGGGAAATCGACTTTAGTAAAGTGCATCATGAATGAGATAGACTATACCGGCAACCTTAAAATCGGGCATAATGTAAAAATCGGATACTTTGCCCAAAATCAGGCTCAATTGCTGAATGGAGAGATAACTGTTTTCGATACAATTGACAGAGTGGCTGTCGGAGATATCAGAACAAAAATACGGGATATTCTTGGAGCTTTTATGTTTGGAGGGGAGGCTTCGGATAAGAAAGTAAAGGTATTGTCTGGGGGGGAAAAGACACGTTTGGCAATGATTCGGTTATTGTTGGAGCCGGTGAATCTTTTGATTCTTGATGAGCCTACCAATCATTTAGATATGCGGACAAAAGATGTGCTGAAGCAAGCGATAAAAGATTTTGATGGTACAGTTATTGTAGTCTCTCATGACCGAGAATTTCTCGATGGTTTAGTTACTAAAGTTTATGAGTTTGGTAATAAGCGAGTACGTGAGCATTTGGGCGGTATTTATGATTTTTTGCAATGGAAAAAGATGGATAGTCTGCAGGAGTTGGAAAAAGAGAAGGTTGCAGAGAAGCCGCATGTGGAAAGAATACCATCAGAGAATAAGCTTTCCTATGAAGAGCAAAAAGAGCAACAACGACAGTTGAAACGATTGGAACGTTCCATTTCCGATTGTGAGAAAAAAGTGGAAGAACTTGAATTGAAAATAAAACAGATAGAAGTGCGGCTTTCTTCGGTAGAAGGTGCATCAGATTCTTCTTTGTATGAAGAACACGGGCGATTAAAGAAAGAACTTGATGAGACAATAGAGAAGTGGACGGAAATGACGATGGAACTAGAAGAAAAAAATAAACAAATTTAATAGAGAGAATGAAACGATTATTAATTTTACCTCTGGTTGCCGGTATGGTGGTAGCTGGATGTTCAAACAAAAATGTTACAGTGAAATCGAGCGGTCTGGATATTTCGAATCTGGATACTACGGTATCCTGTGGTACTGATTTTTATCAGTATGCTTGTGGTGGGTGGATGAAGAAAAATCCGTTGAAACCCGAGTATGCACGTTATGGATCATTTGACCAATTACGTGAAAATAATCAAAATCAGATAAAAGAGCTGATTGAGGAATTAGGAAAAACTACTCATGAGTATGGAAGTGTAGCTCAGAAAGTGGGTGATATGTATCTTATGGGGCTTGATAGTGTACGGCTGAATGAAGAATCGGTGGCACCCATAGTAGATGACCTGAAGGTTATAACTAGTCTGAATGATAAGGCAGGATATACCCGTATGATTGCCCGTATGCAGAAAATGGGGACATCTCCTTTCTTTGCCTTTTTCGTAGGAGCTGATGATAAAAATAGTTCTCAGAATATTGTAAATCTGTATCAGGCAGGTATGTCTATGGGAGATAGGGACTATTATTTATTGAATGATAGTACTAATGTAAAAATACGCGATGCTTATAAAAAATATATCAATAAGTTATTTATATTGGCGGGATATGCCCCGGAGCAGGCAGCAAAAGCCGAAGATGCTGTAATGAAGACCGAAACGGCATTGGCAAAGGTTGCTTTCTCGCGTGAGCAATTGAGAGATCCACAAAATAATTATAATAAAATGCCTTTCAGCCAGTTGGAAAAAATGACTGCTGCTATTGATTGGAATGCTTTCTTGCAAGAGATGGGAATCGATTCTTTAGTAGAAATAAATCCTATGCAATTGCCTTTTATTAAAGGTATGAACGATGTCATTGCTAAGATGACTTCGGAAGAAATGCAATATTATCTGGCTTTTAAATTATTAAATGCGGCATCTTCTTATTTGAGTGATGATTTTGTTGCTGCCGAATTTGACTTTTATGGGAAGACTTTATCTGGAAAGCAAGAGCAACAACCTCGTTGGAAACGTGCATTGGAAACAACCAGTTCTGCTTTGTCTGAAGCAGTAGGGAAAATGTATGTAAGTAAATATTTCCCTCCTGAGGCAAAGGAACGGATGGTCAATTTAGTAAAAAATTTGCAGGTATCTTTAGGACAACATATCGATAGTTTGGAGTGGATGAGTGATGTGACTAAAGCTAAAGCCAAAGAGAAATTGAGTACTATATATATTAAAATCGGCTATCCTGACAAATGGCGTGATTATTCTAATCTGAAAATTGATAAGAAAGATTCATATTGGACAAATGTATGTAGAGCTGGTGAATTTGAGTATAATTATATGCTTGATAAAATAGGAAAACCTGTAGATAAGACTGAATGGCTGATGAGTCCTCAGACAGTCAATGCTTACTATAATCCTTCTACAAATGAGATATGTTTCCCTGCTGGAATTTTGCAACCTCCATTTTTCTATTTAGATGCTGACGATGCAGTCAATTATGGAGCTATCGGTGTTGTTATTGGACATGAAATGACCCATGGATTTGATGATCAGGGGCGTCAGTTTGATAAAGACGGTAACTTGAAAGATTGGTGGACACCGGAGGATGCAGAACAATTTAACTTGCGTGCAGACAAGCTGGCCGAGCAATATAGCAGTATAATCGTATTGGATACAGTACATGCTAACGGGCGCTTTACTTTAGGAGAAAATATTGCAGATCATGGAGGATTGCGGGTAGCATATACAGCTTTTAAGAATGCTACGGCAGGGCAGGAATTACCTCTGATTGATGGATTTACTCCTGACCAGAGATTTTACTTGGCATATGCAGCATTGTGGGCAACCAATATCCGTAATGAGGAGATTCTTCGATTAACTAAAATTGACCCTCATTCATTAAGTAAATGGAGGGTCAATGCGGCATTAAAAAATATCGATACATTCTTTAGTGCATTTGATATTACAGAGAATGACCCTATGTATTTAGCTCCTGAAGACAGAGTTATCATTTGGTAAAATATAATTTAATATTTTTTTGGAGCTCGGGAAGAATCAAGCTACTCTTCTCGGGCTTTTTATATATAACGAAAATTTTTCGAGATTATTAGAAAGCTGTGAAAAAAATAATTTGGTAAAAATTGGAATTGTATTTTTTTATTACTTGGCAAATAAGTGCTTTTTTTAATTTAGGATGATCTCCGTATATAGTTGAGTGACATCTTGTGCAAGAGTGCTGGCATTGTACTTTCTGAGACTTTTACTCAGTCGCTACTACCCATCAATATCCGCAAGAACAATGCGGATATGTCATATCTGGAGAATACTGTCTAAAAGTGGAGATACCGGAGGAAAACATTAATGTATTACTCCTTTATATTGTGATAAAAGTTTGTTTTTTGGTCTGTTAAATCAGACCGATTAAAATCTATCATATAATATCATTTTGTAATAGTTTTGTATTCGGATTGTCATTTATATTTTATACTTGAGCTTTTGTTTTGCAAATAAAAAAGGAAATATGAAAAAGTACACATTATTATTTTTGTTATTATTTGCATTTTCTGTTCCATTTCGAGCAGCGGGGCCGAAATATATTTTTTTCTTTATAGGTGATGGCATGGGATTGAACCAAGTGGAGGCAGCCCGGCAATATAATGAAAATATGCCAGACAATCTCCGAAAGAAAATGCCATTTCTTTCTTTTCCTGTACAATCAGTGGTAACTACATTTTCGGCATCAAATCGTATAACAGATTCTGCTGCAGCTGGTACGGCGTTAGCAACTGGAGAGAAAACAACTAATGGAACATTAGGTTTGAATTCGAAAAATAGAGAATCTATTGCGAAACAATTTAAAAAATCTGGACGTAAAGTAGGAATCATAACGAGTGTATCGATTGACCATGCTACTCCAGGAGCTTTTTATGCAACTCAACCTGAGCGAGATATGTATTATGAAATAGGTTTACAAGGGGCAGATTCTGGATTCGATTTTCTGGGTGGTTCAGGTTTATTACAGCCACAAAAAGCACCAGATAAGATAAATTTATATGATTATTTCCGTGATAATGATTATACAATATGTTGGGGTAAAAATGATTATAAATATGATAAAAATTTTTCAGGCAAAATACTTTTTCTTTCGAATGATTCTTTATATTGTGATGCTTTGAAATATAGTATAGACAGGAAACCTGAGGAATTGTCATTATTGGACTTGACAGAGTGTGCCCTTCATCATTTATCACAAAATAGTCCGAAAGGTTTTTTTGTAATGATTGAAGGAGGAAAAATTGATTGGGCTTCTCATTCCAACGATGCGGCAACGATGATAAAAGAAACTCTTGATTTTTCCGAGAGTATACAATGTGCTTATGATTTCTATCTTGATCATCCACGAGAAACATTGATAATAATTACAGCCGACCATGAGACTGGAGGATGTATATTGGGAAATGGGACAATGGACGTAAATACAGAGTTATTGCAATATCAAAAAATGTCAGGTAGTGAGATGTCTTTTTATTTGGAACAGGTTAAGAAAAAACATCCTGGTATGACTTGGACGGAGATGAGAGAGCTCTTGTCTGAACTTACAGGTTTGGGAAAGGAAGTTCCCTTGACCCTTGAAGAGGAGGCTCGGTTGATGGTTAGTTTTCAACATTGGTATCAAGAGGATGTCAGTAAATCTGTAAGATCTTTGTATAGTGAGACGAATGCTTTTGTGTCATTGGCTATTTCCATTTTAAATGAAAAAGCTCATATCAGTTGGGCATCGGATAATCATTCGGCATCGCAAGTTCCTCTTTTTGCAATAGGGGAAGGTGCTTCTCGTTTTTCGGGGAGATTGGATAATACAGATATTCCTCAGCGATTGAGAGAAATAACTCGTTTGAAATAATTTTACATATTGGAGATGGAGTAAAGGATAAAATTGCCTCTGTACCAATAAATAAGGGCGGCAGAAGCAATTTTGGATTTATGTTACATTATTGTACTATTTAATAAAAAAGCACTTTCAAAAGAAAGTGCTTTTTTATTAAATAGTACAAATTATTTTTTATTTGATTTTATTTTTTCTATTTCTTCTTGAACTTGAGCATCCAATACTGCAACAGTGGTTAAATTTACGATGTCCCGGGCTGTACTTTCAATATCTGTGAAATGAATAGGTTTGTTCAACCCCATCTGAATCGGTCCTATACATTCGGATAGACCAAATTCGAGAAGCATTTTATAGGCAGTATTGGCGGAACTTAAATTAGGGAAAATAAGAGTATTGACTTCTTTCCCTGCCAATTTATTGAATGGGAATGTTTTGTCTCTTAATTTCGTATTTAATGCAAAATGTACTTGCATTTCTCCGTCAATGATCAAATCTGGGTATCTTTCTTGCATTTCAGCTACAGCTTCGTGTACTGAAGCGGGGCTGCCTACAGAATCGGCACCGAAATTGGAATAAGAAACCATGGCCATTACCGGTTCATGAGCAAAGAATTTGACCGCATGGCGTGCCAATCGGGCTATGTCGATGAGTGTTTCGCTATTAGGATGTCTATTGATTAATGTATCGGCAAGAAAATAAGTCCCTTTTTTGGTATTCATGATATGCATGGCTCCAAAATGTTTATGTCCTTCTTTGATGCCTATTACATTTTTGGCAATTTCGATAGTCTCAGTGTATTTTGTATATGTACCGGTCATAAATGCATCTGCATCTCCGACTTCTACCATCATCATTCCAAAATAGTTTCTATCGAACATTTTTTCACGAGCTTCTGCAATTGTAAATCCTTCGCGAGCTTTTTTCTGAGCTAGAATTTCTGCATATCTGTTTCTGCGTTCCGTTTCCTCCTCACTTCTAAGATTTACGATTTCCATACCTTCCAGGCTGATACCTATTTCGTTGGCAAGTTTGGTAATGATATCTTGGTTCCCTAATAGGATAGGATAACATATGCCTTCTTGATATGCCATAGCTGCAGCACTAAGCATATTAGCATGATTGGCTTCAGCGAATACGACTTTTTTAGGATTTTGTTTAGCCATTTCAGTAAAGCGACGTATCATTTTATTGTCGTATCCCATGACACTTCTGAGATGTCCTTCGTATTCGACCCAGTCAGTAATCTTTTTACGTGCTACACCCGACTCTATGGCCGCTTTAGCTACAGCAGGAGCTACTGATGTCAGTAATCTCGGATCCAAAGCTTTAGGAATAATATATTCAGGTCCGAAGCTGATTCTTTTCAAATTGTATGCAGCATTGACGACATCAGGTACAGGCTTTTTAGCTAAATCAGCAATAGCATATACAGCAGCTAATTTCATCTCTTCATTAATACAAGTAGCTCTTACATCTAAAGCTCCACGGAATATGTAAGGAAACCCTAATACGTTATTTATTTGATTAGGATAGTCTGAGCGTCCAGTTGCAAAAATTAAGTCTGGACGTGAGGATTTTGCCTTATCATATGCAATCTCAGGATTGGGGTTTGCCAATGCAAAAACAATAGGCTTATCGTTCATCGAACGTACCATTTCTGTAGTTAAAATATCTGCTCGTGAAAGTCCTAAAAATACATCAGCACCTTTCATTGCCTCTTCAAGAGTATTTATTTTTCTGCTGGTGACAAATTGCTTTTTAGATTCGGTCAGATTGGTGCGTGATTCGTTGAGGACACCCTTACTGTCAACCATTACAATGTTTTCTTTCTTGGCTCCTAACATCATATATAGTCTGGTACATGATACGGCGGATGCTCCGGCACCGTTGACTACAATTTGTACTTCATCTATTTTTTTCCCTTGAATTTCAAGCGCATTTAACAGTCCAGCTCCCGAAATGATTGCTGTGCCATGTTGGTCATCATGCATTACGGGGATATCCAGTTCTGCCTTTAATCTGTTTTCTATTTCAAAACATTCGGGGGCTTTGATATCTTCCAGATTTATTCCTCCGAAAGTAGGAGAGATGGCTTTCACTGCTTGGACAAATTTGTCAGGATCTTTTTCGTTTACTTCAATGTCAAAAACATCGATTCCTGCGAATATTTTGAAGAGAAGGCCTTTCCCCTCCATGACTGGTTTGCCTGCTAATGCCCCTATATCTCCTAGTCCTAAAACAGCTGTGCCATTCGATATTACTGCTACCAGATTACCTTTTGATGTATATTCATACGCTTTTTCCGGATCTTTTTCAATTTCCAGACATGGTTCCGCTACACCTGGAGAATAAGCAAGTGATAAGTCTAGTTGTGTACTATAAGGTTTGGTGGGAACTACTTCTATTTTCCCTGGTTTTCCCTGACTGTGATAAAGCAGGGCTGCTTCTTTAGTTACTTTTCCCATATAATAGAAATATTATTGATTCTGATGATTTTATATATTTTCATCGCATAATTACATGCAAAGCTAATAATTTATATTTATTGCATAAGTAAAAAATACAAATTATAACATTGTTAAATTGTATGAAATACACTATTTCTAATTATTATATATAATTAACTTTTGATATCTTTAATAATATAGGAAACTTTTATAGTATCTAAAGTTTTCGTTTTATATTTGTGCCTGTAAAACTATGTTGGTATTATGAATGTGTCTTTGAAAGAACGGGTAGTAGCGAAAGCTTCTATGTTATTTATGAGGAATGGAATAAAATCTGTTACAATGGATAATATTGCTGGGCAGATGGGGATTTCCAAAAGAACTTTATATGAAAATTTTAGGGATAAAGATGAGCTTCTGATGGAGTGCTT
>UMEI01022799.1_pt1 | contig 11054 bp, 7 predicted proteins | sample 1964711 | NCBI WGS metagenome assembly UMEI01 (sample SAMEA4836016, study PRJEB28245) | human gut metagenome | biome: gut microbiome; material: fecal sample | place: Denmark | collected 2008 | reverse complement strand
AGATTTTTTTGTTTATTTAGTCTACCAAAAGATACTATTTCGTCTTTTCTCTTTCCTCTCCATGGTTCAGGCAACCCATTCTTGAGAGGATTCAATATTACTACCGCATGTTTTTGAATATAATAAGGAAAATATTTTTTTGCATCTTCAGTCTGACAAACCAAAGTGTCGCAAAATCTATAAAGAAAATTTCGTAATCTATCTTTTAATACTCCCGATCCGACAATTGAAGGGTCATTTCTTTCTGAAACTATAACTTTACATTTCATATTACTGCACGCAAGAATGGTGCATAAGTTAACAAAATATTCAAACGATATTACTGCATCAGTAGTTGTTTTAGCAAGCTCATTTCGGATTCTTTTTGACTGTTTAAATAATGAATTTGAATCACCAATATCTTTTACAATTATTTTATTATTCAGTGGATACCTTTTTTTTCCATCAAAAACCAAGATTTCAATATCGTATCCGCAATTTGAAAATGAGTTTGCCAAAGTACATAATACTCTCTCAGCACCTCCGCCATATAAATGATTACATACAAATACAATTTTTTTCATAATAATTTCCTCTTAATACTAAAATGGCCAAAAAAATGAATAATTTGCCATTCCTGCTGCTTCTGTTGTTCGCCCACTAAAAACAAGATATCCTCTAAACAATAAATATAAAATATAAACAAGCATTTCAATGGAAATATATCTTTTCTTATGTTCATGTTTTATTACTCCACTTGAAAAAAGCACTGATGGAATATATAAACAATACAAGGGAATCATATAAAACTCCATTCGCTCAATAACTGAAAAACGATAACTTAACACATTAAACATAAAACTTGTTATTGAAAATATAAAAATATTGTTTCGGTCTTCATTACTAATATTATGTCGACATAATTTATAGCATATATAAGCTAACGGTGCATAAAGTATTATAATCATTATTCCAGAACCACCAACTGAGCCTGATGCATAACGTGTATAATGGAACCCCGATATCACTCTACTTGCAGTATTATATATGCTACCTGCTCCAACTATTGCAATAAAATATCCCACAACTATCATTTGTTTTTTTAACTTTGACAATTTTTTTGATTTATTCACTATCCACATAAGTGCAAAAACTGCAGCGAATAAATATGCAGAATTATGAATTTGTGCGGCAATAATTATTAAAAACATAGGAAATATGTATCTTTTTCTTAAATATGCATACGTTAACGCTACCATAATCAATGAAGAAGCAAACATCATTGAAATCAAATAGAATGATGGCAAATATAACAAAGCCATATATGCAAATACTGCATATCCCACCGAAATGTGTTTTCTTAAAGAAAAAATACATATAAAATAGAGAATTACAGAAAATGATTTGATAAAAAACAAAACTGCATCACTATTAGAACCACACACAACTTTTAATAGCAAGCACAATACTCCAAACCCCGGCTCTACAGAATATATTGAAGAAAAAGTTTCCCATGTTTCCTGTCTAACAATATATATGTAATTAGGATAATCAACCCCTATGTTAGTAAAGGCTAAAAAAAGCCAAGCAACTAATACAGACAAAAAAAACAAAATCGACGAAAATCTCGCGCAATAATACTTATTATTTATGGACGACCACGAAATCTTTTGGGATGCAAAAGCCAATACTGTTGATCCAATAATAATACAAATATATAATATCAATGTTGAATAATTACTCATATACTTATTTAATCAAAAAGATTTGATTATTTACTCCTTCCCACCAAGCTTTATTAAATAAGATTCTTTAAACAATTCACGCCTTATTAAATCACAAAAGATTTGTACGCAAAATTAGTCCACTTACAATGTACTTTTTATATAAGCTATAAAAAAATGTAAATTCAAAGGCAAATTCAAAATCTAAATGGTATCGTGTATCTATATAACTAACTTCTTAAATCATTTGCAAAAGTATTTATCATTCACACTCAACTCCAAATAATAAGTCTAACGACTTTTGGGCAATTTCATCCCAATTGTAATTAGATACATAGTTCTTACATCTTAGAATATACTCATTACGATGCATTCTATATTCAGTACATGCTTTAATTATTTTTTCCGCAATAGCTTCTGCCTCAAAATCTGTTCCCCATCCAATATTGTTATCTATTATTTCATCATATACATTTGTTCTTTCTGTAACAATACAAGGATTACCATAATTCCAAGCTTCAAGAACTGTCATCGGAAATCCTTCATATCTCGAAGTGAGCAACATAATACCGCATTGCTCTAAATATTCATCCTTTTGTTTTCCATATATTGGCCCCATATTTTTAGCATTTATGTTCTTAAACGGAATTATTCTTTTCATTAAATATTCCGTTTCTTTCTCATTTCCCTTTCCATAAAAAGCTATAGTAAATTTTTGATTTTTGTCGTCTAAAATTTTTAATGCATCACACAAAACATCTAATCCTTTATGAGAAATATCATATCTTCCGATAAAATAAAGTATATAATTATCATTATGTTGTATGTTATGTATACAATTTTCAGTACTTATACCATTAGGAATAATTATATCGTTTTCACTTCTAAACAATGAATCTTCTTTTTCTGCTTTATTTAAAAAAATATAGCCATATGCATATTTCATATATTTCTTTAGGATGAAATTATTTGCAATTTTTTTTCTAAATTTTGATTTTTTTAAGGCAGCTGAACCAAATGAACCATGTGGCTCAATATAATATTTTACACCCATTTTTTTCAATATTTCCGCCAACTCTATATATTCAAAATAATAATGGCTATGAAATATAGCTAAATCTGGATTATATTTTTCTATATAACATTTAAAAGTCATTTCTCCCAAAAAGTCAAAATACTTTGACTCTATAGTTGATATATCCGCATTAATTGACAAAACCCTTGCAGTAAATCCTTCAATTTTATTCTGTGCATTTACTAAATCCCGTAATACAACCGGTACCCCACCAGCATTATCTAAATGAGTTGCTGTAATATGTAATATTCGCATTTATCCACCTTCTTATAATTTTCTAATTTTTTTTGCGGGTATTCCAGCATACAAACACCCCTCTTCTAATAACGATTTTGTAACAACAGATCCTGCTCCAACTATTGAATCTTTAGCAATACTCACTCCACAGCAAACGGTCACATTTGCACATAACCAAACGTTTTTTCCTATAATAATTGGCTTATTAATATGAATCTCCTCATCATTTTTCTTTTTTCTCCACATCTCAACATCATTCATAGTTGAAATAAGTGACACCCCATGCGAAAGTACACTATAATCGCCAACTGTTATATTTCCTACTGCATTGATAAATACGTTATCATTTATATGTACTCTATTTCCTAATATTAGTCTCTTTTTAAAATAAACTTTTGGCACCTCATAAAGAACAGCTTTTTTGAAACTTGGATTGAAAAATTTAAACAGTAAAGTTTTTATTTTTCTACATATTCTACCTAACATAAAACTCTCCCTATTTTCTCAGGAATTTCCGATAAATAAAATTTTGTAACCTAACAGGCATCAAATACATTCCTGTCTGTGCAACAGCAACAATAGCATAGTCAGAAAATGAGCTATATCCCATTTTCCAAAATTTTCGTATGGTAGCAATATAACTCCAAGTGTTCTGCCAACTTTTTCTTCTCTTTGCAAGTTCATCTGAACTTCTAAACCAAAGCAGTGCTTCATCAATATTTTCTGCCTTACACCCCTCAAACTGCATACGACCAAAAAGATCAACATCTTGATTTCTTTTTAAATCAGCATATCCATTATTCTCAAGCACTGCTGTTTTACTGTACATTACAGCTGGGTGATTAAATGCAGATCTCTTCTTTGCGTAATTATAAATTTCATCAGATGTTGTTGGCACTATTCTCTGAGAAATCACATTAGATATTTCACCAACAAATTCATCGATATGAGAACCAACAATTGCTAAATATGGTTTTTCTTCGAATCTAGCCAACTGTTTTTCACATCGATCTGGTTTTGAACAATCATCCGTATCCATTCGTGCTACCAGTTCATTTTTGCACTCTTTTAATCCCACATTTAAAGCTAAACCCAAACCGAGATTTGTCTCATTTTTCACTCTATGAAGCATTGGATACTGGTCCAAAGCCTCATATAATTCATCTGTCAATGGCCCATCCTCTACCACTATAATCTCGTCCGGCTTAACGGTCTGATTCAACATCGAATCAATCGCAATTTTCAAATATTCTGGTTTTTCTTTTTTATATAACGACATTAACACAGAATACTTTCTTGATTTTGCACATTCTCTTACAGCTTCAATTCTATCCTCGTCATTTTGATTGTTTTTAACTTTTTTCAAAATATCTCTAGCCTCTTCTTGTTTATTATCATATTCTTCCAAGCTTACCTGATCTGTTCTTAACAGATAATCTCCAAAATCCTCTGCTGTCGCCATATCATCTTGTGTAATACCTTCTTGTTTAATAAAGGCTTTCTTTACAGTTTCAAAAATAATTCTTACATCTTCAGCAATGCTTACATTCTCAATATATTTCAAATCCCATTTTATTTTATCTTCCCACGCAATAGCATTACGTCCATTCACTTGTGCAAGACCAGAAAGACCTGGCTTTGCTGTATGTCTCATTCTCTGCTCATTTGTCATAAACACCATATCTCTGACAAGCTGTGGACGTGGTCCAATGACAGACATTGTTCCATTCAGGATATTAAATGCCTCTGGTAATTCATCAAGACTTGTATTACGAAGCCACTTTCCAAATTTTGTAAGTCTCACATCATCTGGAAGCAATTCCCCATTCTCGTCTCGTTCGTCTGTCATAGAACGGAATTTATACATTTTAAAAACAGTCTCTTTCCCATCCGGTCCAATAAGTCCCGGTCGATCCTGTGTGAATAACACAGGCGATCCAAGCTTTGTTCTAACGAGAAAAGCCACCCCGAGGTACAATGGGCTAAATACTACAATCGCACCTGTTGCACATGTAATATCTATGGCTCTTTTTATATATTTCTCATAGAATCCCATTTTACGAAAATTAACTGGATTAATATTTTCTGCCTTATATGTAGTTTTTTTTGCTTTATTTTCCATTACCTTGGCCGTAATTGCTGTTGCAACAGCTACGCCAGTAACAATACAACCTATTACCTTTTTTTTAGCCACGACTTTCTCCCACTCTTTTGAATCCTAACTACTCAAAACATGCTTTTATCACTTCAATAATTTTATCCTGCTGTTCTGCAGTTATCTTGTTATCAGACGGTAAACATACGCCTCTCTGGAATATATCAGCACCGATATCTTTGATTCCACCTGCAATATATGCATTGGTTTTTGCTCTACCAGAACCATTAGTAGTAACAAACTCATGCATTCTATACATCGGCTGCATATGCATTGGTTTCCAAATTGGTCTGCCTTCGGCATTTATGCTACTAATTGCATCTAAAATTTCTGTTGGACAGCTTTTTCCTGATTCTGCAATATACAGTGCCTCTGTTTCACTTCTAACCTGTCTACACATTGCCTCTTCATCAATTAATAATGCACTCAACCAGTAATTAGGACTTGCCTTTGTCTCATCAAATGGATTCATCTTAATCGGAAGTTCTTTCAAGCCTTCTTTATATCTTTCATAAATTGCCTTTTTCTGTGCAATATGCTCCGTCAAATGATCGTACTGGTCTCGGATTACACCTGCAATCACATTGCTCATACGATAGTTATAGCCAACCTCTTCATTCTGATACCAAGCCGCTGCCTCTCTTGCCTGTGTAGACCATTTACGAGCCTGATTCGCATCTTCCAGTGAATTTGTTAATAAGCATCCACCAGCTGATCCAGTTATAATTTTATTTCCATTATAAGAGACTGCTGCGTAATCACCATACGAACCACACTGTTTTCCATCCCAACTTGCTCCCATGGCCTCTGCAGCATCTTCAACCAATAAAGCACCGTGTTTTTCACAAATTTCTTTAATCTGTCTTATATTTCCAGGAAAACCATATAATTCAGCATAAACAACCAATTTTACATCCGGGTACATCTCGAATGCTTTTTCCAGTGCAACAGGATCCATTCCCCATGAATCATATTCCGTATCAATAAATACAGGAATTCCGCCCTCATAAACAACAGGATTCAATGTCGCATTAAATGTCATATCTGTACAGAAAACTCTTTTTCCATTCAATGCTCCTATTCCTACTTGTGGCTTTCCATACAATTTTTCGCCAGCCAATTTCATACAAAGATGAAGTGCTGCTGTTCCGCAAGATAATGCAACAGCATATTGGGTTTCAGACACTTCTGCTGCTACTTTCTCAACCTCATTGATATTGGCACCAACAGTAGACATCCAGTTTGTTTCATACGCTTCCATTACATAGCGCATTGATTCTGGGTACATTGTCGGAGAGGAAAGCCACACTTTATTTTCAAACTTATCAAATCTTCCGTTATTTACAAAAGCCATTATTTGCTCACTCCTTCAGTTTTTCTTTTACTTATGCCGGATGATAAGTGCTTACCACTTTCTGTACTCGTTCTTTCATATCATCCTTATTCTTATATGCCGCTTCCAGAAGACTATCCAACTGCTCCAAAAACTCTTCAATATCAAACGGAATCGGGCAACCGATATGAATTAAATCATTTTTCGTTTTCTTTAAGCCCTCTTCAGCCATTAATTTTTCCTCGTATAACTTCTCACCAGGCCTCAGACCTGTATACGTCAACTTAATATCAACATCTGGTGTATATCCAGATAAACGAATCAGATTTCGAGCTAATGTATCTATTTTTACAGGTTCTCCCATATCAAGCACGAAGATTTCTCCTCCTTTTGCGTAAGTTCCAGCAAGAAGGACAAGACTTACAGCTTCTGGAATTGTCATAAAGTAACGGATGATATCCGGATGAGTAACTGTTACCGGTCCACCTGCTTCAATCTGTCTTTTAAAGATTGGAATAACTGAACCGTTACTTCCTAATACATTACCAAATCGCACTGCAACGAACTCTGTTTGTGCTGTTTTCAGCGCCTCAACAACTTTCGGTGCCGTAATCATATCTTTCATTTCATGTGTAAAGAGCTGTGGCACTTCATATGCCTTTCCTCCTTTCACCTTAGCTGCAAATGCCTGAATTACCATTTCACATAAGCGCTTAGATGCCCCCATGATGTTCGTTGGATTAACCGCTTTATCTGTACTGATCAATACGAACTTTTTACATCCATGGGCCATTGCTGCAAATGCTGTTTTGTAAGTTCCCAGTGCATTATTTTTAATTGCTTCGCACGGGCTGTCTTCCATTAATGGTACATGTTTGTGTGCTGCAGCATGATATACGATTTCAGGTCTGTACTTTTCAAATACCTGGAACATTTTTCTACTGTCACGCACGGAACCAATAATGGTATCTAACTTCATTTCCGGGTATTTCTTTTTTAATTCTAATTGAATGTCATAAGCATTGTTTTCATAAATATCGAAAAGAATGAGGTGTTTTGGCTGATGTGATGCAATCTGTCTAGCTAACTCTGAACCAATAGAGCCGACACCAGTAATTAAAACAACCTTTCCTTTGATATATTCAAATACCTCTGTCATATCCGGCTTAATCGGATCTCTACCCAGTAAATCTTCAATCTGTACCTGTTTCATCTTGCTAACAGTTACCTGTCCAGTATATAACTGGTACATTCCCGGCAGATTCATAAGTTCACAAGCTGTTTCACTGCAAACCCGAAGGATGTCTCTTTTATCTTCTGGTCTCGCACTTGGAATTGCCATGTAGATTTTCTGAATTTCAAATTTTTCTACAGCTTCCAGGATTCTGTCTCTACCACCAAAGACTGGAACATCATCTATGTATCTTCCCCACTTGTTCGGATTATCGTCTATAAAGCAGGCTACTTTCTCATTTGTTTCTTTCGCTGCTTTCAGATCACGATAAATCATCTGACCAGCAGAACCAGCTCCAATCAACATGACTTTCTTTTCATGCTCACTCTTATTGCTTCTTCCTCTTAAAAGAAGAATGAAACGATATGAAAAACGAATTCCTAAAGTCAAGCTGAACTGGCAAGCAATACCTATCAAATAATAGGAAACAGGCATCCTCTGCACGAATACAGTCAATGCTACAATATAAACAATGCCACTAATTGCAGTTGCTACACTCACTCTTAAAAGTTCAGTGTAACTTGCAAATCGCCAAATGCTTTTATACAAGCGCATAAACCAGAACAATACTACACAAAAAGCTGCATAAAGCAATATGCTTTTATAGTACGCATGAAGATATTGTTTTTCTATCGTGCTAAATCTAAAATCAAATCGGATCAGCAGCGCTGCACAATATGACACTACAACAGCCACAAAATCATATATCATCAACAATAAAGTGACCACTTCCCAGTGTTCCATTTTTCTCATTTTACAAGAATTTCTACTCATTTTTTCCCCTCTATCATCTCGACATATTTTTCATTTATTATCAAAAGGTTCTCCTTTAATTGCGAGATATTTTCCTTTAATTTTCATATTCATATACATATTCTTTTTTAACACAACAAATAGCCTGTGTACGTCTATGTGAAGTACGGCAGGCTACTAAGTCTAAATGCATGTTATTCTATCTTGTCTTGTTTCAATGGGTTAAAAAGAAACATTCAAGAGTAAATCTCTGTATTTTCATATAAAATAGCCTTCTATCTCAAGCCCATTATTCACAAACAAAATAGAAACATTCGACTTAGAGACTCTGCTATCCCATTGAAAAACAAAGGTTTTCACTGGTTGTCCCTATTATATCTTTAAGCCCAGTATATACCAGTTTAATATCCACATCAGGTGTATAACCGGATAATCTTATGAGATTTCTTGCTAATGTATCAATCTTTACCGGTTCTCCCATGTCCAAAACAAAGATTTCTCCGCCTTTTGCGTAAGTACCGGCAAGAAGTACAAGACTTACTGCCTCTGGAATCGTCATAAAATAACGGATAATATCCGGATGCGTAACTGTTACCGGTCCACCTGCTTCAATCTGTTTTTTGAAGATTGGAATAACAGATCCATTACTACCGAGTACATTACCAAATCGAACAGCAACAAACTCTGTCTGTGCTGTCTTTAATGCTTCTACAATTTCCGGTGCTGTAATTACATCATTCATTCCATGCGTAAACAGCTGTGGCACTTCGTATGCCTTTCCCTCTTTGATTTTTGCTGCAAATGATTGAATAATCATTTCACACAGGCGCTTAGATGCGCCCATTATATTCGTTGGATTTACAGCCTTGTCTGTACTGATTAATACAAACTTCTTACAGCCATGTGCCATAGCTGCATATGCTGTCTTGTATGTTCCGATTGCATTATTCTTGATTGCCTCACATGGACTATCTTCCATGAGCGGAACATGTTTGTGTGCTGCTGCATGATATACGATTTCCGGTCTGTACTGCTCAAACACCTGAAATATCTTTCTGCTGTCTCGCACAGATCCAATAAGGGTATCAAGCTTCAGTTCCGGATATTTCTTTCTAAGCTCCAATTGAATATCATATGCATTGTTCTCATATATATCAAATAGAATCAGATGCTTCGGCTGATGTGATGCAATCTGTCTTGCCAATTCCGAACCGATGGAACCAACACCTGTAATAAGTACAACCTTTCCTTTTATATAATCGAATACTTCTGACATATCCGGTTTAATCGGATCTCTTCCTAATAAATCTTCAATCTGTACCTTTTTCATCCTGCTGACAGATACTTCTCCGGTATAAAGCTGATACATACCTGGCAGATTCATAAGTTCACAAGATGTTTCACTGCAGATACTTAAGATATCTCTCTTCTCTTCCGGTTTTGCACTCGGTATAGCCATATAAATTTTATCAATATTGAATTTTTCTACTGCTTCCATGATTCGGTCTCTGCCACCAAACACAGGCACATTGTCAATATATCTGCCCCACTTATTTGGATTATCATCAATAAAGCAAGCAACTATCTCATTCGTTTCTTTTGCATTTTTGATATCGCGAAAAATCAGCTGTCCTGCAGCTCCTGCACCAATCAGCATGACTTTCTTTTCGTTTTCATTCTTATTCGCTCTTCCTCGCAAGAGAAGAATAAAACGATAAGAGAAACGGATTCCTAACGTCGTGATAAACTGGCATACCATACCTATTATAAAATAGGAGATTGGCATTCTTAGCACAAATCCTGTCAGAGTAACCGCATAAACAATGCTACTGATTAAAGTCGCAGCTGTCACACGCATTAACTCTGAATAACTTGCAAATCTCCAAATGCTCTTATACAGACGCATGAACCAAAACACGATCACACAAAAAGCTGCATAAAACAGGATACTCTTATAATATGTATGAAGATATATCGTTTCTATTGATGAAAATTTACAGTCAAAACGTACCCATAATGCTGCAAAATACGATACAGCGACTGCCATAAAGTCATAAATCATCAATAATAACGTTACTACTTCCCAGTGTTCGAATGTTTTCTTATGTTCTTTGCTCATTTTCTTCCCTCTTCTATATTTAATAGGTTATTCCCCATAAACTGAATATACTCCCAATATACCCAATGAAAGGGGTTGGCATCTGCCTACCCCCCCCCGATTTTATTCTACGCAAAAATTTACTATTAACATAATATACTTAGGGTATTGTTTTGTCAATAAATGTCAAAATTTTTGGTTATAATATCTAATTTTAAGTTGTATTTAATAATTTAATTGTTATTTATATAAGCCGGCATGGATATTTTACTCCTCAAAGAGCTTTATCTTCCTCTCTATCATCTCATCAATCCTTGCGATATACTGCCCTACATCCTTGACATTCTCGCATCTATCGATGCGGTGTGTGCCATCCGGATTCGGTACGTGCCAGACGCGCTTGGTGCTTGCTCCTGCTCCGCAGGCCACGATGGTCTGCTTTTCCTCCATGATCAGTATGTTGTAT
>UMEI01041330.1_pt1 | contig 11065 bp, 8 predicted proteins | sample 1964711 | NCBI WGS metagenome assembly UMEI01 (sample SAMEA4836016, study PRJEB28245) | human gut metagenome | biome: gut microbiome; material: fecal sample | place: Denmark | collected 2008 | reverse complement strand
GTGCACGTATTACAGAATCTGTTCCCGGGTCCCAACCGGCCGACATAATGGAAACAGCCTGATGTTTACGGGCTACCTCTCCCAAAGTGCGGTGTAAGTCGACAGTTTGAGTGTGTATGTCGAAACTGTCTACCGTATTGATACCTAGCCGGAGGGCTTCGGTTGCATAGTGTTCCACACTGCGGGTCGGGGTACATAAAATAGCTACCTGAACCCCTTCCAAATCCTGCAGACGGCTTACTACTTTGTAGTTGTGCAGTTCTTCCGGAACCTCGGCGGCATTCCGGCGTACAATACCCACGATCTCGAAATCGGGAGCAACCTGGAGTGCTTCTACTACATATCTCCCGATATTGCCGTATCCGATAACGGCTGCTTTAATTTTCTCCATATATTTCTAATCTTAATAATCTGAATCTGTTTTATATCTCTTATACCGGCACGTCGAATTCCCGTAATGCACTGTTCAACGAGGTTTTCAGGTCGGTAGATGCTTTTCTTTTTCCGATGATCAGCGCACAAGGCACTTCGTATTCGCCGGCAGGAAATTGTTTTTTTCGGGAACCGGGGATCACGACGGACCGGGCCGGCACATAACCCTGGTATTCTATCGGTTCATTTCCCGTGACGTCGATGATCCTGGTCGAGGCGGTGATTACCGTATTCGCACCCAGCACGACTTCTTCTTCCAGATGGGCACCTTCCACAATAATACAACGCGAACCGATGAAGCAGTTGTCCTCGATAATGACCGGTGCAGCTTGTACCGGTTCCAATACTCCTCCGATTCCGACTCCTCCGCTGAGATGTACATTTTTCCCGATCTGGGCACACGAACCGACAGTCGCCCAGGTGTCTACCATCGTTCCCGAATCGACATAAGCACCGATATTGACATAGGAAGGCATCATCACCACTCCCGGGGCGACATAGGCTCCATAGCGGGCGGCAGCCGGAGGAACTACCCGTACTCCTAATTCTGCATAATCTTGTTTGAGCCGGATCTTATCGTGATACTCGAATGGTCCCGTGGTCATGGTCGACATGGGTTGGGTTGGAAAATATAAGATAACCGCTTTTTTTACCCATTCGTTCACTTGCCAACCTTCGTCGGTTGGAGTAGCCGTGCGCAATTTCCCTTTGTCCAGTAACCCGATTACCTGATCGATAGCCGACCGGGTCTCTTCTTTCTTCAATAATTCCCGGTTCTCCCAGGCTGCTTCAATGATTTTTCTGATTGCTGTATACATTTCTAACTCGTTTTTTGTCGGACGAAAGTGCCTATGCCCAGGATGTCTCTGGAATTGCAAATTTCGCAATAATTTGTTGTACGACAAAAACTGTTCCCCGGATTGTTAATCGTCTAACCGATTTTTCCCGCGATGTGTAGAATAAAACATAGATCAATAAAAAAATATATATACCTTTGTTCCCTCACCGTATGCGTGTCGTAAAAGTTTAATTATTTAATGTGCTATGCTGAAAAAGATTCCTCATACTTATACGATTATTTTTTCGATTATTCTGCTTTGTGCCGTCTTGTCCTGGATTATTCCGGCGGGAGAGTATAGTCGCCATACCGTCGAGGTCAACGGAACGACCCGGTCGGTGATTGTCGATAATTCTTATCATGCGGTGGAATCGGCACCACAGACCTGGCAGGTATTTTCTTCTTTGTTGCAAGGATTTGAGAAGCAGGCCGGAATCATAGCCTTTTTACTGATTATCGGCGGGGGTTTTCAGATTATGAACAATAGCCGGGCGATCGATGTCGGGATTTTTTCTTTTTTGCGTTTTACGCAGGGATTGGAACGGCATCGTTTTATGAAGCGGATCGGGGTGAACAATCTGGTGATCGCTATGATTATCTTCTTGTTCAGTATGTTCGGGGCTGTTTTCGGTATGAGCGAAGAAACGCTGGCTTTTGTGATTATCATTGTACCTTTGGCTATTTCGATGGGGTATGATTCGATTACCGGATTGTGTATGGTCTATGTTGCGGCCCACGTGGGATTTGCCGGAGCGATCCTGAATCCGTTTACCATCGGTATCGCTCAGGGACTTTCCGGTTTACCTTTGTTTTCCGGTTTTGAATACCGCTTGTTTTGCTGGTTTTTGCTCACCGTGATTTTAGTTGCCTGTGTGTTGATCTATGCGGCCCGGGTGAAACGCAATCCGACCCTTTCCCCGATGTATCGGGCCGACGAATATTGGCGGAATCGCCGTACCGAAAGTGGCGAAGAGGTTGCTTATACGATCCCGGTGGCTTCTTATATCGTGTATGGATTGATTCTCGTGTCTCTGATTATTTTTGCTGTCGTTTATCCGGTTACTACTTTTAGTTTGGGGAATGCTTCGGTCACTTTTTATGCTGTACCGGTCGGTACGGTTTTGTTCGCTTTGTTCGGATGGTTGGGGCTACGGAAATCTTTCCATTTTTTTATCCTTTCTATCCTGGCTTTTACGGTCATTTTTCTGGTGATCGGAGTGATGGGGCATGGTTGGTATCTGCCCGAAATTTCGGCGATTTTTCTGGCGATGGGAGTGTTGACGGGGTATGCTGCGGGCAAAGATACCGACAGCATCATCAAATTGTTTCTCGAAGGAGCCAAAGATATCTTATCGGCGGCTATTGTGGTCGGACTGGCCGGAGGTATCATCCAGATTTTGCAGGACGGGCGTATTATCGATCCTATATTACATGCCTTGGCTTCTCTGATGAACGAGGCCGGAAGAGTGGCTTCGGTTGGTGCGATGTATGTAATTCAGACGCTGATCAATATCATTATCCCTTCGGGATCGGCCAAAGCTGCTTTGACGATGCCGATTATGGCTCCCTTCTCGGATGTCATCGGTATTTCCCGGCAAGCTACAGTGATGGCTTTCCAGTTCGGTGATGGCTTTACCAATATGATCACGCCCACCTCCGCCGTATTGATCGGTGCTTTGGGAATCGCCCGCATTCCCTATGAGGTGTGGGTAAAATGGTTTGCCAAAATCCTCCTGTTGTTTGTCGTCCTGGGTTTTCTGTTACTGATACCCACAGTAGTCATGCAGTTGCCTGGGTTTTGAAAATCTTAAGCTTTAATGATGTATTTTTGTCTAAATAAATGCTGAAGTAAAAATGGAGAAATTTGCTGCAATAGATTTCGAGACAGCCAATTGGCAGCAGACCAGTGTTTGTTCGGTGGGGATCGTCGTGATGAACCGGGGGGTGATCGAAGACCGGTTTTACAGTCTGATTCATCCTGCACCGAATTTTTATTCCCGGCGTAATACAGCTATTCACGGTTTGAGTCGGGAGGATACCGAGGAAGCTCTGGCTTTTCCTACGGTATGGCGGGAAATTGCTCCGATGATTGAAGGGATACCTTTGGTGGCTCACAATAGCATGTTCGACGAGGGATGCCTGAAAGCTGTCTTTCGGCTTTACGAAATGGATTATCCCGGTTACTCCTTTTACTGTACCTACCGCCTTTCCCGGAAATTATTTAAAGGACTGGAAAATTATCAGTTGCATACCGTTTCTTCCTTTTGCGGATATGACCTGAAAAATCATCATCATGCCCTGGCCGATGCCGAGGCTGCAGCTGTCATTATGCAATCCATTTTGCAGCAATGTCCCGATTTATAGTAGAATTATTCAGTCGTACATTTGTACATTAATTAATAATTCGATAATTTATAACTTTGAAAAGGCATGGACAAAGCCCGATTTTTCTTTGGTTTCTTGAAGCCGTAAGTAACGTTCAGTCCCCATGCCTTTACACTGGCTTTTTCTATCACTGACGAACGGAGTGAGGAGTTCCGCCGGTCAGAGAAGGAAAGCCTTAGCGGACCGTTCCAGACGACCCGGTCTGACGGTATAAAACCCGAAATCGGAATAGAAAGAAAAAATATATCTGCGTTTAAGGTAAACATGTATATAAACACCTTCTTTTATACCAGTGTTTCTAGGAAAGGTGTTTGCCGGTATTATTTCCGGAGGCGTCTATCAGCAAATGTCGGATAAAGTAGTTATGGCGCGGAAACTAGTAGCAGAGAAGGGCTTACAACTATCGGATCAGCTTTCGAACAATGCTTATTTTGAAGAAGTAGCCCGGCAATTCCAGCTATCGGGTCAAGAATTAACTCATTTATTCTGGGAGAAATGCAATCCTTCCGGGATATGGGTGGTTATATTGGCAATGGGTTTTGTTCAAACCTATTTCTCTGGATATACGATAGATTAGCAATCCGGAAAATTCAGGCCCGGTTATGATGTCCGGCCAATAGTTGCGGCAAATACTTTTGTAAAGCCGACATATCCGGATAGATCAAGTCAGCTCCGGCCTCTTGCAATTGTTTTTCAGGAATAGGCCCTGTATTCACGGCGATAGTGAAAACTCCAGCCGCTACACCGGCTTTTACCCCCAAAGGTGCATTTTCTATAATGAAAGCTTCGTCGGGCATAGCATGTGCTTTTTTCAGGCCTTTCAGGTAAGGTTCCGGATGGGGTTTACCATGCTCGACATCGAAAGCAGTCACCAAAGTCGAAGCATCGACAAAACCGGCATATTCTTCGGTCAACCGTTTTAACAACGATTGTTGACCGGAACCGGTAACGACAACGGGCAATAAACCGTGCTCCCGGACGATCTTCAAAACCTCTTTGGCCCCTGGCATAGGCCTGGCCTCAGGCAACTCATTAAAATATTTACTTTTTAAGGTATATAGTTCTTCAATCTCCTGTTTAGTCGCTTGCCGATGATAGGTCCGCTCAAAAATCAAATTAATTGTCCATTCGGCTGTAGCTCCCTCATATTGATAAAATTCATCTCTTTCACAAGGGATCTTCCGGGAAGACAAAGCTCTATACCAAGCTAACGTATGATTCTTCATCGAATCGAATAATACGCCGTCCATATCGAAGAGTACAGCTTTCAACAGATGCCCTTTTTTTATCTCGACCATAATAAAACACAGTTCGATAGCAAAACGAAAAACAAACGAATTTGTTCGTTTAGCTTAGTATAAATAAAATCGTATTCCCCATTCTCACCGACCCAATAATAAATTCAATCGACGGCAGGAACTTTATCTTCAGTTATAATCATCAATTAGAGAACAAATATACGAAAACTCGCTCACATACAGATGGCTTTGGAGAAAATAATGCAAAGTGTTTGAAATCGAAAGAAGTACATAGTTTTGTACCAGATCCTTCTATTAGTGGCTTTTGATCATTTTGAGGGAGGAGACAGGAGAACAAATTTGCTATGTCTGCTGATGCAAACTTAGTCACATGCGATGATACGAAAAAGGCGGATACACATCTATGTACCCGCCATGTTAAAAATCAATATATTGTTCCTGTTTACGGCAACACAATGTTGAAGTTAGGATCTGCCGGTTCGCAGGCACTACGGATCATATCTATAGCTTTGGTGTCTCCGGTAGTTTTCACCTTGTTCGTCTTACGCAAAGTTTGTAAATCCGTTCTGCCGAAGAACAGTTTGACGAAATCCATTTTCGCAATCTCCATGGTCAGGTCAGCTTTTTTATCCTGACTGCCAAGGCGGTGATTCAACACCCCATTTTTGAGCATCAGCATCACCTTCTCCTTCGTATCTGTGAAGTTAATGTTGATAACAGCTTCCTTTCCGCCAGCTTTCTCCCCGTTCAACTGGATGGCACAGTAGTCGAGCAAAGTGCCCATATCCATCTGGGACAATACACCGTCATTGATGAGTTTTGAGGTGTAAGGCACAGCCTTCTTGAGTAAATCTTGAGCTCCAGTCAAGTAGAAGTTACGCCACGGACCGCTTTCCGCCTGATAACCCAATTGGGAATATGTGTCGGACAACAACTGGCGTGCTTCTTTGTTTTCGGGTTCGGCAAAAACGAGATTATCCAGTAGCGTAGCCACCCAACGGTATTCACCTTTGGCATACGAGGCCTTGGCCACTTCGAGTACCTTATCTGCACCACCTATAGCTTCTACATACTTGGCGCCCAATTCCGAAGGGGGCAACGGGTTAAGGTGCGCCGGATTACCATCGAACCAGCCGAAGTAAAGGTCATACTGTGCCTTGACGTTGTGGCTCAGCGTACCGTAGTAGCCACGGCAGTTGAACTGCGATGCCAGCGAAGCGGGGAGTTTCATCTCTTCGGCAATTTCATCAGGTGTCAGACCACGGTTAGCCAAATGCAGGGTCTGGTCGTGCAGATAGCGATACATATCACGTTGAGCTTCCCAGTAGTCCACGATGCGTTCATTGCCCCAGGTGGGCCAGTGATGGGTGGAGAATGACACTTCCACCCGGTCACCGTAACGTTCGATAGCCGTATCCACCGCCTTACTCCACAACAGTCCGTTACGCACTTTCGCACCACGCAGCGTTTGCAGATTATGCATGTTGTGCGTCATATCTTCTGCCGTACAGAAGGCTTTCAGTTGCGGAAGCCAAATCATGATTTCTACGGGAGCTTCCGTGTCAAGTACATAGACAAACTCCATCTCCACGCCGTCAATGGTGTGTTTCTCTCCGGTGTTTGCTATTTCAATGGTAGGGCGGGCGATACCTTTGCTACCCGTTGACATACGCTGTCCCAGACCACAACCCAATGTACCTTTTTCACCCGGTTGCAATTGCAAACCATACATATAAGTGGCACGGCGGGTCATAGCCACTCCGGCCAGCACGTTTTCGTTTTGTGCCGAGGCCATGAAGCCTTTGGGAGCGATGATGTCGAAATCCTTTTTAGATGAAGCCTCCTTCATCGCAGTGATACCTCCGTAATGGTCGCCATGAGGGTGGGTGAAAATTACGCCTTGTACAGGTAGGTCTGCCACATGCTTTTTTATGAGGTCATAGCCCGCCTTGGCAGCGGCATCTGTAGTCGTCACGTCAATGATAATCCAGCCATTATCAGAACGGATGAAAGTCATGTTGGCTATGTCGAATCCTCTCACCTGATAAAGTTTGCCGGGTATCACTTCAAATAGTCCGTTTATGCGGTTGAGTTGCGACTGTCTCCACAGACTCGGGTTGGCTGTCTGAGGAGTATTGCTCTTCAGAAAATCCCATTCTTCCACAGAATAAGATACTTTGCCTTCTTTATCCAGTACAGCGTTTCCATCGATGCTTGCGATAAAGCCCCGGTTGGCATCTTCATAATCCTGACGGTCGTTGAAATTCAGTTCCGTCTTTACAGCTTCGTTGGCACGGATAGTGTGTTCCGTAGCCGATTTCTGCGCCAAAAGAACTGACGGAATAACCGTCAGTGAGAGCGCCATAGTCAATAACTTTTTGTTCATTGTCATCTGATTTGATTTCGATACAAAGTAACGGAGATTTTTCACGCTTGTAAATGTGCTTTTCTGCATTTTATTTGTATATTCGTACGATTATTAAGGGTTGAATAGTTTATTAACCCTATTTACATGTCTATTTGTATGATTCAGTCTATATTTACATTCGATAAATTGCTTCAACGCTTGCAGTTGGGTAAAGAGGTGACTCCTTTCGTGATTTGGCGCGAAAATGACCTTTTCGGCACACACGATAATCCGGTAAAGATAGACATCCCCTGTCTTTTTTTGTGTCTGGATGGAGAAATGCAATTGGATATCAACTTACAGTCCTATCGCTTCAACCGTGAACACCTGTTGTGTTTCATCGCCCCCTGTGCCTGTCGTATTGTAAGTCGTAGCCCCGGCTTCCGATGTGTGGGGCTGTTGCTTTCCAAATCTTTTTGGAGGCAGCTTGTTTTAGCAGAACGTACCTTGGGAAAGATTGCGATACGTGATGCTTTCATTGCCGTCAATGATGATGAGCACGGGCGGTTGACTCGCTTCTACGAGCTCCTATGTCTTTGCGCCGATGCTCCTGGTTTGAGAGATTCCGCAGATACTCTTTATCCGCTCATCCTGGGTATGTTCTGTCAAGTACGTAATATCTGTCGGCGGCTGGAAGACACTGCCACTCCCGCGTCGCACAGTGAGAAGATCTTTTATGATTTCCTCGATTTGCTACACACCCATTACCGTAAGCAACGGCGCGTATCATTTTATGCCGGCGAACTTTCACTGACACCCCGCCATCTTACTACTGTAATCCGACTGGTGAGCGGACGCAGTGCCGCACGGTGGATAGAGGAATACATTGTGCTCGAAGCACAGATTCTGTTGCGTAATTCACCAATGGCCATTAAGGAAATAGCCTACGAATTAGGGTTTAATGAACAATCACTTTTTTCCAAATATTTCAGTCGTGTTTCGGGTAGTTCCCCCGAAAGCTACCGTCGTTCTTCTACAGCATAGAGCATCCGGTTAGACCGGACGGTTTTAGTTTACTTTCTGGATTTTCAATAAAACCATTATCCAAAGCCAGTTGGATAATGGTTTTCTATCTGCAGTGATTTCCCCGGGTTGGCGGCTCCTTTCGTCGGTCGGTGGAGATACGAAGCGAATCAGCTGTATTATGAGATGGAGGTGACTGCCGGAATTTATAACCTGTGTTTTTATTCCGTGAAAGATACGCTTGGAAATGAGTTGTGGTATGGAGTTACACGTTTCCGGATGAAAAAAGAAGGCGATAAGCTGATTTGCGAAGAGTTGGATACCCGGCAAAATGAATTGGGGATCGGGGAATGGCAATCGGTAGATCAAAATGAATTGCGGATAAAGATATGGGATAACGGTAATCCGGAAGAAGCCGGAACCGTACGTATTTATCGGCGCCTGAATGAGGAAGGATAAAAGTGACGGGGGTACAAACGTTCTAAATACGGAAAAAAGGCACTAAATAATTTTTTTAATCCTTTGAAAGGGTTAAATTTGTTCGTTTTTTCAAACAAACAGTTACAGTTAAATATATAAATTATGGCAGAAAAAGAAAATTGTAAGCTTTTCAGTGAGTTTGCGCCGAACACAATGCAAGAGTGGATCGACAAAGTCACTGTCGACCTGAAAGGGGCCGATTTCAATAAAAAGCTTGTATGGAGAACCAATGAGGGTTTTAATGTTCAGCCGATGTACCGGTTGGAGAATATGCAGGATCTGAAAAATCTGGATTGTCTACCCGGCGAATTCCCGTTTGTGAGAGGTAACAAAAAAGATAACAACGATTGGTATGTACGTCAGGATATCGTTGTGGAAGATCTGGCTGAAGCAAATAAAAAAGCATTGGATGTATTGAATCGCGGTGTCAACTCACTGGGTTTTGTACTGAATGGATGCCAGGAATTTACCAAAGCAGATATGGAAGTCCTCCTGAAAGACATCTGCCTGGAATGTGTGGAAATCAACTTTGTCGCCGGATGTAAAAAAGGAAGTATCCTGGATGCATTTAAGGCTGTTGTGGAAGAAAGAGGTATTGCACCTGAAAAAATACAGGGGGGAATCAATGTCGATCCGTTGACCGCTCTCACCCGGAAAGGAAAGAACTGTTGCGACAAACCTTTCGAAAACGTAAAAGTAAATCTTGAAAAAATGGCTGCCTACAAAAACTTCAAGACCATTGAAGTAGGTGGATATGTTTTCAATAACTCAGGATCTTCTATCGTTCAGGAGTTGGGATTCTCACTGGCTGCCGGTGTTGAATATCTGGACAAACTGACGGATGCAGGAATGAAGATCGATGAAGTGGCTCCGAAAATCCGTTTCCACTTCGCTACCGGTTCCAAGTATTTCATGGAGATCGCTAAATTGCGGGCTGCCCGTTACTTGTGGGCTCACATCGTGAAAGCCTACAATCCGTCTTGCGATTGCAAATGTAAGATGAATATCCATGCAGAAACTTCTGAGTGGAATAAAACCGTATACGATCCGAACGTAAATATGCTGCGTACTCAGACCGAAACGATGTCGGCCGTATTGGGCGGTGTCGATTCGTTCACCGTTCATCCGTTCGACGATACCTTCGAATGTCATCCCTCCGACGTGGCGGAACGTGTTGCCCGCAACCAGCAGTTGTTGCTGAAAGAAGAGTCGCACTTTGCCAAGATCGTCGATGTTGCCGGCGGTTCATATTATATCGAGGAACTGACCCAGAATATTGCTGAAGCTGCCTGGAAATTATTCCTGGAAACTCAGGAACAGGGAGGATATATCGAAGCATTGAAGAAAGGGTTTGTTCAGGCTGCTGTGAAAGCTACCGCCCAGGCTCGTGACCTGGCTATCGCTCAGCGTAAAGAAAACTTTGTGGGTGTTAACCAGTTCCCTAACTTCAACGAAAAGATCGATCGTCAGCTGTGTGCCTGCATCTTCGAACCCGAAGACGAAACTGCCGAAGGCGCTGAAATCGAAACCCTGAAACCTTACCGCGGACCGGCTGCATTCGAGGCGATGCGCCTGCAAACCGATGCTTTCTCGGCTAAAAACGGTCGTCCGGTTGTCTATATGTTTCCGATGGGTAATCTGGCTATGCGTAAAGCACGGGCTCAGTTTGCATGTAACTTCTTCGCTTGTGCCGGATTTGAAGTAAAAGACAACAATGGCTTCAAGACGGTCGATGAAGGGGTTCAGGCGTGTCTGGACAATAAAGCCGCTATCGTTGTGCTGTGTAGCTCCGACGATGAATATGCCGGATTTGCACCCGAAGCTTTCGAAAAACTGAAAGACAAGGCTATTGTTGTGGTTGCCGGTAATCCTGAAAGCCGTCCGGAACTGGAAGCCAAAGGATTGATGAACTATATCCACGTGAAGAACAATGTACTGGAAGAACTGAAAGGCTACCAGGTAAAATTAGGTATTAAATAAAGTAACGGGTAACTCTGTAACTTTTTAACTATTGAAACATGAAACCGAATTTTAAAGATATAAATATTAAAGCGTCTGAAAAGGCTTCCATGAGCGCCGCTGAATGGGAAAAAGCCAACCACATCGCTAAAAACTGGACGACCCCTGAGTTGATTCCGGTGAAACCGGTATATACTGCCGATGATTTGAAAGGTATGGAACATCTGGATTATGTTGCCGGTATTCCTCCTTATTTGCGTGGACCGTATTCTGCCATGTATCCTTTGCGTCCCTGGACGATCCGTCAGTATGCCGGATTCTCTACCGCTGAAGAATCGAATG
>UMEI01023628.1_pt1 | contig 11138 bp, 9 predicted proteins | sample 1964711 | NCBI WGS metagenome assembly UMEI01 (sample SAMEA4836016, study PRJEB28245) | human gut metagenome | biome: gut microbiome; material: fecal sample | place: Denmark | collected 2008 | reverse complement strand
AAGAACTCCAGTCACCATAATAATTCTTATTGTCTGACTTATAATATGCTCTTACCCTTACAAAATAATTCTTTCTATTTTTTATCTTTGATAAAGTTCCTGTACTCTTTCTTGCAGAAATTCTTCTATATTTGGCTCTGGATGTTGACTTTCTTCGACCATATTGAAGCTGATATCCGGATGCATTATAAACATTGTACCAGCTTACTTTAATTTTCTTCCTGCCTGCACGTTTAATTTTTAAATTTGAGACTTTTGATGGTTTAATTATAACAGTAAAAGTTGCTTTTACACCACTTCCGTCTGTTGCCTTAGCTATTACATTGACTTTTCCCGGTTTATAAGCTCTTAAAATTCCTGTGTTTGTATCAATAACAGCACTTCCCGTATTACTTACTTCCCACTCAATATCTTTTGCAGTTGCATTGTCAGGTTTTACAATAGCCTTCAATCTTATTGTTTTGTTAACTGAAACCGTCTTATTTCCTGTAACAGTTATGCTTTTCACGTAATTATTAAATGAATAAGATATTGAATATATTCTCTTATACTTTCCTGTGCTCTCCTCATCTTCAGTTAATACTTTTATGTAATACACACCAGGCTTTAAAGTAATCTCTTCGCTATACTTAACTGATTTTCGATATCTTCCGCCTTTAACTTTTTCTTCTTTTATAAGAGACAATTCGTTGTCATATAACTGAAAAGTGGACTGTCCTGCATTGGATTTATAATTGATAATAACTTTGCTCTCTTCGTCTATAATTATCTTATAATATTCGCACCCATTTTTCTCTGAAAGTGTTGTAGTTACACTTTCATCTTTCTGCAACTCTCTTGCATTCCCAATAGTCTGACTTATATCGTTATTATCTGAATTATCCAAATCTGATTCTGCTGCATTGGTCTGTATCATCAAGGCAAACACTACACAAAATACTAATATAATTCCTGTCAATGTACTCTTAACTATATCCTTCACTTTATCTCTCCTTCATACCCCTGATTATAACACATTTATGGTACGTTTTCTTTATTTTTGTTGCATATTTTTTATCATTTGCAGTAGCTCCATATCCTCAGCCTGTACCTTAATATTAGCCTTTAATGGTTCACCGTCAGGTGGGGTAACAGTTAGTTCGATTACACTGCCTTCTTTTACTTCCGGCTGGATTCTTGCAAAAAATTTTGGAAGCATTGGATGGCGTGTGACAAACTTTTCAAACATGCCTTTAAATTTCATCATATCTAATGGATTCATTGTTTTTCTCCTTTTCTCTAACTTTTCCAAATAAGTTCAGATTTTTTTATGCAAACACGTTAATTTACTTATTGTTTTCTAATAAAAAATTTCTGAACTTATTATAAATCTTAACAGTAAAGTTAGTTATGTGTCAACGATATTCAATCTAGGCTATGTAATATGAATAAAATTTGATGGTATGATAGTTTTGCGAATGTACCTAAAAAAACGGGCGACTTGAAATAGCGGGGTACGTTTATTGCAAGCTCAAACTATATGTTGTATAAATTTGATTGCTTTTTAGGTGAGTGTACCCCGAAAAATAGCCTTTTTGAAATGTCGGGGTACATTTTTATTGACACAAACTATATATTGCATAAAATCATTGAAAATTTAAGCAAATGTACCCCAAAAATAGAGAAATTTTATATATTGGGGTATTTCAGCTTTAGATACATATAATATATTGCAAGCATTAACCTCAATGTTGCTAATTGCGTACCCAGAAAATCAAGTTTTTTTAAATAGCGGGGTACGAGCAGTCAAAAATGTCACTCATAACTTGCTTGTGACATATAAAAATGCCAAATTCGTACCCAGAAAATCAAGTTTTTTAAAATAGCGGGGTACATAACGCAAAAAGGGCTCCAATGCTGATTAGCATATTGCAATAAACTAATTAGCATCGTGCCCTTTTAATTCGGACTAATTATAATTCTTGAATATGAATTACCAAAACTTAAATAACATTACTTATTTCGTATCTCCTGTCTTTTATCATATATAAATTTGGTGCCAAAACACTAAAATTTTAATTACTGCTATTGCCGCACATGCTATAACTACAAGTACAATATTTGAAAGAATATTACTTCCTCTTCTACAGTAACCACTAATTCCCTGATAGTTATACATTGCATGTTTTGATCTTTCAATCAAATCAAGGAAATCCGGATTTTCCATATTTTTAAAATCTGTTGTAAATGATTTTCTAAGATATTTTGAAACTAACCCCTTATATACCTTGTCCCAGGCATACTCGCCTACATATTGAGCCTTTGTGTTAATAAGCTTTACTACAAGAATTATAATTTCCACTGCTACCAACACTTTTATCATTGTGTCTGTTGTAACTTTATTTTCTACTAATGCCAATACAATCTTTGGAATATAAATTCCAATAAGCATATACAATGCCGACAATACTCCCATTACAATCATTGCTATAATAAACTGATTGTTTAACTTCCATGTCAGCTTTACTGCATATACGAAATTGTTAAACATTCCATGCTTAGTCGCCTGTATTCCTTTTCGCTCCCTTTCGTGAGATACAGAAAAGAAATTCTTAATTGCCTCCAATATTTTCTTCATATACATTTCCTCTTTTACTTTCATTGTGGGGGGCCTATGGTAACCATTGCAACTCTTTTAATTTTCGCAACTCTATGCAACTTTTTTTGCAACTCTTACAACTCTTTTAGCAACGAACTTTTCGGGGATAAATAATAGATTTTAACAAATTTAGAATTTGATTAGAATAAATTATTGATTTTTCAATACTCCCTCTTTTCTACACTAAAAACAGTATAACATAATATCTATGATTTTGGGGGACTATTTAAACTTCCAGTTTATGTAGTTTGGTAGAAGACAAGGTTAATTCAATTCAAGTAGGTAATTACCCCATAGAAGCAAGTTTATGCATACTATGGGGTAGATTTCAAGATTCATTGTTATTGAAAATAATATGAATTGCCCCATATGATTAAGTTTTCTCTTTTTATGTGGCAGATACAAAGATTCATCATATTCAAACTAATATGTAACTACCACATAGAACCGAGTTCTCATATTCTGTGAGGTAAGGTTGTACCATACGAACAAGAAATTTCAAATATGGTACAGATATTAGCTTGTTCCTGCTTAACGCAGAAGAAATCTGTACCATACAAGCAAGAAATTTTACATATGGTACAAATACGAGCTTGTTCAATCTCAAATCAGAACAAATCTGTACCATACGAGCAACAAATTTCATATATAGTACAAATACAAGCTTGTTCAATCTCAAATCAGAACAAATCTGTACCATATGAGCAAGAAATCTCATATATGGTACAAATATAAGTTTGTCCCAGCTCAAATCAGAAAAAATCTGTACCATACGAGCAAGAATTTTCATATATGGTACAGATATTAGCTTCTTCCAGTTCAAACCTGAACAACTCTGTACCATATAAAAAAGAATTACCGTATATGGTACAAATATAAGTTTTACGCGATGTTTATTAGCTTCACTCCAGTCCACATCTCCTTGTCCTTTGGACAAGAAGCATTCCTTGCATTCAGCTCGGTCAAATATAATATGTTTATATCCTTTCCATAAATGCAAAAAAAAAGAACTATGCTACAATAAATTTCCAGTATCAAACATAGTTCTTTATTACTCTGATTTAATTTAAATTTCTTATATTATAATGCTTCCTTGATTGCAGCCATTAATTCATCATATGTTTCAAAAGCAGGAAGTTCAGGATATTCTTTCTTGATTTCATCTGTGCTTCTGAATAAAAATCCTGCCTTACTTGCCTTAATCATTCCAAGGTCATTGTGGCTGTCTCCGCTGGCAATTGTGTCATATCCGATTGACTGCAATGCCTTTACCGTAGTAAGTTTTGAGTTTTCAATTCTCATCTTAAATCCTGTGACTTCTCCATCTTCTGCTACTTCCAATGAGTTACAGAAAATTGTAGGATAACCTAACTTCTTCATTAAAGGTCCTGCAAACTGTGTAAATGTATCACTAATAATAATTACCTGAGTAATCTCTCTTAATTCATCTAAAAATTCTTTTGCACCAGGCATAGGATCAATCTTTGCAATTGTTTCCTGAATTTCCTTAAGTCCTAATCCGTGCTCTTTTAAGATGTTAATTCTATAATTCATAAGCTTATCGTAATCAGGCTCATCTCTTGTTGTTCTCTTAAGTTCAGGGATTCCTGTTTCTTCTGCAAATGCAATCCATATTTCAGGAACTAATACTCCCTCTAAATCTAAACAAACAATATTCATTTTCTCGTTTCTCCTTTAGTCCATTAAAAGTCGTACATTCACACTGTACAGTTCAACATTGTAGCATACTTTTTTTGATTTGTCTAAAAGTTATATTTCATCACTTCTTGAAGGCATAATTAAACCTATAAGCAAGGATACACAATCTATTTCACAAGATATTTTGACATCCGATTTTATTGAAGAAATCCGTGAAATTTTATTAAATGTGTTTTGTGAATCAGCTTCTTGAAAAATAAATTTTTATAAGATGACAGTGTCCCAAAGTCATTATTCAACCTGTGCTTACACAATGGTGAAATAATTACCTTTGGGCACAACAGTTAGCTTTCATATATTGGCTCAAAATCATCTGCTCCATGACCGCATAACGGACAGGCATAATCTTCCGGCAACTTACTTCCCTCATAAACATAATTGCAAATCTTACATATCCAACCAACAATTTTTTTGCCAGCCTCTTTTGCAGATGCTGCATTGTTTTTCGGCTTTATTTCATTTTGATATTTTGCATAAGTTATAGGTTCTTTATCGCTTAATACCTTTGCATCAACAACTTCTGCAATAAATAATGTGTGTGTTCCAAGATCATGTTGCTCAACAACTTTTCCACTAATAACTGCGCATGATTGCCAGCCAAGATATGGTATATCATTACAATCTGTAGGTGGTGTAATGTTTCCAAACTTGTCCACATCTCTTCCTGACTGAAAACCAAAATGCTTTATTGTTTCAAATGTACAATCATTGTCCAAAATGCTTACTGCAAAAATACCACTTTCTTTAATCAAATCGCAAGTGTAGTTACTGTTCAATACCGAAATTGCTATTCTTACAGGATTGCCTGCTACCTGAATACAAGTGTTTGTAATACAACCGTTAGCCACTTCACCTGCCTTAGTTGATACCATAAATACTCCGTAACTTAAATTATATATTGCTTTTTTGTCCATATCTAATCCTCCATTTCACTATATTGATTATTTTCCGTTTTGCTTTTTATTTATAATATCATAACATTTTTATGGTTCCAACATAAATACTTTGGAAAGCAATTTTTTATTTATAATTATCTATTGACTATTGTATTATACCCGATTTATTATATTTGAAAAGAAAAAGAAAGGATTTTTTATTTATTATGGACCAACAAAAGTACAAAACGGAGAACAAAATTTTAAGGCTGTCACTGGGAGGCACCATTACTTTTACAGTATTTGAAATCATCGCTTCCTTTGTCTTAGGTTCAAAAACCGTAATGACTGACGGCATATTTGACTTGTTTGACTTATTACTATTGCTTCCAATGTTTATTTTGGTTCCTTTTCTATACAAACCTGTTTCTGAAAAGAAACCTTATGGTTTTTCTCAAATTGAATCATTACTTGTTCTTGTAAAATATATTGTTTTACTTATTGTAGTTATCAATATGATTACAAACAACATTACAGTTTTACTTCACGGTGGACACACAGTTGATGCCACAAACGTTCTTATATATGAAGCTTCTCTTTGCGTGTGCTGCATAATTATGTACCTTGTCCTTCATTATCTTAGCCGTGACTATTCCTCAATGATAATTAAATCAGAGCTTTATTTGTGGAAGGTTGACATTGTAAGTACTCTTGGAATTTCAGTTGCATTTTTGTTCCAGATTTTCCTTACACACAGCCCAATTAATTTTATTATCCCTTACATAGATTCTTCTGTGGCAATTATTGTTGCATTATTCCTTGTAAAAGAGCCAATTGTGCAGATTATCAAAAACTTAAAGGAATTGGTTTTATTCTCGCCTGATCAACAGATTATGGATGAAATCAGAGAAGTTGTAAATAAGGACATTAGCAATTATGAATATAGTCTTGATTTCTTAGATGTTACACAAACAGGGCGTAAAACATGGATTGAAGTCTACGTTAAAAGCAAAAATGACACTGTAAAAATCAAGGATTTCAAAAAAATACAGGAACATATCACAAAAGATTTGATAGACAAATTTGACCAAATTTATGTTGAAATAGTTCCTGCTCTATAACTTGTAACTATAATTTACGATTAAATTTCAAAAATACTTTTCACAAAGGAGATTTTAAATGAACTTTATAAAAGAAAAATGCAAAGGCTTATTAGTTTGCCTTGCAATCGCAATTCCTGCCTGGATACTTGGCAAAATCTTTCCTATTATTGGAAGTGCCGTTATTGCTATCATTGCCGGTATGGTTATTGCTTTATTCTGGCAACCGGGAAAAACTTTCAAACCGGGAATTACTTTTACATCAAAAAAGATACTTCAGTATGCAGTTATTTTATTGGGCTTCGGTCTTAATCTTAACGTAATATTTAGTACCGGAAAGCAATCACTTCCAATAATTATTTGTACAATTTCCTCATCTTTGATTATAGCATTCGCACTTCACAAAGCTATGCACATTGATTCAAATATCAGTACTTTAATCGGTGTAGGATCTTCTATTTGCGGTGGTTCTGCCATTGCTGCAACAGCACCTATTATTGATGCAGATGATGACGAAGTGGCTCAGGCTATTTCTGTTATTTTCTTTTTCAATGTTTTAGCTGCTTTATTGTTTCCAATGTTTGGACATTTCTTAGGCTTTGATACAACATCCGGTGAAGCCTTTGGTATATTTGCCGGCACTGCTGTTAATGATACTTCATCAGTTACAGCTACTGCTTCTACTTGGGACAGTATGTGGAACCTTGGAACTCAGGCACTTGATAAAGCCGTTACAGTTAAGCTTACAAGAACTCTTGCAATAATTCCTATTACTTTGGTTCTCGCTTTATTTAGGGCAAAACAGTCAGGTAGCAATTCAAATGAAGGTGGATTTAGTTTTAAGAAAGCTTTTCCTATGTTTATTTTGTGGTTTATTGTTGCTTCTATTATTACAACAATTGCCATAAGTCTTGGTGTTCCATCATCAGTATTTGCACCACTTAAAGAGCTTAGCAAATTCTTTATTACTCTTGCCATGGCTGCCATCGGTCTTGGCTGTAATGTTGTCAAGCTTATCAAAAATGGTGGCAAACCTATTTTGCTTGGCGGCTGTTGCTGGATTGGTATAACTTGCGTAAGCCTTTTACTTCAGCACGTTTTAAGCATTTGGTAAATATAGAATTTAGTGAGCATATAATTTGGTAAATAACGACACTTATTCCAATGACCTCCTATTGCTTAAATATTACAAAATTGTTACAATTCTTTTTGTAATTGGCCAGTACAAATCTTAAAATAAGGAGGACGAAACTATGTGTTTTAAATTCAATAGTTGCGACCAGTTATTTAACGCTATTTGCAAATTCTTTAACTTTGGTTGTTAATTAGTTATTTTTAGAAAATAATATTCATATGTGCTTTGGCACAAAAAAAACAGAGGACGATGTTTTGTTTGCTTGTTAGATGTTTAATCTAATGAAAGCAAGACGCACCTCTGTTTTTTATATACTTATTTTAAAATATTTTCTATTATTTCTTAACTTCTAGTTTTTTATTAATATTAAAATTCAAGTCTTATTTTATACTTTATTAAATTTTTTTGCTATCAACCTTAAAGCAATTTCATTAATTTACAGTTCTCAATGCCTGCGTCCCAGAATTTTTCCAACGGAATATTTTGCACCTGACACACAATGCTTGAATCCATTGCTCCATGTCCCACAATAATAACATCCTTACCTGCATCTAACTGTGGCTGAACTACTTCTTTAAGAAAACTTCCTGTTCTGGCAAACAAATCATCAAAAGTTTCTCCATCTTCCACACCCGGATAATTAGCCGGATCCTTAAACAACTTTCTAATAGGGCTTCCCTCTATCTGAGACGGATGTGTTACACCTTCATACACGCCAAAACACATTTCCATAAGCCTGTCGTCATATACAATAGGAATGTTTCTTCCTTCCAAAACAATTTCGGCTGTCTGCTTTGCCCTAACAAGCGGTGAGCAATAGCATATGTCAAAATTAACATCTTTATATTTTTCTTTGGCTTGCTCCGCCATCTGAATGCCTTCTTCATTTAATGGAATATCTGTACGACCTTGAAGCTTATGCTTGGCATTCCAATCTGTTTTTCCGTGTCTCATAATATATAACATAACTTTTCTCCATATCTTTTGCTAATCTAATATAATTTATACGGATATAAGCTTAACTCATTCAGGTTATTTTCGCAACTGTGACTTCATTGGAACAAATTCAATTTTCAGCTGCATTCCCATACCTGCTGCAAATCTCTTTAATAATTTTAAAGATGGATTTGTATTTTTCCTTACTCTATGTTATGCTTTCTAAATACATCTAAAAAGGTAATAAGAAAGGTAAAAATGTTATGAAAAAAAATAATGAAAAAAGAAGCTCTTTCTCTGGAAAGCTAGGCTTCGTTCTTTCGGCTGCAGGGGCTTCTGTAGGACTTGGAAATATTTGGAGATTTCCTTATCTTGCTGCTAAATACGGTGGTGGTATCTTCTTATTAATATATATTGTCCTTGCCCTTACTTTTGGATATACAATGATTGTAGCTGAAACTTCTATTGGTCGTATGACTAAGAAAAGCCCTGTTGGTGCTTTTAAATCATTTAGTAACTCTAAGTTTGTATCTTTAGGCGGATGGATTAATGCCATCATTCCTATACTTATCGTTCCGTACTATTCTGTTATCGGTGGCTGGGTTATTAAATATCTTGCCGAATATATTATTGGTGACAGCAAACTTTTAGCAGGTGATGACTATTTTACGGGATTTATTTCAGGCGGTTTTTCTGCAGAAATTTGCTTTATTGTATTTACTTTTATAACTTTGGCAATTATTTATGCAGGTGTTAGAAGTGGTATTGAACGTGTATCAAAATTTATGATGCCTATACTTGTTGTTCTTTCACTTATCATTATGATTTATTCTATAACAAGACCGGGAGCAATGGCCGGTGTAAAATATTTTCTTGTCCCTAATGTTAAGAACTTTTCATGGATGACTGTAGTTGCGGCAATGGGACAGATGTTTTATTCACTATCTATTGCAATGGGTATTTTGATTACATTTGGTTCTTATATGAAAAAGGATTTGTCAATTGAAAGCTCAACTAAAAACGTTGAAATCTTTGATACTGCTATTGCCATTATGGCAGGACTTATGATTATTCCTGCTGTTTTTGCTTTCTCAGGTGGAGATCCTGATGCGTTAAAAGCCGGTCCTTCACTTATGTTTATTACAATTCCTAAGATGTTTGAAAGTATGGGACTTAGTACAGTTGTTGGTATACTTTTCTTTACATTAGTACTTTTTGCTGCACTTACAAGTTCAATAGCCTTAACAGAAAGTGCTGTTTCAACTTTTGAGGACGAATTTGGATGGGGAAGAAAGAAATCAACTATTATTCTTGGTGGTATTATGATTGTTCTTGGCAGTCTTTCATCATTTGGCTATGGTCCTTTAGGCAGCATCAAAATTATTGGAATGCAGTTTTTAGACTTCTTTGATTTCTTAACTAATTCAGTAATGATGCCAATTGCTGCATTTGCTACATGTATTCTTGTTTCAAAAATAATTGGTCTTAAGAAAATCGAAGAGGAAGTTCTTCACGGCGAAGGCACATTCCGCAGAAAGAAAATTTTTAACTTTATGATTAAATACCTTTGCCCATTATTTGCGGCAATAATACTTTTAAGTTCAATTGCAAATGCATTTGGATGGATAACAATCTAAGGATTATAAGAGTGCGAAGCACGTAGCAATCTGTGTAATCATATCTTTTTTAAAACGTACCCCACTATTTCTATTTTTTGAAATGGTGGGGTACGTTTTCTTTTGTTTCAAATTATATGTTGTGTTCAATTAGTAGAATTTGGGGCTACGTACCCAGAGATTTAAGCTTTTTCATATAGCGAGGTACATTTGCCTTTGATTCAAACTATATGTTGTGTTAAATTAGTAGGATTTGGGGCTAACGTACCCCGAAAATATAGAAATTTTATATATTGGGGTATTTTGGTTGCTAGCATATACAATATGTTGTGTGAGTAAGTGTAATATTGCTGATTTCGTACCCCGAAATTTAACCAAATCTCTATGTCGGGGTACGCCGTACTTTTTACTTCTCATATTGTTGTTTCCTTTATCCTAACTCCCTATGGTTTTAGACAAAGAAGATGCCATATTATTGATTTACTCTCTAATATGGCACCTTCTTGTTTTTTATTTAATTTTAGCTTTTTTGCTTAAGCCTCTCTTAACAAGAATCTTTTTGTAAGATTTCTTCTTGCTCTTTGGAACCGTTATTTTTGCTTTCTTGTTTATACTTTTGAAAGCCGATTTTCCAACCTTTTTTAAAGTCAATTTTTTTGACTTGATTTTAATATTCTTAAGTTTCTTACAATTATAGAATGCCTTACTTCCTATTTTGCTAACGTTCTTTTCAATTGTAATACTTGTAAGATTCTTGCATTTCTTAAATGCATTGCCCCCTATTGCTGTAACTTTATAAGTAACATTTCCTATCTTAATTTGTGATGGAATAGTTGCTTTTTTAAGTTTCTTATCAATAGGGCAAACATATTCTACCTGCTGGTTCGGCACAATCACTCTGTAGATTGCGTTGGTTGTAGCATCTTCATAAGTACTTCCAACATTATACTCTTCTTTCAAAACATCTACTGTCTCAGTTTTAGTCTTTCCACAAACTGTACAAGTATATGTTCTTGTTCCCTGTTCTGTATATGTTGGCTCTTTTGTTATTTTTCCAGAATCCCACTTATGGCCTTTGGCTTCTGTCTTTATTGTAGTTCTGCTTAATTCCTTTCCACA
>UMEI01019586.1_pt1 | contig 11208 bp, 4 predicted proteins | sample 1964711 | NCBI WGS metagenome assembly UMEI01 (sample SAMEA4836016, study PRJEB28245) | human gut metagenome | biome: gut microbiome; material: fecal sample | place: Denmark | collected 2008 | reverse complement strand
CCCGGCGCCGGATTGCCCGGCGCCGCCCTTGTCCGGCTGCTTACCCGTCTATCCGTAGTCGTGTATCCGGGCTATTCCCCCTCGTCCTGTCGTTTGTGCCCGGTACGCAGCGCGTTCAGCCTGCGTCCTGTTTCCGCGACCTGCTTCTCGCCCAGCGGATAGCAGCATATGAACACGACCGAAAGAATCGTCCCGGCCGCCGGCAGCAGGCTCATCATGGCACGTATGCCGTTTTGTACCGCGATGTCCTGCAGCCCTGTTTTTGTGCCGGGAATGCGAAATATCCGCGTCGTTTGTGCTTTTTTACGAATTATGTCAAAAGGTCATACTAATATGTCATTTAAAAATATTTTTTGCGGGGCGTTTCCGGCTAATTTTGGAACCCGATACGGATATAAAATTCCTTAACCCAGAAATAGTCTAATCCAACCAGCCCATGAAACGCATTTTATTATTGTTAATGTCGGTGTTTATCGCCGCAGCGGTTTTTTCACAGGATAGAGTTCGGGCCTATTTAGTCTCGAACGCCCATTTTGATTCCCAGTGGAACTGGGATGTGCAGCGTTCGATCCGTGAGTACATTCCGAAGACGCTGGATCAGAACCTGTTCCTCCTTGGCACCTACCCGGATTATGTATTCAATTTCGAAGGGGGCATCAAGTACCAGTGGATGAAGGAGTACTACCCCCACCAGTACGAGTTGATCAAGCGTTACATCCGCGAGGGGCGCTGGCATGTCACGGGCAGCACGTGGGACGCGACGGATCCGAACATCCCTTCTGCGGAGTCCTTCACGCGCAATATTCTGTACGGGCAGCACTTCTACCGCCGGGAATTCGGGGTCGAAGGCACGGACATCTTCCTTCCGGACTGCTTCGGTTTCGGGTGGACGCTTCCGACGATCGCGGCCCACAGCGGTCTTATCGGTTTCTCGACTCAGAAACTCATGTGGCGGCACCGCCCGTTCCACGGTACGAGCAAGATTCCGTTCGAGATCGGCTTGTGGCAGGGCGTCGACGGCTCCCGTATCATGGCCGTGATGGACGCGCACAACTATACGACCAAGTGGCGTTACGAAGACCTCAGTCACAGCAAGTACCTGCAGGACATCGCCCAGAGCAACCCTCTGAATGCCGTTTACCATTACTATGGTACGGGGGACACGGGCGGCGCCCCGACCATCGAGTCGGTTCGGGCTTTGGAACTGGGACTGCAGGGCGACGGGCCGGTGGAGATCATCAGCGCCACGAGCGACCGCCTCTACAAGGACTATCTTCCCTATTCCTCCCACCCGGAGCTTCCGGTGTGGAACGGGGAGTTGCTGATGGATGTGCATGCCACGGGTTGCTATACCTCGCAGGCCGCGATGAAGCTCTACAACCGCCGTAACGAGCAGCTTGCGGACGCTGCCGAGCGCAGCGCCGTTGCCGCCGACTGGCTCGGGGCCGTGCCCTACCCGCGCGAGGTTCTCACCGAGGCCTGGAAACGCTTTATCTGGCACCAGTTTCACGACGACCTTACGGGTACGAGCCTCCCCCGTGCCTACGAGTTCTCGTGGAACGACGAGCTGATCTCGCTCAAACAGTTCGGGGACGTACTCACGACCTCGGTTGGCGCGGTTTCGCGGGGTCTGGATACCGATGTCAAAGGGCTCCCCGTGGTGCTCTACAACGCTGCGGGGTTCGAGGTCTCGGACGTGGTGGAGGTTACGCTTCCGCTCGAAGGCAGCAAGTTCACGGTCTACGACGACAAGGGCGTCCGGGTTCCCTCGCAGGTGCTGGGCACGCAGCAGGGGCAGACGCGGCTGCTGGTCGAGGCCACCGTCCCGGCTGCGGGGTATGCCGTCTACGACATCCGCAAGGGCGGGCAGCCGAAGGCCCCGACGATAAAGGCCGGCGCATGGGGGCTGGAGAACAGCGTCTATAAACTTACGCTGGACGCCAACGGCGACATCTCGTCGATCGTCGACAAGCGTCATGGCCGCGAACTGGTGGCCGCCGGCAAGTCCATCCGCCTTGCGTTCTTCCCGCAGAACGAGTCTTACAGCTGGCCGGCCTGGGAGATCCTCAAGAAGACCGTGGACGCATCGCCGCAGGCCATCACGGGCGAGGTGAAGGTCTCCGTGGCCGAAGAGGGGCCCCTGCGCGCCTCGGTATGCGTGGAACGCACGCTGGGGGATTCCCGCTTCCGGCAGTGGATCACGCTGCGCGAAGGCGCCCAGGCCGACAGGATCGACCTTGTGAACGACATCGACTGGCAGTCGTCCAATGCGCTGCTGAAGGCCGAGTTCCCGCTTTCGGTCTCGAACCCCGAGGCGGTCTATGACCTTGGCGTGGGCTCCGTGGCGCGGGGCAACAACACCGCGACCGCCTACGAGGTCTATGCGCAGCAGTGGGCCGACCTCACCGACGCGGACGGCAGCTACGGGGTCTCGGTGCTCAACGACAGCAAGTACGGCTGGGACAAACCCGCGGACAACACGCTGCGCCTTACGCTGCTGCATACGCCTGCGACCAAGGGCGGCTACGCCTACCAGAACAAGCAGGACTTCGGACACCATACGTTCACCTACTCGATCGTAGGGCACGCGGGCGATTACCGCGCGGGAGGTGCCGTGCGCAAGGCCGAGGTGCTCAACCAGCCGCTTCGGGCATTCGTCGCGCCTCGCCATGGCGGGGTGCTGGGCCGCAGCTTCTCGCTGGCCTCCTCGCAGAACCCCAATGTGGCGCTGCGGGCGCTCAAACAGGCCGAGGATTCGGACGAATATGTGGTTCGTTTCTACGAGACCTCGGGTCTCGGGTCGCAGCAGGCCGTGGTGGGCTTCGCGGCGCAGATCGTCGACGCCCGGGAGCTCAACGGCGTGGAGGATGTCGTGGGCGACGCGGAGTTCTGCGGCCGCGAGCTGCGCTTCGAGGTCGGTCCCTTCGGCATGAAGACTTTCCGCGTGAAACTCGCCAGGCCCGCCCGGGCGCTCACGCCCGCCGCGGAGGCGGCGGTGGAGCTGCCTTACAACGTCAAAACGGCCTCTTACAACCCGTTCCGCTCGGACGCCAACTTCGACGGCAAGGGCTGCTCCTACGCCGCCGAGCTGCTGCCGTCCCGCATCGTGTACGGAGGTGTCGGCTTCGAGATGGGGGATCCCGCCGCGGAGAACGGCGTCAAATGCCGCCGCGACACCATCGACCTGCCCCGCGGGCGCTATGGCAAGCTCTACCTGCTGGCCGCCTCGACCATGTACGACACGCAGGCCGTGTTCACCGTCGACGGAAAGGAGCACACGGCACTGGTACCCTATTATGGCGGCTTCATCGGACAGTGGGGCCATACGGGGCATACCGAGCCCTACCTCAAGGATGCGCAGGTGGCCTTCGTGGGCACGCACAAGCATGATATGATCCGCAACGAGGACAGGCCCTACGAATTCACCTACATGTTCCGCATCGGCCTCGACATCCCCGAGGGGGCACGGCAGCTGGTACTGCCCGACGACCCGCGCATCGTGGTGTTCGCGGCGACGGTGGCCGAAGACCCCGCCGGAGGTATCGGTGCGGCCTGCGACCTGCTGCGCGTGCAGCTGCCCGTGAAAGGCGCCGACGCCTCGCAGGCCGGGCGCAAGAACCTGCTCTATGGCAAACCCGTCGTGGAAAGGTCGGGGGAGGTCAACGCCTCCGAGAGGGCCGAGTGCGCCACCGACGAGGACGTATCCACCAAGTGGTGCGATTACAGCGATGCCAAACCCAAGTTGCTGGGGGTGGATCTCGGACGGGAGACCACGATCCGGGGTTGGTATGTCATGCACGCTGCGCTCGAAGCCCTGGACTACATCACAAAGGAGTACTCCCTGCAGGTGCGCCGGAGCCCCGGCGAAGAGTGGAAAACGGTGGACACGGTCTACGACAACACGGCCCTCGAAACCGACAGGGTTCTTCCGCAGCCCGTAACAGCCCGATACGTGAGGCTCGTGGTCTCAAAACCTGACCAAAGCGAAGGAAATACCGCCAGAATCTATGAATTCGAGGTGTATTGACGGATGACGGTAAGATTGGGCGGGGCGGAGGCTGTAACGGCTCCGCCCCTGCCTTTTCCGGACGGAAGTGGAATTCCGGCCTTTTCCCTTCTGGCAATTCCTTTCCCGAAGACTCCTGTGCCGGAACCGCTTCCGTCAGATGGCCGGATCCCGTTCGGTCAAAATACACAGGCTAAAAATCAATTTATCCGCCTGCCGTTTTGAAAATAAGGGGCAATTTTGTAATACGGAAAAAACGGTTCCCGATGCACGGCCTGCGGTTGCCTGCCGCTCGGCCGGAACCGCAAACTTTTTAGATGGAATACGAATCCCAAACCCGAACCGATATGAATGCTGAAATCCCGGCCGGATATCTGTCCCGGCCCGCCAGGGCTGCCGCCCTTGTTTTGTGTGCAGCCCTGTTGCCGCTTTCGCATCCTGCGTATGCGGCCAGGAAAATAGACCGTAAAGCGGTCGTAACGCGCCATAACCCCGAAATCCGGGAGGGCAATCTGCGCGGGCCGATGCAGGTCGGCAACGGGGAGTTCGCCTTCGGGTTCGATATCAGCGGTATGCAGACCTTTTCGGACAATGCCAATACGATGTCGAACTGGGGCTGGTACCGTTTCCCGCTGCCGCAGGGGCAGCGCCCTGAAGATTTCAGGGGCGCGGAATGGGAGGCGCAGGGCCGTATGGTGCGCTATGACATTCCCAATCCCGAGCAGGGGGCGTTGCGCGACTGGATGGTGCGCAACCCGCAGCGGATCAACCTGGGGCGCATCGGGCTGGTGTTGATAAAGGACGACGGCTCGCGGGCCGGGATCGGGGATTTGACCGATCCCGTGCAGCGGCTCGACCTGTGGACGGGGGCGGCGACGAGCCGTTATAGCATCGACGGCCGGGAGGTGGTCGTAACGACTGTCGGGCATCCGGAGAAGGACGCCGTGGCCGTGAGGATCGAGTCGGAAAAAGTGGCCGACGGAACGGTCGGCATCTCGTTGCGGTTTCCTTTCCCGTCGAACACGGAATTCGGCAGTGCCGCCGATTGGGACAGCCCCGGAAGGCACCTTACGGAGCTTTCGCCCGGGACACATATGGCCAGCTTCCACAGGCAGCTCGACGATACGAATTACGATGTCCACGTGCAGTGGGACGCCGGGGCAGTGCTCCGCCGGACGCAGGAGCACTGTTACGAACTGATTCCCGCCACCGATGCGCGGGAGATCAGTTTTGTGGTTTGCTTCGACAAGATCGTGGGCAATGCCGCCGTGCCTACCTTCGCCCAGACCCGAAGCGCCAGCGCCCGGCACTGGCGCGAGTTCTGGGAGGGCGGCGGCGCCGTCGACCTCTCGGGGAGTTCCGATCCCCGCTGGCGCGAGCTGGAACGGCGGGTCGTACTCTCCCAATACGTGATGGCCGTCAACGAGGCCGGATCCCTCCCGCCGCAGGAGAGCGGCCTTGTCAATAACGGCTGGTACGGCAAGTACCACCACGAGATGATCTGGTGGCACTGCACCCACTATGCCCTGTGGGGCCGTTGGAAGATGGCTTCCGGGATGATGGAGGTCTTTGCGGACAATCTTGCCACGTACAGGCGCAAAGCCGCCATGCAGGGATACGATGGCGCCCGCTGGCCCAAGACTATCGGCGACCATGCGTGGTGGGAGTGGCCGCTGGAAACCACGGCGCTGCTCATCTGGCAACAGCCGCACCCGATTTTCTACGCCGAACTCGAATACCGGCAGCATCCCACGCGCGAAACGCTGGAAAAATGGCGTGACGTGGTTTTCGAAACCGCCGATTTCATGGCTTCCTATGCGCATTACGATGTGGCGGCGGATCGCTATGTCCTGGGGTACCCGTTGCAGGTCGTAGGCGAGAATGCCGACCCGCGGACGACCATCAACCCGACATTCGAGCTGAGCTATTGGCTCACCGGGCTGCGGATCGCCGGCCTGTGGCGCGAGCGGCTGGGCCTGCCAGCAAAGGCGGAGTACGGACGGGTCTGCGATAAATTGTCGCCGCTTCCCGTGCAGCAGGGCGTATACGTTTCGTGGGAGAATATCGACGGGATGTGGACGCGCTACAACTGGGAGCACCCGGCGCTTATCGGCGCCTACGGTATGCTGCCCGGCGACGGGGTGGATATCCCCACGATGGAGCGGACGCTGATGAAGGTGCACCGCGAATGGAAGCTGCACGAGACCTGGGGCTGGGATTTCCCCATGCTCGCCATGTGCGCCGCCCGGCTCGGGAAACCCGAAATGGCGGTCGATTACCTGTTGGATTACCCGGCCTTCGACTTCGATGCCTGCGGGCTGGTCGGCGGCGGACGTGCGCCGTTCCCCTATTTCCCGGGCAACGGCGGGCTGCTCTATGCCGTGGCGATGATGGCTGCCGGCTGGGACGGTGCGCCGTCGGGCAATGCCCCCGGATTTCCCTCGAAAGGATGGGTGGTCAAACACGAGGGGTTGCACAAGGCCCTCTGACAGACGGATGAGCCATAACCTGAAATTACCGATGATATGCGTTTTTTACCGATTGTTTTTTTCCTCTCCCTGATTGCCGGGCAGCGTGCCGCTGCGCAGGCCGATTTCAGCCTGGCGCCCGTAACGAAGGTTTCGCCCGGGGAACTGGCCGAAAAATTCGCTTCGCCTCCCGGCGAGGCCGGGATGTCGTGTTACTGGTGGTGGCTGAACGGGGTCGCCACCGAGGCGTCGATCACCCGCGACCTCGAAGAGATGAAGGCCAAAGGCTACGGGTCGGCCTCGCTGATCGACGCCGGGGGATTCAACCAGGTGACCGGAAAGCCCGGGCCGGGCAACGTGTTCCTCTCGCCCGGCTGGATGGCGCTTTACCGCCATGCGGTGCGCGAGGCCGACCGGCTGGGGATCGCCCTCGCCGTCAACGTGACCAGCGGCTGGAATCCCGGCGGGCCGTATATCACGCCCGAACTGGCCTTGAAAAAACTGACCTGGTCGGAAACCGACGTCGCCGGAGGACACCGGGTCGAATTGGAACTGCCGCAGCCGCCGACATGGTATATGTATGAGGATGTCCGTGTGCAGGCCGTGAAAAAGGCTCCGGAGGGCACTCCGATGCGCGATGAGGCTATCCCGAACTGGTCGGCCAAGGCGTTTTTCAGCGGACTGGGTTTCCAGGAGATGTTTCCGCTTGAAAGATTGAGCGCCGACTTTTATTACGATTCCGGTGCCGAGCCCCTCCCCCGGGAGGAGATACTCGACCTGACGGCGCTTTACGACGGCAAGACGCTCGAATGGGACGCCCCGGCAGGGGAGTGGACGGTGATCCGCTACGGCTGGACATGCACCGGAGCCCATACCTCGACTTCGAGCGACGGATGGGCGGGCTTGTCGCTCGACCACCTGAATCCCGACGCCTTCGATGCGTTCCGCGAGCATGTGCTGCAACCGCTGGTCGGGACTGCGCGGGAAGAGGGGAACAGCGTTAAGTTCCTGCTGACCGACAGTTGGGAAATGGGGCTCGTCAACTGGACGAACCGTTTCCCCGAAGAGTTCCGGAAATTCCGGGGCTACGATCTCTGGGCCTACCTGCCGGTGATGACCGGCCGTGTCGTCGATAGCCCCGAGGTGTCGAACCGTTTTCTGCAGGACATCCGCCGGACGGTCAGCGACTGCATCCTCAACTACCACTATAAGCCTTTCCGGGAGTTCGCCAACGCGAACGGCATGCTGATAGACCCCGAGGCCGGGGGGCCCTGTTACACGCCGGTCGACGCTCTGGAGGTCATGGGCGCATGCGATATTCCCCACGGTGAATACTGGGCGCGCTCCACTTCGCACGTCGCCTCCGAGCAGGCGCGCCTGTCGGTGCGGCAAAGCGCCTGTGCGGCGCATACCAACGGTAAGCGGTTCGTCGAAGCCGAAGGCCCGACCAGCATCGGCCCGCACTGGGAACGGTCGCCCCGTGACCTGAAAGGACTGATCGACCGGATATTCTGTTCGGGCGTCAACCGCCTGGTATGGCACACCTTCACTACTTCGCCCGGGGAGTACGGCAAGCCCGGCATCGAGTATTTCGCCGGTACGCATCTCAACCCCAACGTGACGTGGTGGGAGCAGGCCGGGGATTTCGTGGGGTATATCGGCCGCTGTTCGTACCTGCTCCAACAAGGGTTGTTCGTCGCCGATGCGCTCTATTACAACGGCGATGACGTCCCCAACATGGTCTTCCTGAAAGAGGAGGTGACCGATCTGGGTCCCGGTTACGACTGGGACAAATGTTCGAAGGACGTGATCCTGAACCGCCTTTCGGTCGAGGACGGGCGCCTCGTGCTGCCCGACGGCATGTCGTACCGGGTGCTGGTGCTGCCCCGCCTCGAACAGATCGACCTCGACGTGATGCGCAGGATCGAGCGCCTGGTGCTGGACGGCATGGTGCTCGTCGGCGAGCCGCCCCGGCGGACGACGGGCTTGTCCCGCTATCCGGATGGGGACAGGGAACTGAACGACATCGTGAACCGTATGTGGCGGTGCAATGCGGGCAGCTGGCTGGACGGCGTCAACCGCACCGAGAACCTCTACGGCAAAGGGCGCGTCATCCGCGGGCAGAAGTTGAGCCATGTGCTCAGGTCGCTTTCGGCACCACCCGATTTCTCGTATGTCTCCGATAACTCGGCGACGAAGCTCGACTATATCCACCGCGCCACGGATCGGCAGGATATCTATTTCGTGGCAAATCGTTTCGCCCTGAACGGCATTGACGACTATTACTACCGTTACACGCCCGTCGCTTACGACCGCTTCGAGGATGTCGAATGCCGCTTCAGGGTTACGGGGCGGACTCCCGAGTTCTGGGATCCGCTCACGGGCAGGATCAGCCCGGTGGCCTATTATTACGAGAAGGACGGATACACGCATATCCCGATGCACTTTGCCCCCGAAGGAGCCGTGTTCGTAGTGTTCACCGAAGGCGGCGGGCAGGCGGAGCACATCGTGCGGGTCGACCGCAGCGGTTTTCCGCTTTCCGCGGCGCAGTCCTCCTCGCCCCGCTATCCGCAGGTCGGGTTCGAATATGCGGGGACGGATGTCTATGCCGCCGTTTACGACCCGGGACACTACACGGTGTACTGGTCGAACGGAAGCACCTCGGTCGTGGAGGCGAAACGCCTGCCGTCGGAAATCACCGTCGGCGGCGACTGGAGCGTGCGCTTCGACCCCGACTGGGGCCCGAAAGAGGCCGTTGTCTTCCCGGAACTGATCTCGTGGACGGAATCCCCGGAGCCCCTGATCCGCTATTATTCCGGAAAGGCGGTCTATGAAAACGCTTTCGACCTGGATAAAGATCAGATCCGAGGGCGGAAGGTGCTGCTCGACCTGGGAAATGTGCAGGATGTGGCCGTGATCCGGGTGAACGGACATGAATTCCCCGTTTCGTGGTGCTCGCTCTATGAGGTCGACATCACTCCGTATGTCCGTGCCGGGCGCAACCGCCTGTCGGTCGACGTCGTCAACCTTTGGCCTAACCGGCTCATCGGAGACGGCAAGCTGCCCCCGGGGGAACGGATGACCCGAAGCAACATCAGCAAATACGACGCCCCGGATGCGGAGAAGTACATGCGGGTTTCCGGCCTGCTGGGGCCGGTACGGGTCAAATTCTTCGAACGGGTGAAAATTACTCCGCAGGATAAAAATTGAGAGGACATGAAATATCTGAAAATATGTATGATGCTGGCGCTCGCCTTTGCGCCTGCCGCCGGGTTCGCGGGCGGCGAAGATTCCGGGGCGCCCTTTGCGCACAACCGGGCGCCGTTGGCGCCCAAAGCCTATGCCGAGCTGCCGCTGGGTGCGATCCGGGCGCAGGGCTGGCTGCTCGAAATGCTGGAACGCCAGCGTTCCGGGGCGACCGGACAGATGGACAGGCTCTATCCCGAGGTCATGGGCCCGCGTAACGGCTGGCTGGGCGGCGACGGCGACCAGTGGGAGCGCGGCCCCTATTGGATCGACGGGCTGCTGCCGCTGGCCTATATCCTGGATGACGGACAGCTCAAGGCAAAAGTGCAGCCCTGGGTCGAATGGGCGTTGCAAAGCCAGCGCGAAGACGGTTATTTCGGCCCGGCACAGGACTATCCTTACGAGGCGGGCCTGCAACGCGACAACTCGTCCGACTGGTGGCCGAGGATGGTGGTGCTGAAGATACTCCAGCAGTACTATTCCGCGACGGGCGACCGGCGCGTCGTCGATTTCATGACCCGCTATTTCCGGTACCAGTTGAAAACCCTGCCCGAAAAACCGCTGGGCCACTGGACATTCTGGGCACGCTACCGGGTGTGCGACAATCTGCAGGCCGTCTATTGGCTTTACAACCTGACCGGTGACGGATTCCTGCTGGAACTGGGCGACCTGCTCCACAGCCAGGGGCATGATTTCACCCGTATGTTCCTTCGCTCGGACGACCTCAAACGCTTCGGCTCCATCCACTGCGTAAACCTGGCGCAGGGGCTCAAGGAACCGGTTATCTATTACCAGCAGCATCCCGACCGGGAGTATATCGACGCCGTGAAAAAGGGGCTGTCCGATATCCGGCTGCTGCACGGCCAGCCCCAGGGAATGTTCGGCGGGGACGAGGGGCTGCACGGGAATAACCCTACGCAGGGCTCGGAGCTGTGTTCGGCCGTCGAGCTGATGTATTCGCTCGAAAAGATGACCGAAATCACGGGCGACGTCGCCTTTGCCGACCACCTCGAACGCATCGCGTTCAATGCCCTGCCGACGCAGGTCACCGACGACTTCATGCACAAGCAGTATTTCCAGCAGCCCAATCAGGTGATGGCGACCCGCCATACGCATAATTTCTACGAGGACGCCAACCACGCCCGCACGGACATCGTTTTCGGGACGCTTTCGGGATACCCCTGCTGTTTCTCGAACATGCACCAGGGATGGCCCAAGTTCACGCAGAACCTGTGGTATGCCGCGCCCGGCGGCGGTGTGGCGGCGATGCTCTATTCGCCTTCCGAAGTTTCGCTGAAGGTCGGTGGCGGGCATGCGGTCACGATCGGCGAAGATACGGCCTATCCCATGGAGGACGAAATCCGCTTCACGATCCGGATGTCCGGTAAAAAAGCCTGTAAATTCCCGTTCCACCTGCGCATTCCCGCCTGGTGCCGCAACGCCGAGGTCTGCCTGAACGGGACGGTGATCGGGAATCCCCGCGGCGGG
>UMEI01013406.1_pt1 | contig 11231 bp, 10 predicted proteins | sample 1964711 | NCBI WGS metagenome assembly UMEI01 (sample SAMEA4836016, study PRJEB28245) | human gut metagenome | biome: gut microbiome; material: fecal sample | place: Denmark | collected 2008 | reverse complement strand
TATAACATTATTATATAAGTAAACAGGGATAATTCTTCCCTGTTTTTCTATTATCTGTTACAATATAACAAAATGTGAGGTGGAATTATGGCTTTATTAGATCAATTTATGAAAAATGTAGATGTTTTAAGTGAAATAGAAAATCAATGTTTTCAAGAAATATTAAAAATGAATTTATATAAGAAAACAATCACGATTCAATATTTGGCTGATATGTTAAATGTATCTACAACAACGATTTATCGAATGGTCAAAAAATTAGGATATCCTTCTTTTAAAGAATTTAGCTATGATTTGGTTTATCATAAAAGAAAATCATTTCTTCAATATCATCAAGTAGATGATATTGAAGAACAGATGAAAGAACAATTTTTAGAAACTCTTAATTATTTAAAAAATATGGATTTAAACCCACTGTTACAATGTATAGATCAAAGTCATTCACTTTTAATAGCGTCCAGTGGTTTGAATAATAATATTGCTAAAATTTTGGCAACAAAACTTAGTTTAATGGGGAAAAAGGTTAGTTTTCCAGAAGACCCATGGATTGCCTTTTTAGAAGCAAGTCAATTAAGCTCAAATGATCTTCTTATAGCTTTTTCAAGAGATGGTCATACACAACAAGTTTTAAACATTATAAAAAATGCGAAAGTTAGTCATGGTAAAGTCTTACTTATAACACAAGGACAAAAAAGCCAAATGAAGAATCTGGCAGATTATGTATTGATGTGTGCTTCTGAGGAAGAAGAAGGTTATAATTTGGATACAAGATTGCAAATGCATATCTGTATTAATTATTTAATGAAAAAAATGTTGGATTATAAAAATAATCATAAAGGAGTGCAAGATAATGTATAGTGTTATTATTTTGTGTGCAGGACAAGGGAAAAGAACAGGTTTAAGTTATAATAAAATGTTTTATACTTTTCAAGGTCAAACTGTTTATGAAATGACATTGGAAGTTTTTATTCAAGATGCACGTTGTCAACAAGTTATCGTTGTGACTAGACCAGAAGAAAGGGAGGACTTTATAAAGTTATCTCATGATTCACGTATTGAATTTGTGGACGGTGGAAAAGAACGACAGGATAGTGTTTATGCAGGTTTACAACGTGTTCAAAGTAAATATGTTTTCATTCATGATGGTGCCAGACCTTATATAAAAAAACAACAGATTGATGATTTATTAGAGTGCTTAAAAACACATAAGGCTTGTCTAGTTATGGTGCCTTGTAAAGATACAATTAAAAGAGTTGTTGATGATGTTGTGATAGAAACTTTAAATAGAAAGGAACTTATGCAAGCTCAAACACCACAGGCATTTGATACAAAACTTATTTTAGATGCGTATACCAAAGCTATTCAACAAAATTTTCAGGCAACAGATGATGCACAAATGGTTGAAAACTTTACAGATGAAAAAGTTTATGTGGTTTTAGGTGATTATGAAAATAAAAAAATTACAACAAAAGAGGATTTAATATAAAATTCTTGAATATAATCAATGAGGTGATGTTCTTTTGAAAAAGAAAAAACACAGTCTTTTTGTGATTATCATATTATTATGTATATGTGTATTGATTTATATTTTTATTCCCCATCCACCATGTTCTTTATTATCTTTTGATAAAAGAGCTGTCTGGTTTTCTTATGGAGATTTAGAACAGTTTTCTTATAAGTCACAAAAAGACTTTGAAAAAGATTTTTCACAAGCCATTGAAAATATAAAAAAATATCATATGAATACAGTCATTGTTCAAGTGAGAGCTTTTAGTGATGCTTTATATGATTCAAAGCTCTTTCCGGTTTCAAAAGTCATTACACATCAAGAGAGTTTATCATTTGATCCTTTACAATCAATGATAGATATTGCTCATCAAAATGATATGAGCATTGAAGCATGGGTTAATCCTTATCGTATCTCATTGAATCGAGAAAGTTTTGAACAATTTCTTAATGAATCACCCCATCATCAATGGCTGGAAGATGCCAGTCAAACCATTGGATATGCAACATATCAATATATTTTCAATCCTGCCAGTCAATCAGTAAGAGATTATATTGTTGATGGTGTTCGTGAAATTGTTGAAAATTATGATGTTGATGGAATTCATTTTGATGATTATTTTTATGTCGCTGGAACACATGATGGAACAACTCAAAATCAACGTATGGATTATGTCAATATGCTTATACAAGATGTTTATCAAACAATTAAATCTATTGATGATCATGTTGTGTTTGGCATTAGTCCACAAGGAAATTATGAAAACTGTATCAGTGATGGTGCAGATATTGATACATGGCTAAGTGAAGAAGGATATATCGATTATTTGATGCCTCAGATTTATTGGAGTGATCAATATGGAGAAGGTAATGAAGCAATGTTTACTAAACGATGTCAACAATTTGCTGATATACCAAGACATCAAAGTGTCATATTGTATGCCGGTTTAGCATTGTATCGTGCAGGAAATGGTGAAGATGAAGATTATGGATGGCAAAATCGTACAGATAATATTTCTTCACAAGTTCAAATATTATATGAACATGGATATAAAGGTTTTGGTTTATTTAGATATGGTTCTTTTTTACAAGATTCAGCTATATTGGAATTAGAGAGTTTAATTCATCAACATATGTAAAAATAAGAGGTTTCAGTAGGAAAACCTCTTATTTATTGATGTAGTCTTTGATGAAGTCGTGATGTTATTTTTCGCACATTTCTGATTGTTTTGATGCCATAATCTTTGAGTTGATGGAAAGGATATTCTTCTGGGGTATAAGTATGTGTATGCTTTATTTTCATAAGACAATTGTGATGATTATCAAGTATATCTGTTTCTATGACCTGACATTGGTAAAGAAGATAATTATAAGGCTTATTGACATAGACATAAACCCAATCATCTTTTTGTATATGTGGAAATTGTTGCCATAGGATTGTATCAGTATGATTAAAACAATGAAAAATATCATCGTTTTGAGGATTAACCGGTATAATCCATTCATGAATAGATTGAGTCAATTGATAACTTTCATCAATATGTTGAATAATTTCATAATCGGATAATGTATCATCCAAGATAATAGAAATCCATTTTTGTTTATTCATATGGTATGCCTTGTAAAATCCTTTTTGGTGAAGAAGTTGTTGAATATGATCTTCTTTTAATTTTAAATTCACAATTTCTATGTCTTGATTATCAGAATCTAATTTATTTTTATTGATGTTCATAATCAAAGCATACCATTTTTGATTGCTTTGATGCCTAAATACACCATATTGTGGATCACTATCCCAAAGAAATTCAGGATATTCATGATATTTTTCAATAATATATTGAGCAATACGATTAGATTGGGGATATAGAAAATATTGGGGAGATGTACATTGTTCTTTAATATCATTTAAAATATTCATAAACTCTTGACGCACTTTAGAAACAAATTCGCCCTGTGTTTTTATGCGATAGTTTGTATATTCTTCTTGAAAAGCTAAATCAATGATATGTCCTTGTACACTATCATTGTCTTGAATAATAATGATAACTTGAAATGTATGATCAAATATATCTTGTACATAAATGTATTGATGTGATTGTTTATGAAATCCATAAGATATTAATTTGTCATAGTTTATTTTTGTTTTTTGAAAGATATCTTCTTCTAATGTCATTTCAATCACCATCCTTTAGAGTGTATTTAAAAATTCTTTCCATTGATCTTCATGCTCAACAAAATATTTTGGACATATTTTACCAGTCACATCATAATGTCTTATTACATCTTGACTTTGTAAGTGATAAGTTTTCATTAATGCACGGACAAGTTTAACAAGAGAGTTATATGTTTCTTCATTGAATTTTCCACTTTCATCAGGGTGACAGCATTCAATAGAAATCGTATCTCGATTACGATTATTGGAAGCATAGGCAATCTCATTAAGAGGAATGCATTGAATGATTTCTCCATCTAAGCCAATAATGAAATGACTGGAAACAGATGTTGTTTTTGTATATCTTAGATTTTCAAAGTAGTTTCTATTGTTTTTAGCGGTTGAACCGGGATTTGCAGTATAATGAATAACAATCCCATTGACACGATGTAAAGACTTTCCACTTCTAGAATAAGGATTGATTGTGAGAAATTGATGTTGAATGGGTAGACCTTCAACCTGGTAGGCTTCAACATCATTTTGATGTGTAGAAGCAATATAGAAAGAACCTAGACTTATTAACATCAAAATCACCACCATAATAAGAACAGGTTTTTTATTTATTCTTTTTTTCTTAACCATAAAAATCACCTCACTTTTACATTATGTCATACACTGATTGAAAATGTTTAAATAAATTCTTAATATTTTATAAATGATAAGATGATGAAGCATATATTTTCTTTTGATAAACTCTTGAATATTCTTTACGTGCTTCTTCTTCAAAATAGGTATAATAACTACCGGGTGAAATCATGCCATTAATACCAATAATATCTATTCCTGATGTTCCAATGATGGAATCAGCTAAAAGAACACAATTGGTTGTTAAAACAAAATATTTTTGAAAACGTCCTTTTTTAAATTTATAAAATTGAGCATGAGTATATTCTTGAAGTCTTTTGGCATATGTATGCTGATGGTGTGTGAGTTCAAAAGGAAGCAGTTGTTGTTTTAATGATTGAATATTGTGTTCAATTAATTGTGTCTGTTGATGATTTAATTGGAGAGTATATGCAAAGATAACACTTTGAGGATCATCTTTTAAACAGAAATCAATATAAGATGATTCATCAACTTCAAATAATACACCATCACCAATAGCTCCTAATAAGTGATTAGATAAATCATCATAAGCACCATATGCATAAACAATATTTTGATAAGATATATCAACATGTCCAACTGTCCCAAATCCATTTTTACTGACGTGGATAAAAACTGTTAAATCTATATTATGACCATCTGTATGTATGAAAGAAGGTGTTTCTAGTTTTTCGTTAATATAATCAATCATGATTCTAGGGATAAGAGCATTGAAAATAACAGGAAGTGATACATGGATTCTTCGTTTTATTTGATTTTGTCTGTTTTCACCCATGATTTCTCTGATTCCTTTTAAAATAAAAGAAAGTGCAAGATAAATGAGATAAATGCAAATGATTATATTTGTCTGATAAAGATGAAGATAGGGTGAGAGAAGATAAGTAAAACCAAAGTTTATCAAAAATAAACTTGATAATAAAATAATAAAACGATAGGAAATATGGTTTTGTTTATATAAGTAGTAAGTGATAAATTGGGATAAACCCTTGATACATATATAAAATGCAAAAAGAAAGACAAACAGGGTAAAAGGTAAAGCAGGAAAGAGAGAAAGAATGATGCCTACAAAAAGGGATAATATAATTCCAGTTTTGTTATTTCTTTGTTTCCATACCATGTATAATCCATTGAATAATATAATGATTCCAAGAATTCTCATAGAAAAAATCATCATTGAAGGGTGAAAAAGGATAAATAAACTTATCAATAGGAGAATAAAACCGATTATAAACTCTATAAAAAAATAAAACTTATTTTTATACATAACATCATCTCGTTTCTTATCCTATTATAACATTTTCAAATGAAAAAACCTCTTTAATTATAGTAATATAAAGATATAAAAATGTTTAACTTGAAATATAAACTTATTCATGAGTATGATGTATAGGGGTGATTGTGATGGGATTGATTGATTTACATATTCATTCTTGTTGTTCTGATGGTGTATTGACACCTTTTGAAATTGTTGATCAAGCGAAGGAAAATCATGTTGATATGATATCTATTACTGATCATGATTGTATTGATGCTTATACACCTTCTTTTTTGGATTATGCCAGAAAAAAAGATATTTCAGTTGTTTATGGAGTGGAAATATCGACACATTATCAAGGAGTAGGATTTCATGTGTTAGGGTATCAGTTTGATATTCATAATCCAAAACTTAATGAAAAACTTTATACATTAAAAAATGTCAGACATATTTATTTAAAGGAAGTTTCAAAAAAGTTAGAGGAGTTAGGATATATTGTTTATGTTGGTGAATTAAGTCAATTCAAGATAGTGACGAAAGCACATATTGCAAGTCATATTGTACAAAATAAAGAGAATGAAAAATTATTGCTTCATGATTTTGGATATATTCCTCAACGTGGTGAATTTATTGAAACTTTAATGAATGAGGGATGTCCAGCTTATGTGAAAAAGGAATCTATAACGCCTATGGAAGCAAGTCAGTTGATTAAAGAAGCGGGTGGAATAGTTGTATTAGCACATCCTGTCTGTTATGAACATGAAGATCATATCAATGTAGAATCTATAACCCATCTTGTTAAAGAGATGAATGCTGATGGAATAGAGGCTATTTATATGTATATAGATCAAAAAAATAATAAGATTAATGATATAGAAAAATGGAAGAATTTTGCTTTGAAGAATCATTTGTTTTATACAATGGGATCAGATTTTCATATGGATGATGGCATTCATCCTCAAATCGGATTAATAAATGAACAAGTATATATTCAAAATAATGATATACAATGGTTAAAAAAGAAAATGATAGGGGTATAATTTTATTGAAATCTATTGACAAAAGTGTAAAAAAGAGTATACTGAATATAGAGTTAGTTATAGCTAACTGATATATCTAAGCGTGTAAAAGATATATAAAGAATTGAAAGGAATAAGAAGAATCAAAATAGTTTCCCTCATACTCCTATTCATCAAAAGCCAGATTGAAATCTAGACATACTTAACTATGATGATTTTCTATTCTTTCAAAAGCACTTTATGTGTATAAAGTAATCTTCGGATTACTTTTTTTCTTTTGTGATAAAGTTGCGTTTGAAATTTAGATGTGATAATCTAGGTATAAAGGTGATAGAAATGAAAAAAATGGAAATCAGACAGACAAAAATATTAGAATTATTAACAGAAAGAAAAAAAGTTGATGTGAATGAATTTTCACAGTTATTAAAAGTTTCGCAAGTGACAATTCGTAAAGATTTGGATTTATTAGAAAAAAAAGGGCTTATCATAAGGGCTCATGGATTTGCGACATTGAATGGTCAAGATGATATGAATAACAGATTGGCTTATCATTATGATATTAAACAAAAACTGGCAAAACTTGCCTGTGAACTGATTGAAGATGGAGAAACAATTATGATTGAATCGGGCTCTTGTTGTGCTTTATTGGCACAAGAGATAGCTGCCAGTAAAAAAGATGTAACGATTATATCCAATTCTTCATTTATTGCTGATTATATTCGTCAATATCCACAGGTGCGTATCATTTTGCTTGGTGGAGAATATCAAAAAGAAGCACAGGTTTGTGTTGGACCGATGACACGTAAATGTGTTGAAGCCTTTTTTGTGGATAAGTTCTTTATTGGAGCTGATGGTTTTTCAAAAACATCTGGTTTTACAGGGAATGATTATATGCGTAGTGAAACAGTAAGAGATATGGCAAAACAGGCACAGCATGTGATTGTAATAACAGAATCATCAAAGTTTCAACAGGTTGGATTGGTTAATCTTTTACCAACGGATCAAGTATCATATGTTGTGACAGATCAACAAATTCCATTGGATAGTGAAGACTATCTACAAAGTCAAAATATCACTGTAAAAAAGGTATAAAAAAGGAGCTATGCTCCTAAATAAAACAATCTATGTTATGATTAATAAAAATTTGTTGATAATCTTTTAAGTCCTCAGGATGGAGGGCTTTTTTATTTTGATAAAGATATTCTTGATTCAACATTTCATATTTCTTTTCTCCAAATTGATGAAAAGGCAATAACTGTACACGTTTGATTCCTGTTTTTTGAAATAATTTCACGAAACCTTCAGCATCTTCTAATGTACAATTAAAATCTGGTATGACAGGAATACGTGGTAATACATCAATGCCTTGCTGAATAGCCCATGTTAAATTTTGAATAATGAGTTCATTAGGAACACCTGTTTTGAAAAGGTGCTGGTGACTATCATAATGTTTGACATCAAAGAGTAATAAATCAAATTGTGGAGCTAATTGATGAAAAATGTCTTCTTGGATATAACCAGTTGTTTCAATCGCAACATGTATCTTTTCTGCTTTTAAAGCTTGAAGTAAAGCTTCTACAAACTGTGGCTGTCCCATACCTTCACCACCAGAAATCGTAACGCCACCATTGGATTCTTCGTAAAAAGGAAGATCCTGTTTACAGATACGAACAATTTCTTGCACTTCCTGGTATTCACCTTCACATGTTAATGAATGTGAAGGGCATTGTTGTGTACATTGTAAACATCCTATACATTTTTGAAAATCAATATGGATATGTTCATTGTTATAGGAAATAGCGTGTTGTGGGCAGACACTGATACAATGCAAACAATGTAGGCATGTCTGATGATTGTATAGGATTTGAATATCTGGATTTTGTGATTCAGGGTTAGAACACCACTGACATCTTAAAGGACATCCTTTTAAAAAGACAGTTGTACGAATACCCGGTCCATCATGAATACTAAATTTTTGAATGTTAAAAATGATACCTTTTGTCATAATTTCTCTCCTTCGAATATATGTTAACATATATATTGATGATAGTAAATAAAAAGTTTCATATGAAAGATGTTGCTGTTGTGTTTAAATAAATATTGACTTTAAATAAATGTATGATAATATATAATTGAAAATGAAATATAAAAACTTTCAAATGAAATAAAAAGGAGAAGAAAGATGAAGAATGTAGAACATTTTGGTGATTTAACACCACGTATGAGTCATTTTAGAGAAGCAGTGCTTGATAAGAAACCTTATATTGATGCCCAACGTGCATTGCTTGTCACAGAAGCTTATGAAAAGTATAAAAATCAGACACCGGTTATGAAACGTGCCTATATGTTAAAGAATATATTGGAAAAGATGTCTATTTATATTGAAGATGAAACTTTGATTGTTGGTAATCAGGCATCTTCTAATAAAGATGCGCCTATTTTTCCTGAATATACAATGAAATTTGTTATTGAGGAATTGGATACTTTTGAAAAAAGAGACGGTGATGTTTTCTATATTACAGAAGAAACAAAAGAAGCACTAAGAAAGATTGCACCATTTTGGGAAAATAATAATTTAAGAGCAAAAGGAGAAGCTTTACTTCCTGAAGAAGTCAGTGTTTTTATGGAAACGGGATTTTTTGGGATGGAAGGAAAATTAAACTCTGGAGATGCACATTTAGCTGTTGATTATCAAAAAGTTCTGGAAATAGGATTAAAAGGTTATGAAGAAAGAGTTTTAGACATTCTAAGAGATTTGGACTTATGTGTTCCTGAAAATCTTAATAAGTATCAATTCTATAAAGCTGTATTGATTGTAATTGAAGCTGTGAGAACTTTTGCTAATCGTTTTAGTCTTTTAGCGAAAGAAAAAGCTCAAAAAGAAACAGGAAAAAGAAAAGAAGAATTATTAGAAATCAGTCGTATTTGTGCAAAAGTTCCATATCAACCTGCTCAAACATTTCATGAAGCGATTCAATCTGTATGGTTTATTCAATTAATTTTACAGATTGAATCTAATGGACATTCTTTATCTTATGGACGTTTTGACCAATATATGTATCCTTATTTAAAACATGATTTAGATAATCACATGATTAATGAAGATGAAGCTGTTGAATTACTGACAAATTTATGGATCAAAACATTAACGATTAATAAAGTCCGTAGTCAAGCTCATACATTTTCAAGTGCTGGAAGTCCAATGTATCAAAATGTGACTATTGGAGGACAGACCCCAGATCAAAAAGATGCTGTAAATAAACTTTCATTTTTAGTTTTAAAATCAGTAGCTCAAACAAGATTACCACAACCTAATCTGACTGTCAGATATCATGCGCATATCAATCAGGATTTCTTTGATGAAGCGATTGAAGTTATGAAACTAGGAACAGGGATGCCAGCATTTAATAATGATGAAGTCATTATTCCATCATTTATTGAAAAAGGTGTCAAAGAAGAAGATGCTTATAATTATTCTGCGATTGGATGCGTAGAAACAGCAGTGCCAGGAAAATGGGGTTATCGCTGTACAGGAATGAGTTATATGAATTTCCCAAGAATTTTATTGATTGCGATGAATAATGGTGTAGATATGACTTCTGGTAAACGTTTTGTGAAGGAATGTGGATATTTTACTGAAATGGAAACATATGAAGATTTGATGAAAGCATGGGATCAAGTTGTCAGAGAATTAACACGTATGAGTGTTATTGTTGAAAATGCTATTGATTTGGCTTCTGAAAGAGATGTTCCAGATGTCTTATGTTCTACCTTAACAGAAGATTGTATTGGTAGAGGAAAGACAATCAAAGAAGGTGGAGCTGTTTATGATTTTATTTCTGGATTACAGATAGGCATTGCCAATATGGCAGATAGTTTAGCGGCTATTAAAAAACTTGTTTATGAAGAAAAGAAAATCACAAGACAGGAATTATGGGATGCAATTGTGCATGATTTTGCAGGTGAACAAGGACAAAAAATTCAACATATGTTGATCAATGATGCTCCTAAATATGGTAATGATAATGATGATGTTGATCAACTTGTTGTAGATGCTTATGCTTCTTATATTGATGAAATGAAGAAATATCCTAATACTAGATATGGAAGAGGACCAATTGGTGGTATTCGTTATGCTGGAACATCTTCTATTTCAGCAAATGTTGGACAAGGTTTTGGGACAATGGCAACACCAGATGGAAGACATGCCAAAACACCATTAGCTGAGGGATGTTCACCTGCTCATAGTTGTGATAAGAGTGGTCCAACAGCTGTTTTTAAATCAGTATCAAAACTACCAACACATGAAATTACAGGTGGTGTTCTATTGAATCAGAAAGTGACACCACAAATGTTATCAACTGAAGAAAATAAACAAAAACTAGAAATGATGATGAAAACATTCTTTAATCGTTTAGAAGGTTATCATGTTCAATATAATGTTGTGTCTAGAGATACATTGATTGATGCTCAAAAACATCCTGAAAAACATAAAGACCTCATTGTTCGTGTGGCAGGTTATTCAGCATTCTTTAATGTTTTATCAAAAGCAACACAAGATGATATTATTGAAAGAACAGAACAAACATTGTAGGAGGAAAAGAAAATGGAATTGATTATTGATACAGTTGAT
>UMEI01032024.1_pt1 | contig 11239 bp, 10 predicted proteins | sample 1964711 | NCBI WGS metagenome assembly UMEI01 (sample SAMEA4836016, study PRJEB28245) | human gut metagenome | biome: gut microbiome; material: fecal sample | place: Denmark | collected 2008 | reverse complement strand
CTCGCCAATCCGATATATTCGGCTTACCCGAAGATGCCATAAACGACAAAAAAATCAGACACCTGATAGATGCCGCTGACTCCTACATCAAACAAACCGACTTACCGTTTGACATACGATTTGATATAGTCTCTATCATATGCAAAGAAAACTCTTACGAAATAGAACATATTCAAGACGCATTTTATCCACCTATACAAAGTAAAAAATATGGATATTGAATCTTTACGGGAATACTGCCTTAGCTTCCCACAAACATCCGAATGCTTTCCTTTCGACGAAACTACTTTAGTATTTAAAGTAGCAGGAAAAATGTTCTTATATACCGACATCAGTAACAGTACCGAAACATGGGCTAATGTAAAATGTGACCCGGAGCTGGCAATAGAACTACGAGAAAAATATCCAACCGTATTACCCGGCTATCATGCAAATAAAAAATATTGGAATACAATACAATATAGCCGAGTTAAAGACAGTCTTTTTAAAGAATGGATACGACATTCTTATCTCGAAGTAATAAAAAAATTACCCCGGATTCAACAAGAAAAAATCCTGCATCAATTCGAGGAAATGGATAATAAAAAATAAACCCTTATTTTATGTTACTACAATTAGAAGAGACCGACTCTACCAATAATTATCTCAAACAACTCCTATCAAAACAGGAAATCGAGGAATGTTCGGTTGTCATTGCTGAAAAACAAACTTCCGGACGAGGTCAAAGAGGTAATAGTTGGGAATCTGAACCGGGCAAAAACTTGACCTTCAGCATAGTCTTATATCCTCATCATATTCCGGCATCTCGACAATTCGCTTTATCACAAATAATTTCTCTGGGGATTATCGATATTTTACAAAAATTTGGTCCCGGTTTTTCTATCAAATGGCCTAATGATATTTACTGGAACGAAAAAAAATTGGTAGGAATACTTATCGAAAATGAGCTCACCGGGCATACATTCAATACGGCCATCGTAGGCATCGGTATCAATGTCAACCAAGAACTTTTTTTATCCACAGCCCCAAATCCTATCTCCCTTAAACAAATTACAGGTAAAGATATCGACCGATACACCTTACTGTCCGACATCTTAAATGCCATAATGAAACGCTATTATCATTACGAAGAAAACAATGATAAAACATTAAATGACAGCTATATGAAATTCCTTTTCAGAAACAACGGCACATATTTTTTCAAAACCGAAAATGAACTATTTAAAGCTTCTATAAAAGGTATCGAAAATGATGGTCACCTGATACTCGAAACCGAAAATGGGGAAGAACGAAAGTACGCATTTAAAGAAGTCTCTTACGTACTTTAGGTTTCAATGCTTCAGCTTTAGAAACTTCCGAACGCTGTACATATATATCATACAAAACTTGTTTTACATAAGGAGTCATACCTTTAGCCGATACTTTCTCCAAATAGTAAGCCGCAGAAGCGAAGTCACTGTTCAATATACTGTCCTTCTCTTTTTTATAAACAGCGTACTGCATACGGTTTGGAGAAGTCAAATCATTAAAATTACGATCCAATGCTTTTAATGCTTCCGAACCTTTCCAATAATAATAATTCCCAAGAAACAAAGAAGCATCAGTATTTTGAGAATCAAGCTCCAATATCTTTTTATAAATACCCACCGATTCCGCCTCCTTTCCTATCATAAAAAGAGCTTCTCCTTTTACTTTCAATATCGCAATATTATCAGGAACGGCCAGCAATAACTCATCGGCAATAGTCACAATTTCCTCATAATTATTTCTAAATCGATAATAACGAAGCAAATATCCATTTATTATTTTTTTCAACCAAGGTTGTTCCCCCTTCATCAATATCAACATATTCTCATATATCGGAGTATCTTGCATATTCCGAGCCAGACGTTCTACACCTATGAACAGAGAATCAAGAGAAACTCCGTTTTTTTCTGACAGTTCGATATAATGCATTACCGACTGAGAAGCTCCAATCTTTGACGACGCAATAATAGATGATACATATAAAGGAAGGTAAGCCGGATTTTCTGTTAGTAATACATCGTACATCATCATAGCCTCATTCCACTCCTTATTATTGAAATGGGTTTCGGCTTTACGGTATAGTTTTTCATTTGTAATACCAGCGGCACAAGACATTACTGTAAAAAAGACGCAAAACAATATAGAAATCCATTTTCCCATATTTCAATTTATCTGAATCACTACGACAAATGTACTAAAAAAGCGACATATCACATTACATTTTTTTACCAGAGCAGAAAAGAATCACTCAAAATAGTTATTTTTGACAAAAAATAACGAGACATAAATTATAAACCATAAAATTGGGATATGAATACAAAATACAAACGCATTTTACTAAAACTGAGTGGAGAATCACTCATGGGAGAAAAGCAATATGGCATTGATGAAAAAAAACTGGCAGAATATGCCGGACAGATAAAAGAAATAGCTGATATGGGTATAGAAATAGGAATCGTTATTGGTGGCGGTAATATATTCCGAGGACTCAGCGGCACCACCCAAGGTTTTGACCGTGTAAAAGGAGACCAAATGGGAATGCTGGCAACCGTAATAAACAGCTTGGCTCTAAGTTCCGCCCTCAATTCTGCCGGTCAAAAAGCCCGAGTATTTACAGCTATCAACATGTATCCCATCGGTGAATATTATAGTAAATGGAAAGCCATAGAAGCTATGCAACAGGGGGAAATTGCCATTATTTCAGGAGGTACAGGCAATCCCTTCTTTACTACTGATACCGGCTCTGCATTACGTGGAATAGAGATAGAAGCAGAAGTTATGTTAAAAGGTACCCGAGTCGACGGCATATATACGGCCGATCCCGAAAAGGATAAATCGGCTGTAAAATTCGATAAAATAAGTTATGACGAAATTTATAATCGAGGATTAAAGGTTATGGACCTTACTGCGACAACCATGTGTAAGGAAAATCACCTTCCTATTATTGTTTTCGATATGGACACTCCAGGTAATCTCAAAAAAGTAATGTCTGGTGAAAATATCGGAACTTTAGTATATTAATCCACCTTTTTCGATACAAAATGAAACAGCAAGACATAGGAATGGAAATCTTTATGTTTTGCTGTTCTATCCATACAAAAAAAGGCTAAACAACTTCATTAACATATTTGGTGTTTTAACAAATCTATAGTATATTTGTTTTTAGAATTAAAAATCATCAGAAATAGACAAAATTATGGCAGAGGTAAAAGTATATTTAGATGCAGCCGAAGAAAAAATGCAGATGGCTGTTGAATTTCTGGACGATGCATTGGCTCATATACGAGCTGGTAAAGCCAATCCGCGAATTCTCGATGCTGTACGTGTAGAATATTACGGTAGTATTGTACCCATTAGCAATGTGGCAACTATTACTACTCCCGACGCTCGTACTATAACAATTCTCCCTTGGGAAAAATCCATGTTCAAAGAAATAGAAAAGGCCATTATAAACTCCGAAGTAGGAATCATGCCAGAGAATAACGGTGAAATTATCCGTTTAGGGATGCCTCCTTTAACTGAAGAACGCCGTAAAGCTCTTGTAAAACAAGCAAAACAAGAAGCCGAAAATGCTAAAGTGAGTATCCGTAATGCTCGCCGTGACGCAATAGAAAGTCTTAAAAAAGCAATCAAAGAGGGACTACCCGAAGACGTAGAAAAAGACGGTGAAGCCAGCGTTCAGAAACTCCATGACAAATTTGTCAAGAAAGTAGATGATATGTTTGCAGCTAAAGAAAAAGAAATACTTACAGTATAAAAAACAGTAGTTGTTACATATTAAATCCCCTATTTATATTCCTTTAAAGTAACCTTTTACAACTGAGAAATAAATAGGGGATTTATTCTACTTTATAATAGAGTCTCAAATAATCATTTCTATCTTTTTTTCATAATCAACTCAATCTTATCAATATCTGGACCTATCTCTTTTGAATTACTAAAACGAATACAATTCTCACCTTTATTCAGACAGATGGGTATGTCTACATAAGTAAAAATATCATTACCACCCGACGACTTAAAATCAACCGTTTTCAAAAATTTGCTATTTAACGAAAGATCCAAAAATCGCTTTTCCTTCGAACAATAAAATATACGCAATACCGCATCTTGCTTTTCAGGACTATATACATTACGAAACTCTGCCCAATTATCCTGGGCTCCTCCAATTCCTGTCACAACATGTTTTCCCGAAGCACCTCGACGCTCAACTACAAATTTTGTATTTTTTTCCGGATAATAATCATCTTCAAAAAACATATTCATAAAAGCATATTCTCCCTCATAAATAACTGGTGCAAGCCATTTCTGTCCTTCTGCTTTCAACATCACAACTCCATGGGCTGGAACTTTAGTCTCATACTCATTTTTAAAAATCCCTAAGTCTTTATGCTTCCATAAATCCCGAATAGCAACCTCTCCTTCTAAACATAAATCTTTAAAAGCAACTTTCATTGTAGTTTCTCTATCCGAAGGATTATACATCGCTATTGCTCGTATCGTACCCCACTTTTCTTGTAATGGCTTAGCAAGAACAATACCTGCCCCGCTATACGCAACTACCTTTGCCTGCATTCCTAATGAATCTTGATTGAGTGCTATAATTTCTTCATTTTTTATAATCTCTAACGATTCGTCCCGAATAGTACGCATATTGCAACCAATCATCAAAGGTGAACTCATTATACACCATATTCCAAAATGAGTACGTTCTTCCTCCAAAGACATCCCCCTATCTATTTCCAGCATATCCATATCGTTATAATGCCCTGAAGATGCATATTGACCAAGATAGAGATTTTTATTTATGATACTTTTTACCGAATAAAAGTTATTTGTAATATCTGCAAGTATTCTCCATGAATCAGCCATTTTTATGGCCCATGTTCCGGGAAAAGCCCATCGGCATATATTGTATCTGATATCTGTACGACCCGTAGCTTGTATACTCTCATATATAGAAGTATATCTTTCTTTTGGATCTTGGTTGAGCTTATCCCCCCCACAAAAATCAACTTTAATGAAATCAAATCCCCACTCTTTGAAGAATGTATTTATATCTTGTTGCTGATGTCCCCAAAGTCCGACACCGATACCGAACTCATCATTATCCCATATAGACCCGCAAGTATTTGACCCGGCATCACTATAAATCCCAGCTCTCAAACCCTTAGAATGAATATAATCAGCTACAACTTTCATCCCATTAGGAAACCTTTCCGGATGAGCCAATAAATGACCTTTCTCGTCCCGACCTCCAAAAAATCCATCATCTATATTTATATATCGATAACCTACTTTATCTAACCCCTTTTCTATCAGGGCATCAGCACTCCCTTTTATAATGTCTTCACTTATATTTACTCTAAATGTATTCCAACTACTCCATCCCATCATAGGAGGCCGCCCTGACCGAGCTTGAACGCTGGCATGAATCAGCAATAAACTGACTCCGAAAATAAAAAGTTTCTTCAATCTTTGTGTCCTCATAAATCAGATAAACAATAATTTTATACTCCATTACAAAGATACATAATATTCGTTTTCGAATATTAAAACCCTTATTTTTGTTATATATAAAACTTGGAGACAAATAAATAATGTATATTTGTAATTAAATAATACATCCAATAAATGAATGGTCTTGTCATAAAAAATACGGGAAGTTGGTATCTGGTAAAAACAGAGGAAGGAAAATCTATAGAATGTAAAATAAAAGGAAATTTTCGTCTGAAAGGTATTCGCAGTACTAATCCGGTTACCGTAGGTGACCGAGTCAAAATAGAGATGAATAAAGAAGGGACGGCCTTTATCTATGAAATAGAAGAACGTAAGAACTACATTATTCGCCGTTCTTCCAATCTATCGAAAGAGTCTCATATTATAGCTGCCAATATCGACCAGGCATTTCTGGTCATTACAGCCAATTATCCGAAGACGCATACCACGTTTATCGACCGTTTCCTGGCAACAGCAGAAGCTTATCGTATTCCTGTACGACTTATAATAAATAAGACCGATCTATATGATAAGGATGACTGGGAGTTGACCGAAGGTATCCGTTACCTATATACTACTATCGGGTATAATTGCTATCTGGTATCTACCAAAACAGGAGAAGGACTGGAACAAATAAAAGAACTGCTAAAAGGGAAAATTACGCTTTTTTCAGGGAACTCCGGTGTAGGGAAATCAACTTTAATCAATACTATTCTTCCTGGACTGAATCTAAAAACCGGTTCCATTTCGGCATCTTATCATAAAGGAATGCATACTACCACTTTTTCTGAAATGTTCTCTCTTCCTGATGGGGGGTATATCATCGATACTCCGGGAATAAAAGGTTTTGGCACCATTGACTTCTTACCCGAAGAAGTGGCCCACTTCTTTCCGGAAATATTCCAAATATCGCACAATTGCCGTTTCAACAACTGCACCCATCGGCACGAACCGGGTTGTGCTGTACTTGCCGCGTTAGAAGAACATCTCATAAGCGAATCCCGATACAATAGTTACCTTAGTATCATAGATGATAATACTGATGGAAAATATCGCACCGGATATTAAAAACTCCAGGTATTACCCTTTTTCAAAATTCCAAAGGTTTGCCATTATAAAAGTCTAAAACTTTCGAACGGAACAAAAATTCATATCGAGCTTGGACTTGTTCTGAAAGACTTTTCTCATAACGAGTTTTAGCATCGGTATACTCAAAAATAGTAGATTTTCCAGCATCATATTTTTTCTGCTCATATTCAAAAGCAATACGAGCCGCATCGACTGACTTCTGTGATGATGTAAACTTCTTATGAGCTGCAACTGCTGTATAATAAGCTTGTTCTATTTCTTTATATAAATCTGACTTTGCATTTTCCAATGCCAATTGTTGTATTGCAATTTGTACTCGAGCCTGCTTAACCTGATTACGAGTAGTAAAACGATTAAATAAAGGCACAGATAGGGATAAACCGACAGTTTCACTTCCATTATTTTTCATCTGTTCGGAAAAAGGAATATTTCCCTCACTATTCTGATAAGCATGATAGTAGCTGGTTCCATACGAAGCTCCAAAAGATATTGACGGATAGTATCCAGCCTTCGCCTGCTTCAATCCATAACGGCTACTCTCCAAAGCATGCATGGCAGCTTTTATCCCCGGACGATTTTCGACAGAATATTTAAAGGCATCTTTCGGCAATACTAATGATGCAGTCTGATCTATCGTAATAGACTGAATATTTGGAACTTGAATATCAAAGCCCTCAACAGTTCCCAAATTCAGCAACTGAGCCAAATCTACCAAAGCCAATGACCATTCATTTTCGGCCTGTGTTACACTCAATTCATCGGTAGCAACTAACGCCCGGCTTTCATACAAAGCTGATTCGGGATTCTTTCCTCCCTCCACCAACTTTTCCGTTTTTTCCAATTGAGACTTACTTAGTGCTAATTGATTCTGAGCAACATCCAACATTTCCTTTTTAAACAACACTTGCAAATAATAAGATGTCACATTCAGAGCTACATCTTCCCTTGCTTTATTCAAATCTTCAATCGAAGCTTTTAAATCCAATCGTGCCCCTTTTACTTGATTATTAATCCGGAATCCAGAAAATACAGGTATCGACGTAGACAGACGAAAAGATGTAGATGCACTTGATTGATCTTCATATACATTATTCCGGTTCAAACTGCGTCCAAAATAAAAATCCTGCCCCGCTCCAGCATTCAAATCCGGTAGACGACTCATCCGTGCCGTATTCAACTTTATTTCATTATTTTCCTTTTCCAGCTGTTTTTGTCTTATCTGTATATTATTTTCCATTGCATAACGAATGCAATTTTCCAAAGACCATTTTGTCTCTTGGGCACAAAGAGAGCAAACAGAACTTATCAAAACAACACTGAGCACCATCTTGTTAAGAAATCTCTCCATATCCCTATTTCTCTATTATTTTATTACCTCGAATACTTTCACTAGATTTCAACCCAGATTTTACTTCAATCTTGATACCGTCGGATAATCCTAACGTCACCGGTGACCGTTTAAATTTTTGAGGACGGCTAAGAGAGTCCTGAAGCACCTGTACAAACGTCGAATCTCCACTAAATTCGACCGCACTTTCCGGAATAGACAGAACTTCTTCCTTGCGTTCCAATATAATTTCCGCATTTGCACTATAACCGGCACGTACAAAAACGGTATCGGGTATAGTAGCTGCAGCCTTTATTTCAAAAAGCACGGCTCCGTTCTCCTCTGTTCCCTTCGGAGATATATATTCAAGGCGTGCATCAAATCGAGCTTCCTTCAATGCGCCTATGATAAGTGTAATAGGCATACCTTCCTTCAGCATTCCTACCTCGGTCTCATCTATCTTGCCTTTAAATATCATATCATTCATATCAGCTATTGTAGCAATTGTAGTACCATCATTAAAATTATTCGACTGTATTACCGAATTACCCACTTTTATAGGCACATCCAATATCATACCATCAATAGTGGAACGTATCTGCGTATTACTGTACTGAGCCGAACGCTTGGCTATACCGTCACGAACAATTTCCAGATTATCTTGAGCATTTTGTAACTCTTCTTCAGCTTTTCGATTTTCTACCAATGCCTTCTCATATTCTTCCTTCGATACAACCCCCGAATCAAAAAGTTGCTTGGCTCTATTATAATCCCTTTGTGTTTGTTCCTGACTGATACGAGCCACATTTACACGAGACTCTGCAGAATTCAATGTCCCCATCTCAGGAATCACCTTCACAAGGGCAATGACATCTCCGGCTTTAACTCGTTCCCCTGCCTCCTTATATACTTCTGATACAATACCCGAAATTTGAGGTTTAATCAATACCTCGTCACGAGGCTCCACATTACCTGTAGCCACCGTTTTCTTTTCAATAGTTTCTATCCGGGGCTTTATAATTTCATAAACAATCGCCTCAGGACGAGACTTTTTCCACAAAAATACAAACGTGCCTATCAATAACCCTATAAAGAGCACCAATAAGAAAATCTTTACATACTTCTTCATTTGTCCAATTTTATTCGTATATATATTTTTTCATTCTTCACGGATAGCATCTATAGCTTTTATCTGCAACGCTCGCCAGGCAGGTAGCATACCTGCCAACATTCCTGCAATCAGCAAAACTGCCGTAGCTGCCATTGCTGTCCCAAACGAAATTTGTGGCGAGCGAAAGAACATTGTCTCACTGGGAACACTTTGTAACATCATATCTACCAGTTGTAGCAAACCTACACCCGCAGCGAGCCCAGTAAATCCCGCAACAGAAGTAAGTAACAAACTTTCACCCATAATCTGTATAATAATCGTCCTCGGACGTGCACCCAGTGCCCGACGTATCCCTATCTCCTTTGTACGCTCCTTTACCGTTACAAGCATAATGTTACTTACACCCACAATTCCAGCTAATAGTGTCCCTGTACCTACAATCCAAATTAACCACGAAATACCCGAAAACAGATTATTAAACATTGTAAACTCTTTTTCCACATTCATACTCATTACAGCCTGCAAATCATCCGGAGAAATATGGTTTTGCTTTTTCAACACATCTTTTATCATATCCTCTATCTCCGAAACAGGAGTGCTATCATAAGCCGCTAAAGCAATACAATCGATATTATCTCCTCTACGATAACTCTGTTGCATAGTACTGAACGGAAGTATTATAGACTCCTCTGACCTACCTCCAATTTGTACTTGTGTAACCGGTATATTTACCCCTATTACACTATAAGCGATACCATTTATCTGCAATAACTGTCCCAACGGATTTTCCCCCGGATGGAACATCTCTTCATACACTCGTTTTCCGATTACACACACTTTACGTGCATTCAATATATCTACATTATTGATATAACGGCCATACAACATTGTTTGAGGTTCAATATATTGATAATCGGGCGACAACCCCTTGATAGAGTAAGTTCCATATTTATCACCCCGCATGGTATTTTTTTCGCTCCAAGTTCCAAAAAGAATAGGAGAAATCAACCTTATCTCAGGAAAACTCTGCTTCAACACTTCCATATCTGAAGAATGCAACGACCACCAACGCCCCTTACGGAAACCATCATATGCCACCGTAGTCCGGTTTGTAAAAAAATAACAAGAATTATGCGCAAAATCTTTTATTCCGGACATAATGCCATTCTCAAGCCCCCATCCGGCACCCGACATAATGACCAACATGAATATCCCCCAAAACACCCCAAACGCTGTCAACATGCTTCGCATCTTGTTCCGGGTTATCGTAATCCATATTTCCTGCCACTTATCTATATCAAACATACTTGTTGTCCTCCCATTATTAGATCATTCATTCCGTAATGCCTCGATAGGTTTTATTTTTACCGCTTTACGGGCCGGGAAATAGCCGGCAAGTACTCCGGCAACAATCAATACAGCTGTAGCAGAGACTGCGATCGGTAACTCAACCGTCGGATTCATAAATATGGAACGTCCCATATGTCCCCCACTAACCGATAAGTATGAAGCCACCAATTCGGTAATACCTATACCCGCAATCATACCTATATATCCGAAAAACAAAGTTATTACGATTGACTCGGTAACCACCAATTTCAGAACAGAAGATGGGCGTGCTCCTAAAGCCTTCCGTATACCAAGTTCATGAGTCCGTTCTTTCACGGTTATAAGCATAATATTACTTACACCTACCACTCCAGCAATAAGAGTTCCGATTCCTATAATCCATATAAACAAACTTATACCGTTAAAAATACCTTGGGTTTGTAAATAGTTGGTCAAAATATTCCATATATATACAGCATTATTATCATCCGGAGAAAAATCTTTAATTCGTCCCAGACTCTCCCGGATATTTCGTTCGAGAATCTCATTATCTTTCACTGAACTAACCCCATCAATCAGCATATCAAAACTATCATACGACCATTCAGGATGATAAATAATTTGGATAGTAGATAAAGGCGCATATGCATAAGGAGACTGATTCATATTGTCATCACTATATATGCCCACTACCTGAAACAAAATATTATTCACTTTTATATATTTACCTAAAGGAGGCACATGACGAAACAAAACCTCTGCCGTACGGTCATGTATTACAACGACCTTCCTTGCTTGCAATATATCAGCCTCATTGATAAAACGTCCGTTTCCAGATTTAACTTCAACATTTCTCG
>UMEI01014929.1_pt1 | contig 11250 bp, 10 predicted proteins | sample 1964711 | NCBI WGS metagenome assembly UMEI01 (sample SAMEA4836016, study PRJEB28245) | human gut metagenome | biome: gut microbiome; material: fecal sample | place: Denmark | collected 2008 | reverse complement strand
CTGCCGATCTCGCAGGACTCGGCCAGCGTTTTGCCGTAGGTCAGGCCGATGGTGGTGCCGGCAAAGAAGGCATCGCCTGCGCCGGTGGTGTCGATCACATCCACCTTCTTGGCAGGCACCACGCCGCACTCGCCGTTGGCGCGGGCATATACGGCACCCTGACCGCCCATGGTGATCACCATACTGGGAATGTTGGCGCTGTGCACATTGGCGGCCAGAACCCTGCACATCTCGTCCGGGGCCAGATGGCCGTAATCATCGGAGAACAGCAGCCCGGCTTCCTGCTGGTTACACACAAAGCAATCGATCTGCTGCAGGAAATCCCGGCGCTCCATGGCAATACTCATGTTGGAAATGGCCGCAAAAACCTTTTTGTTGTACTTTTTGGCGTAGTGCAGCACCTGTTTTACAGTATCTTTTTCCAGATCCAGCTCCAGCGCAATGGCATCGCAGTCGGCAAAGATCTCGTCGCCCTTTTCCTTTAAAAGGCCGGTGAGGGGAGTGGTGTCCGGCCGCTTGGAAATGGCTGCATGCACATCGCCGTCGTTGTCAAAGATGGCCAGCCAGGTGCCCATGCCGTCCGGCACGCGCTGGATGTACTTGGTGTTCACCTTGTGGTTCTCCAGCTTGTTGATCACATCCTGTCCCATGCCGGTGTCGTCCACCAGACTGACAAAGGTAGGGCGCAGCTCTACATTGGCGATATCCTCCACCACATTGCGGCTCACCCCGCCGTGTACCTGCTCAATGCGGCCGGCATTGCGCCCGCCCGGAATATAGGCGGAAAGGGGATAGCCTTTGATATCCACAAAAACAGCACCGAGCACAACGATTCCCATAGCAAAAAACCTTTCTGAACAAGAAATATTTACGTCTATTATACCGTATTCTGACACAATGCGCCATCCCTTTTGCGCAAAAACTCCGCAAAGGTCAGGCAAGGGCTGTCTGCGCTGTGCGCACCAGATATTCCATGGCCTGCATCGGGTACTGTCCGGCAGCAGTCTCACCGGTCAGCATCACGCTGGCCGCGCCGTCCAGCACGGCGTTGTAAATGTCACTCACCTCGGCACGGGTGGGCACGGCGCGGGTGCACATGCTGTCCAGCATCTGGGTCACTACCATAAAGGGCACGCCTGCAGCCCGGCAGGCGGCGGAAAGCTGCTTCTGGCAGCGGGGCAGCTCCCACAGCGGCATGGCATTACCAAGGTCTCCGCGGGCAATCACCACCTCATCCACAAGGTGGATGAATTCCGGCAGGGCACGCACACCGGTCATGTTTTCAATTTTGGCAAAGATACGGATATCCGCAGCCCCGGCTTCTTCCAGCGCATGGCGCAGGGCCAGAATATCTGCTTTGCCGCGCACAAAAGGCAGCATCACACCGGTAACACCGCACTGCTTTGCAATTTTCAGGTTCTGCAGGTCTTCCTCCGTCAGGGTAGGCGAGGGCACCGCAAGGCCCGGTGCAGCAATGCTTTTGCGGCTCTGCAGGGTGCCGCCGCGCACCACGGTGCACACAAGGGCTTCCGGCAATGCCGGTGTGACCTGCACCAGAAGCTTGCCGTCGTCCAGCAGAAGCTGCTGTCCGGGCGCAGCCGCCTGTACCAGAGCTGCCGGGCAAGGTACGCCGTCTGCGCCAAGGCGTACAGAGCTGCCCTCAACCAGAGCAACAGGCTCTGCCAGCGTGCCGATGCGCAGTTCCGGCCCCTGCAGGTCGATCAGCAGCTGACGGATGCCGGCTGCGCGGATCATGGCCAGCCAGTCGGTGTGCGCCGCCAGCGGCCCGTGGGAAAGATTCATGCGGATGCCGGTCATGCCGGCTTCCACCATGTGCTGCAAGATCGCCGGCTGTGCGCAGGCCGGGCCGATGGTACCATAAAAATCCAAGGTTCATTCCCTCGATTCATTTTTTATTTCTAATGTATATTGTAACATGAACTGTTCGGGTTGAAAAGAGCCGGACGCGGGCAGAATAAGGGGATTGAAAAAATGCGGTAGCAGCTTGCGCAGGGAAATTGCGAAAAATCAAAGACCCGGAACCTTTTTAGAGCCGTTTGGCCCTGAAAAAGTTCCGGGTTTTGTACAATGTTTTTGGAGAGCTGTCTTGCAACAGCTTTTTCGCATGTTCGGATGGAGCGCGCCCGGCAGCTGAACCTTGTGCCGGGGGATATCTTGTTCCGCAAGGTGTTCTGCTTTACCCGCAAGGACGGCGATTGCTGGGTGCACTGTGTGGCGCGGGTACCGGTACACCTGCCCGAATAACAAAAGAGGCTGTTGCACATCGTTTTAGCCGAAAGTGCAGCAGCCTCTTTTTGTTGTGGGCAATCAGCCCTCCGATGCAAAAAATTCTTTGGTCAGCCTGACCACCGTGCCGGAAAGCAGCAGCAACGCGAGCAGGTTCGGAATGCTCATCAGGCCGTTGAAGGTATCGGCGATGCTCCACAGCAGGCCCAGATCCATCGTTGCGCCCAGAATGGACACAAAGGAGTAGACCAGAAAGAAGGGCTTTGCCACCTTATCGCTGCGGCACAGGAACACCAGAAACCGGGAACCATACAGGCCCCAGCCGATGATGGTGGAAAAAGCAAAGCAGCACAGGGCCACGGCGGTAAAGATGGAAGCCCAGCCGCCGTAGGTGGTGGTAAAGCCGCTGATGGTCAGCTCTGCACCGGCAGCGGTGCCGTAGTTCACGGTGGTGCCGCTGCACAGAATGACCATGGCAGTCAGGGTGCAGATGACGATGGTATCGGCAAACACTTCAAAGATGCCGAACATGCCCTGCTTGACCGGCTTTTTGGTGTCGGCGCAGGCGTGGGCAATGGAGCCGGTGCCAAGGCCGGCCTCGTTGGAGAAAATGCCGCGGGACACACCCTTCTGCATACTGACGAACAGGCTGCCGATGGTGCCGCCGGTGAACGCTGCCGGGTTGAACGCGCCCGCAATGATGGACTCGAACACATAGGGCAGGCGCTCAAAGTTCAGCACCATAACGCCCACGGACAGCACGATGTAGAACAGAGCCATAAAGGGCACCAGCTTTTCGCTCACGCTGCCAATGCGCTTGATGCCGCCCAGCAGCACCATGGCCACCAGCATGGCCACTGCGATGCCAACCACGAGGTTCAGGGTAGAAAGCGCACCGCCGCCCACCACGCCGTACTCCAGCAGAGCGGTATCGATAGCGGCAACGATGGTATTTACCTGTGTGGCATTGCCGGTGCCAAACACGGTCAGCACGCCAAACAGGGAATACAGCACAGCAAGAAACTGCCAATGCTTGCTCAGGCCGTTTTTAATGTAGTACATGGGGCCGCCTACCCATTCGCCCGCCTCGCTGCGCTCACGGTAGTGCACCGCCAGCGTGACCTCGGCAAACTTGGTGCACATGCCCAGCAGGGCAGAACACCACATCCAGAACACGGCACCCGGTCCGCCAATGGCGATCGCGCCTGCCACACCGGCAATGTTGCCGGTGCCCACGGTGCCGGCCAGCGCGGTGCACACTGCCTGAAAGGGAGTCATGGCGCCATCGGAAGCGTCTTTTTTGCGGAACATGCGTCCGATGGTGATCTTGATGGCGTAGGGAAATTTGCGGATCTGCAAAAAGCCCGTGCGAACGCTCAGGAGCAGGCCTACGCCGATGATGCACACCATGGCGGGCACGCCCCAGATGAATTGGTTGACCGCCTGATTGACGGCCGTGATCGTCTCGATCATATTTTTCCCACATCCTCTGTTAAATTGCGCTTTTCCAGCCGAAATGCCGGAAAACAAACACCTTATTTTACCGCAGTTTTTGCGCACTGTCAAATAAAATGCACAAAAAAGAGGGAGGGTTTTTGGCAAACTCTCCCTCAACTGCTTGAAACTATTTTATTTTACTTGGCCTTCACCGTCCAGCGCTTTCAAGAAGGCTCAGCACTTTCCAACTGCCTTGCGGTACACCGGGTAAGCCACGATGGCGGACAGCACTTCGGTGATCCAGAATGCATGCCACACGCCGTTGGCACCAAGGAAATGGCACAGCACAGCGGCCAGCGGCATGATGAATACGATGTAGCGGCACAGCGAGATGACCAGCGATTCTGCGCCCTTGCCAAGGCCTTCCAGTGCACCGGAAGAGGTGGTGGATACGGCAGAAACCACAAAGCCCAGACAGATGATGCGCAGGGCAGTCTGGCCGATGGCGACGGTTTCGGGGTTGGAAGTGAACAGCTGCATCAGCGGGCGGGAAGCGAACAGGCAGATGACCGTGCCCGCAGCCATGATGGCAGCACTCATGATGAGGGTGAGTTCGTAGAGCTTTTTCACGCGGGCGTGCTGTTTGGCACCGTAATTGTAGCCAATGAGCGGGCGCATACCCTGCACGATGCCGTTGGCGGGCAGATACAGGAAGGTCTGCAGCTTGTAGTAAATGCCCAGCACCACCACGTAGCTCTGGGAAAAGCCCGCCAGCAGGCCGTTCAGGAAGGTGACCAGCAGAGATGGCAGGGCCAGATTGAGGATGGCCGGCACGCCGATGGCATACAGTTTGCCGTCCAGTGCGGCATCCGGGCGCAGGCAGCTGCGGCGCAGTCGGATAGGCAGCTCAGTACGGACGTAAACGAAAAGGTAAACGCACAGGCTCAGCAACTGGCCGATGCCGGTGGCAAGGGCCGCACCCGCAATGCCCATGGCAGGCACCGGGCCAAGGCCGAAGATCAGGATGGGGTCCAGAAGGATGTTGCACACACAGCCAAAGATCAGCGCCGCCATAGTCACCTTCATGCGGCCCACGGCCTGAAACATCTTTTCAAAGGCCAGTGCCGCCATGTTGATGGTGGCAAACAGGAATACGATGGTGGAGTAGGTGATGCCGGATGCGATCAGGCCTGCGTCGCTGGTGAACCGGCGCAAAAAGCCCGGCATGATGACAATGCTGACAATGGTGATGAGAATGCCGTGCATCAGGCTCAGCGCCATACCGTGGGTGGCGGCAGTCTCGGCCTTTTTGTGGTCGCCCGCGCCAAGGTACAGTGCGATCATGGCATTGATGCCGATACCGAAGCCGATGGCGATGGCGTTGGCAAAATTCTGGATCGGGAACACCAGCGACAACGCAGTCATGGCGTCTTCGCTGATGCGGGCCACAAACAGGCTGTCTACAATGTTGTACAGACTGTTCACCAGCATGGAAATAACATTGGGCAGCGCCATGGATACCAACAGCGGCAGCACCGGTTTTTCTTTCATAAAGGTCTCGTTCATAGTGTTTGCATTGCTCCTGTAGAGAAAAGGAATGAATTACTGCAGCCGCGGAATCGTCAGGGCGAGACTGCTCGAAAACAAACGCAGACGCAAAAAAGCCACACAATGGCTTTTTTGAAGTCATTGTGTGGCGAAAAGTAGCATACTGCTGTAAAAATCCACACGAATTTTATTAACTGTAGGATAACACGGCTTCCGGCAGATGTCAAGAGGTCAAACGGATAAAGTATGACTTTTATAGACTTGACCATTTTTCACCGGGAAGCTAAAATAAAAATAGATACTTTATAAAATAAGGAGAATCCTGCCATGAAATGGATGATCGCATCCGACCAGCACGGGTCGGCGTTTTATTGCAAAAAAATGATCAAAGCGTTTGAGCGGGAGAGAGCAGACCGGCTGCTTTTGCTGGGGGATCTTTTGTATCACGGCCCCCGCAACGACCTGCCGGAGGGCTATGCCCCGAAGGAGGTCATCCCGCTCCTGAACGGGCTGAAGCCGGCGCTTTTGTGCGTGCGGGGCAACTGTGACGCTGAGGTGGATCAGATGGTGCTGGATTTTCCCATTCTGGCCGACTATGCGGTGCTGCCGGTGGGCAGGCGGCTCGTTTACGCTACCCACGGTCATGTGCACAACCTGAAAAACCTGCCACCGCTGGTTCCGGGGGATGTCCTGCTGCATGGCCACACCCACATTCCGGCGTGGGCAGAGTTCGGCGAAGGCAATCTCTACCTGAACCCCGGTTCTGTGAGCATCCCGAAGGAGGGGAGTGCACATAGCTATATGACACTGGAAGGGGAGACTTTCCTTTGGAAAACACTGGAAGGCGAAGTGTACCGGGAGCTGGAGCTGTGATGGGGGCAATGGAGCTGGAAGAGAAAACGGTTCAGATCCGGGATGATTTCGACCCGGACAAAATTCTGGAAAGCGGCCAGTGCTTTCGCCCCCGGAAGCAGGCGGAGGGCTGGTATCGGTTTGTTTCCGGGAGACAGCTGCTTTACCTCAGACCGCTGCGCAGCGGAACCTACACGGTGCGGTGTGAGCCGGGCGCATGGGAAACCTTCTGGCACGGTTACTTCGACCTTGGCCGCAGCTATGCCGCCCTGCGCGGAAAGCTGGACAGCCGGGACGACTTTCTGCAGCGTGCCATGGAATATGGCCGGGGCATCCGGGTGCTGCGTCAGGATGAGTGGGAGATGCTGGTCAGCTTCATCATCTCGCAGCGAAAGAGCATCCCGGCTATCCGCAGGGCGGTAGAGCTGCTTTCGGAGCGGTTTGGCGAGCGGCTGGGCAGCGATAGCGAAGGGCCGGTGTATGCGTTCCCGACGGCAGAAGCGCTCTGCTGTGCCGGGGAGCAGGCGCTGCAGGAGTGCGGTCTTGGCTACCGCACCCGCTACGTGCTGCATGCGGCGCAGCAGGCGGCAGAGGGCACACTGGACCTGAAGAAGCTGGCTTCCCTGCCCGATGAAGCACTTTTTGCCCGTTTGATGGAACTGGACGGTGTGGGAAAAAAGGTGGCAAACTGCGTGTGTCTGTTCGGCTATGGCCGTGTGGGCCGTGTGCCGGTGGATGTCTGGATCGAACGGCTCATCAGGGACGAGTTTGCCGGGCAGGACCCGTTCCCGCAGTTCGGGCTGGAAGCAGGCATCGTGCAGCAGTACCTGTTCTTTTATAAAAGAAGCGTGGGATAAGAACCGCGGAGCCGCAGGCAGGAGCGTAGGATCATCCGCTAAGCAAAAAAGGCAACGGCTTCCTCTGTTTGAGGAAAACCGCTGCCTTTTTATTATTTTACTGCCTGCTTTAACCGTTCCAGATCTTCTGCATCCGGGTGAGAAAGGGCGTTGTCAAAATTCTCGATCAGTGCATCCAGATTGGGCAGATGGATCGGCTGCTTTTTCATGCCCTCATACCGCTGGCGTACCGAAAGCGGCATCTTGCCCTGACACATATAACGGCCGAAGACCGTGTTGCTTCTGTCCAGTGAACGCTCCACCTTTTTCAGGATCTTGTTGAAATACTCCTCACTGCCGCCAAAGCCGGCGGTGCCAAAAAGGAAGATATTTTTGCCGTGCAGCTGCTTCAAAAAGTCCAAAGTGCTTTCGTCAGCGTTTCCCTTGTCTGTCCAGAAGCCCACATAGAGGTCGTCCGCTTCCATGGCAGCAGGGTCCGGGGTGCCAAAATAGCAGCAGTTTTCCTGTGGCAGACAGGCGTGCAGCGTGTCTGCCAATAATTTTGTGTTGCCTGTTTTACTGCTGAATACGATCGCGTAGCTCATAGTTTCTCCTTTGGTCGGTAACAACAAAAAACACCACACGTTTCCGTGCGGTGCTTTTCCTTCTGGTGGAGAATACCGGGATCGAACCGGTGACCTCTTGCATGCCATGCAAGCGCTCTCCCAGCTGAGCTAATCCCCCAGATGTTTGTGCCGTGCCTGACGACAGGAGTAATTATACCAGCGCTTTGCCGGATTGTCAACAGCTTTTTTGGGATTTTCTGCAAAAAAATTCCCGCCGGGGAAATGCCCTTCCCGGCGGGAAAAATGACTGCGAAAAAACTTACGCTCTTGCGTTCTGCGGGTCGAAGATCTGCGGTGCGACACGGATCAGGATCACCACAAGGACCGTGGTCAGAATGGCTTCGGGCAGCATGTAGGTGGCGTTGTACACGGCACTGTACAGCCAGCACAGACCGTCCACGCTCATGTTGGAGATGCCGGGAAAGCCGATTTCGGTCATCCAGCTGAAAGCGTAGTCGTAGTCCTTCCAGACGATGTAACCGGACAGAAAGCTGCACAAAAAGCGCAGCAGGCACACCACAAAGGCGCTGACACCGACACCCACGGTGCGGCTGCGGAAAGGCTTTGCGATCAGGCAGGCAAAGCCCAGCACCGTGAAGGCCAGAAGGTAGTCCAGCAGCACGCAGCCCACCTGTGCCGTGAGGGTCTGGCAGTATGCCAGATTGCCAAGGCCCTGCACAAGCTGGATCAGGCTGTTGACGAAAGCGGTCATGATGCCCCACTTTGCGCCGTGGCGGTAGCTCATTACCAGAATGGGCACCATGCTGAACAGGGTGATGGAACCGCCGTGGGGCATGAGCGGGATCTGGATCATGCTCAAAACGGTGGACAGAGCGATCATCAGCGCACCCTCCACCAGAATGCGGGTCTTGGAATAGGTTTTGGTCATAGGGATTCCTCTTCTCAGAACGATAGTACACAAAAACAAAATGCGCCCGCTTTCCAGCAGGCGCACGGGGTTTGTGAAAGAACGGACAGTTCTGCAAACTCCCACGCCGGCATTGTCCGGTCAGGTAAAAGGGTACTCCGCAAAACGCGGATCTCAGCCTTTCGGCACCCCTGTTTTTATGTCCATGCAAAAGTATAGCGCGTCCGGCGCAAAAGTCAAGCCCCGGCGGAACATATCTGCCCCGGCCTGTGCATAGGCTGTACCATAAGTTCACAATGGGAGGAGTCTGGATATGAAGGGAGACCCCGAACAGAGGGCGGTACAGCTGGGCGAATATATCGCGGCCAACCGGGCCACAGTGCGTGCGGCGGCAGCGGTGTTCGGGTGCAGCAAGTCCACCGTGCACAAGGATGTTGCGGTGCGGCTGCGGACGCTGCAGCCGGAGCTGTTCCGGCAGGTGCGGGCGGTTCTGGCCTGCAATAAGGCAGAGCGGCATCTGCGCGGCGGTGCGGCCACCCGGCGCAAATACAGCCGCAGATAAAAGACGGCACACTTCCGAACAAAACGGAAGCTGTGCCGTCTTTTTTAGGTTCAGTCCCGGGTGCGGAACTGGCTCAGTGCGCCTTTTTCCAACCGGCTGACCTGTGCCTGACTGATGCCGATCTCCCGCGCCACCTCCATCTGGGTCTTGCCCTGCAGGTAGCGCAGCTCCATGATCCGCTTTTCCCGCGGGGTCAGCCCGGCCACGGTCTGCCGGAACTGCAGCCCGCTGATCCAGCTGTCCTCGCCGTCCGGGTCCCGCACCTGATCGATCACATACATCGCATCGCCGCCATCGGTGTACACCGGCTCTTCCAGACTGATCGGCTCCACCACCGATTCCAGCGCGGCGGTCACTTCGCGCCGGGCAAGGCCCGCCGCCTGCGCGATCTCGTCCATGGTCGGCTCGCGGCCAAGCTGCTTTTCCAGCGCTTCACGGCTCTGCATGGCCCGGTAGGCGGTATCCCGCAGGCTGCGGCTCACCCGCAGGGCATTGTTGTCCCGCAGAAAACGCCGGATCTCGCCAATGATCATGGGTACACCGTAGGTGGAAAAGCGCACCGGCTGGGCGGGGTCAAAATGATCGATGGCCTTGATCAGCCCGATGCACCCCACCTGAAACAGGTCGTCCAGATTTTCGCCGCGCTGGGCGAACCGCTGCACCACGCTGAGCACCAGCCGCAGGTTGCCTTCCACCATTTGTTCCCGGGCTGCTGCATCACCGGCGTGGGCGCGGGCCAGCAGTTCCCGCTTTTCGGCTTCGGTCAGCACAGGCAGCTTTGCAGTGTTCATGCCGCACAGCTCCACTTTGTTGTACATCCAAACGCCCCCGGTCTGTTTTGATCTTCACCGGGAGTATGGGATGCGCAGCGGCATTGTATGCGTGGAAAAAACTGTGCGCTTTCCCGTTTGACAGGAAAGCGCGGCAAAATATTGTTTTTCGTGCAGATTTATGATATGCTGTATTTGCGGCGGCAACGCCGCCATCAGGCGCTGTGCCCACAAACGCAGGCGGCTAGTCCTTACCGGTACTTGGGTGCCGGCTAAAGACGATTTTTTCTTGAAGATCTCGTTCTCCCCGGATGCCCAAGGGCGGAAAGGGGGGATGCACCATGACGTTTGAACAGGTCGTGCTTCTGCTCACGCTTCTCGGCGGAGCAATCTACGTTACGTTTGAAATTACATGGACTGTTTCTCACAGTGATGACAAAAAGAAAAAATGACCGCCTCGAGTCCCAATCCGAGCGGTCATCTTTTCTTGACTAATCCGGTAAGGAACTAGCCGTTTGCAGGGCCAGCGCCTTTTGTAGTTTTATTATACGCAAATCAGCGTGGATTGTCAAGCCCAGCGGGCGGCAGTCCGCGTTTTTTCACCTCACTCGTTTTCCAATTGTACTTTTAAGGTATGGATGATCCGTTTTTCCAGCCGGGAAATGTAGCTTTGGCTGATGCCCAGTGCGTCGGCGGCCTCCTTCTGGGTGCGCTCAATGCCGTCCGCCAGACCAAAGCGCAGCTCCATGATCTGCCGTTCCCGCGGGGACAGGCTGTCCACGGCCCGGCGAAGCACAGCGCGCTCCGCATCCTGCTCCAGCCGCTGGCTGATCTGGTTCTCATCACTGCCCAGAATATCAGAAAGCAGCAGCTCGTTGCCGTCGCCATCCACGTTCAGCGGTTCGTCGATGCTGGCTTCCTGACGGCGGTTGGAGCTTTTGCGTAAGTACATCAGAATTTCATTGCCGATGCAGCGGCTGGCGTAGGTGGCCAGCTTGATGCTGCGCTCCGGCGTGAAGGTGTTCACCGCCTTGATCAGCCCGATGGTGCCAATGCTGATCATGTCCTCGGCAGGCACACCGCTGCTTTCGTACTTTTTGGCAAGGTACACCACCAGCCGCAGGTTGTGGGTGATCAGGTCGTCCCGGGCAGCGGCATCGCCTGCAGCCATACGGGAGAGCAGGACTTTTTCCTGTTCCGGGGTCAGGGGCGGGGGCAGGCTGGGCGCGCCCGCCAGAAAATGTGCGCCGCCGCAATAGCCCAGCCGTGCAAGGAGCCAACGCCAGAACCGGTGCAGAACATGAAACATGAATACCCCTCCTGTACATCTATAGATATCGATCGCATCAAACGCTTCTCAGCGGATGCCCAGCTGTACGGCCAGTTCGCTGCCCAGCAGAGCTGTCCATGGCTGCTGTGTTTCCGGGCGGCAGAATGCGGCCAGAATGCCCGCTGCACTGCCTTTGCTGGTGCGCAGGGCCTTGGCCGGAACGGCAGGCAGCAC
>UMEI01003682.1_pt1 | contig 11263 bp, 10 predicted proteins | sample 1964711 | NCBI WGS metagenome assembly UMEI01 (sample SAMEA4836016, study PRJEB28245) | human gut metagenome | biome: gut microbiome; material: fecal sample | place: Denmark | collected 2008 | reverse complement strand
CTTTCCCTACTTCTCCATTATTTGTTCTATAGACGTACTTCTGGATAAACATAATGTTCCCCTGTGATTAGCTAACCTACATCTAGCGCCTAGTTAAGGAAGCTCTAGACAGATTGACCTTCAACAAGACGCGCCTCTCATGAGGTGCTTTTTTTCATAAAAAAGCCGTTTTGGCGGCAAAAAAACCGGAAATTCGTTTCATATTCAAGACGGAAAGCCTTGAATCAAGGCTCTTTCGAGCTCTATGGGTGCGTTTATGCCACACTCCTTCTGCGCCAGCAGTCGAAGCAGAAAAGATTAGCAACGGCCAGCAGCGTACTGATTCGGTGGGCGTTCTTCTTGATGCCTCGATACCTCGTTTTGGAGTACCCCATATCAAGCTTGACTCGTTTGAAAACGTGTTCTACCTTACTGCGAACGCTTGCCTTGAATCGCTCCATTTCACGCTCAGCGGAATCCTGACTCATTGTTTTCAGACACCCCGGCTGACGGGCAATCATATAGTCAGCTCTTGAGAGATCTTGAAATTCATCACGCTGTGTGATCCCAACATATCCTGCATCCCCATAAACAACTCGCGTGTCGTCAGCAATGACTTCACGGGCACGTGTAATATCATGTTCATTGGCCGGCCCATAAACGACATCCATCGCAATGCCGATGATCTCATCGGTTGCCACGTGCATTTTCATGCCAAAGTGCCAGGTGTTGCCCTTCTTTCCTGAGGTCATCTCAGGATCACGGGTTCCGGTCTTATTTTTGGTTGAGGTTGGAGCCTCGATGAAAGATGCATCAACAATTCGCCCCTTCACCAAGTGAAGACCGGCCGCATTAATTTTGGCATTCACTATCTGCATGATCTGCGGACCGAGATCGTGTTTTTCGAGAATATGGCGGAACTGAAGGATTGTCGTTTCGTCCGGCGTTCGATCCGCCATGGACAAGCCGACAAACTTACGGACAGTGAAATTTTCATGGAGGCAGTCTTCCATTTGCGGGTCACTCAGGTTGTAGGTGATCTGGAGCAAATGGATGCGCAGCATTAATTCAAGAGCATAGGGCTGACGGCCGCGGCGGCCTGATACGAAATAATGCGGCCGGATCAAGTCAAGCAGGTCTTTCCAAGGAATCAAGGATTCCAGCCTCTGCGTCAGACGCTCAAGTCGAGTCTTGCGGGTCTTACGTCTGATCTCGATCTCAAGATCGGTAAAAGATAGCTGTTCCATTGGAAAACTCTTAAAAATCAAATGATACGACAAAAGCGCTTCTCAGCGCTTTTGTCCAGACCCACCCTAAGTGCCTCAACGATTTCAGCGGCTCTCGACTACGATCTACAGCTCGTAAATCCGAGATTTTTGGTTGTTAAAGAGGAAGACGATCCGTGAAACGCCCTGCAGCAATTCCAGCGATTCCCATAAACGCAGACGGTTGACGACGAGTTGCTTGGGATCTTTTCTAACTCGTAGACCGCAAATACGTACGTGAGAATGTCACGCTGAGGCATATATTTAAAAATCGGCATTCCGAGAAACCGCACCAAACTGATTTCCCGATGGAACAAATCCTTTTCGACAATCAGACACAAAAACCGCCAATGCTCGTTCTGACTGCCGATTCGATGCGAATAAAAAAGTTTTCCCAACCTGCTCATCGTGCTGACTCCTGTCTTGATTTTTTGTTGTTACTGCGGTGCCTGAACCACGCCGCCAACTGCGTTTGTTTCAACGTGTCCGTTTCCGTCAAATCGACTGGGGCTTCGGGCAGCCCCTGCAAGGTGAACATCGGAAAAACTTCTTCGATCGTCCGCGCGGGCGTGTTAAAACCTCGGTCGGGAAAGGGGCGATACACGACAAAGGACGGGATTCCAGTCAGGGAGAGCCAATCGACCAAGCCACTACGGATGGCGACCAGCCCTGCTGCCTGCGTGGCTGCAGCGTAGAGCTCCGGAAAAGACAAAAACCGGGGATCCTGCGGATCCGAGGGATTGCAATACAGCCGCATTCCACTGTTCGCCGCACACTCCTTAACGGTCTCGATCTCTGCATCAGTGAGACGACCGCATGAAAAGGAAGAAGGCGACAAGATGACCGTACGCGTCAGGTCTTCACGGGAAACATCCAGTTTTTGTAGCGCGGAAGAAAGCTCTGCAGCCAACCGTTCCGAATCCGGGCGGCGGGCAGCAAAAAACCGACTATCGTTTTTTTTAACGCCAAAATAGTCCCGCATCCAAGTGAAGAAATTCTCCGGCCCGTCAGGGCGGCGGGTTGTGTTTTCCAACTGCGCGAAGTAGCGGCCCGGGAAGCATATCTGGATGCGCCAGTCTCCGGCATCAGCGTCGTCCGTCAAATGCCGCAACACCCGGGGTTTCGCTACGACCGATCGTATCCGGGAAAACAGGAAAGAGAGCATTTCTTGGTGGTATTTCTTGGTGCACAAAACCACCACATCGTCCGGCCCTGACAATCCTTGCGCCACTAAGAGTTTCTCGAAGAAATAGCCCAGCAGCAAAGCAATTTCGCCGGAATTGGCCCAAAACACGTAGACATGCTTTTTGCCGTCGACGCGCCGCACCGAAACGGAGGCGAACAAGCGATCCAAGTCGCGGGAGAGCACCGAAAGGATGTCGAAGGAATTGACCACCAACGAACGGCCGATGTGCCACCGGAGGCGGTGACCTAGCAGAGTGCGGCCCCAAAGCGGAAGCCCCAGCAACCACGACTGGCGGGAGGCTTCACCGAAGTCGGCAAAGCGAACGCTCTCCCGATACAGTCCGCCTAGAAAGGAGCGTTCCAACCGACTGTCGGTGCGTTTTTTCTCATAAATCGGCAGCCCGAGCAGGCGCTTCACCTTCACGAGCCGCAGGTCGTCTTTGACTTCGTATCCGATCACAGCGTCTCGTCCCGGACCACGTGGATGGACAAAGGCTCGTCACGTTTCTTATTGATCGCGAAAGCCGTAGGCAACCCCGAAGGCTTGCAGTCGTTCACCAAGATGCGCTCGCCCGCAGGCATTCCGTAAAGGATGGTGTCGAATCTGATGTGGTGGTCTGTGAGAAAGGCTTCCAACCTCGGACCGATCTCCTTTTTTCGCGCCGTAAGCAGCACCACGACGTCTTGCGGCGGCAGCGAAGCGAAAAATTCCTTCACGCCGGGCAGCAGCTCATCGCCCACGGGTCGCAGATGACCGTTGTGGACGACGATAGTGCCGTCAACGTCCAACACCCACGTCTTGGGCAAAGTCGACATGCGTAATGTTGTCATGTTTCTGTCTCCAGGCGGCAAGGACAAGATTCCCGCCGCGGCCGGGTTTAGAGAAAGTCGGCGGACTTCAGGATACCGTTGTAGAAAGCCCCGCAGATGGAGTCGTAGTCTTCCCACGCGTAAGTCGTGAGCGACAGCCAAATCACCGCGTGCAGGGCCCGGATCTTGGTGCGGTTGACGTCTTCGAGGTTCTCGAAAAAGAACTCCTCCATATCGGCCCAGTTGTTGGGCTTGATGGACAGTTCCACACTCTTGTCGCCGATAGAGAGGGCGAACTTCTTTTGATTGAACTGGTCGTAGTTGCCCGCCAGCGAGTAGTAGACCTTGGCCCAGTCGTAATCCTTATCCCCGTAGAACTTGGTCTTGCCGAAGTAGCCGCGAGGGTCAATGAGCACCAACCGTTCATGGAGACGGTCGTAGAGCATGTTCGAGAACGTCGAATCACCGTGAATGAGGCAGAACTTGCGCGGATAGTATTGGCGCAGCGTGTTTTTCAGCGCCTCGCGGTCATAGAAGATGTTCTTGTAATAGCGTCCGTTGATGCGGATGTACTCGTCCTTGGCGAATGGCACGAGGTTTTCTACCTTCTGCAGACGGTCGAAGGTCTTGGTAATGTAGTTGGAATCGAGGTCGGCGGTCACCGCGTCGATCTCGGGTTCCAAATGATGAAGGTCATCCAAAGCCTTGACGATGCTCTTGACAATCTTTTTTTTCTCCGTGACCGTCAGGCAGTCGTACTCGAAGATGTTGCGGCCCCGGATACGTTCCATCACCAGCGGCTCGTAAGAATAAAGCTTCGGAATGCTAGTGCAACCCAGCGCCGTAACGTGCTTGTACCAATTGATCTCGTCAGCGGCGATCTTCTTGCCCTGCTCGTCGATGCCGCGTTTGGTGATGGTTTCGTCGTTGAGCACGACTTCGTTGAACGGGCGGCAGATCGAAGGCTTCTTGATGGCCTCAAAGGCGCTCAACGTGCCCACTTCCGTGACGTGCTCCAAATAAAGAGGTGCGAACGTTGTCCCCTTGCCCTGCAGCCATGGCACCAGCGCACCTTCGCGGGGAATGTCTCGCAACTCATCCTTATTCTTGAAAACAAAGAATCCGGCTACGCCCGCCGAGGAAGAGGCTGCGTGGATGAACTGTCCGTTTTCGAACGACCAACGGCAAGGGAACGTCCCTGAAAGCCCCACGAAATTGGCCTTTAACGGACGCTCTGTTAAGGCTTCGGGTACCCGGTAGTCTTTCTCGAAGAAGAGGTCACACCACACAATGAGGATCGGTTCATCGTCGCGGATCTGCGAGACTACCTGCTCAATGCCCGAAATGGTTCCAGTGCCGTCGGCGGAGACGATTTTCACAGAATACTGCGCCCCGAACGCCGCGAGATACCGTTCCAGAACGTCCGCCTTGTAATCACAGATCACACTGAAATCGGCGCCCTTGAAAGCCTCGAACGTCCAAAAAATCATCGGGCGGTTGTCGACCGGAACCAAACATTTGGGACGGTTGCGGGTGAGACTTTCCAACCGCGTTCCTTTCCCGCCCGCTTGAATAATGACGTGCATGAACTTCTCCTGATTGTTTTAATTTATCTTGGCTGCCACGAGATCGTGGATGTGCACCAAGCCCACGACGGCGTTGCGGTCGTCCACTACGACCAGTTGATTGATTTGAAACTTGCGGATCAAGCTCATCGCGTAGAAAGCAGATTCGTCGGCCTGCACCGACTTCGGAGTCGGATTCATCAGGTCGCGAGCCTTGAGGCTCTTCAAGTCGGTGTCGTTTTTCAGCGCCCGTATGAAGTCACCTTCGGTGAAGATGCCCGCAAGCTTGCCGTGATCGGTCACTACGAAGCAGCCCAAATGCTTTTTCGCGAGCACGTCGAGGGCATCCATCGCGGGATCGTCCAAACCGACTGTCGGTATATTTTCCGGGCCGCGCATGACGTCGGAGACCTTCATCAGCAGACGCCGCCCCAACGCTCCCGCCGGATGGCTACGTGCAAAATCTTCTGCACTGAAGCTCTTGGCGATGATGAGCGCCCCGGCGATCGCGTCGCCCAAGGCCATTGTGACCGTGGTCGATGCTGTCGGTGCCAAATTGAGCGGGCAGGCCTCACGGTCGATGGCGGTCACCAAAGCTACGTCGGCCACCCGCGCGAGCGAACTACGCGGCTTTCCGGTCATGGCGATGATTGGAATGCCCATCGCCTTGAGAGCCGGGACACAGGTCATCAATTCGCTGGACTCGCCGGAAAACGAGATGCCCACGAAGACGTCGCCGGGCCGGATCATGCCGAGATCGCCGTGGGCGGCCTCGTCCGAGTGCACGAAAAACGAAGTCGTGCCCGTGGAAGAGAACGTGGCGGCAAGTTTGCGTCCGATGTGCCCAGACTTGCCAACCCCTGAGAAAATGACGTTGCCCTTGGTCTGCAGGATCAGGCGCACTGCCGCGACAAACGGGGCTCCCAAATCGTTTTCCACCTTTTCCAGTGCCTGACGTTCCAAATTGAACACCCGGCAGCCTTCGGCCAGTATTTCGTCATCGGTCATCGACATGAACATCCTCTCCTAACTTGCGTGAGCAACCCCGCCGGAAGAAGACACAAAAGCGCGTGACCTTCCGGGATACGGTAAAAGAAAAAACAGTCGGCCATCAGGGGTGTGTCCTCCCGGCTGTCTGTAATTTGTAAAGCTGGTGAAAAAGTCCTGAGGGGCGGACGAGTAGCTCCGCTTGTGTTACCTGCTCATGCACCACACCGTTGTCAAGCACCACGATCCAATCGGTGTCGGCGATAGTGGTGACAGTAGTTTTGCCGCGTGCAAGACGTGCCAATGCCGCTTTGACGGGGGCGAAATGTCGACCGTCACTGTCGCAGCTGCAAGCGGCCTGTACGAGCTTTTGTGCGCCGTATGACTCTTCCACCCGTGAGTGCATCGCACCCACGTTGTCTTGACTTGCTTTGACGATCAAACGCCTCCGGAGGCTGATCGAGCACAACACGAAGGGCGACGCCACTACTAAAAAAACAGTCATCAGCATGAGCTGCCAGTTGTGCCAAAAAGTGACAGCCAAGAGTGCCACGGCCAGCATCGAATCACGCACCAACACCATGAAAGATTCCGTGGCACCGGATAGTGCAATGGTGTCTTTGTTGACGAACTTGACACTCATCCGACCTATAGAAAACATCTGATACTGCGGAGCCCGAGAAAAAAACGAGTTCCTGAGCGTTACCAATACGTTTTGGCTCATCCGCGCCATCACGACCATACTGCTAACTGAACTCACCGCCGAAAAAAGAGAAACGCCCAAAAGCATCACCGGCCCCGCGAACACGGCCCATCGCTGTCCTTGACAGAACCCGAGATCGGTGAGATGCCCCAAAATCATGGCGATCGCCGAGGAAGTGCACGCAGTCACGAGCAGCAAAACCACGGAGGCATCGAACAGCCCCTTGGTGGCTCCCAAATAGACGTTGAACCGCACCAAGAGGGGGACGAACCAGAAAGTGAGATAGGAAAGCGGAGATCTCACGGCTCATCTCCCACAAGAGTCAATCGCTGTATAGAGACGCGCGAAGAGTCCCTGTCGGGCGAGTAGTTCGGCTTTGGTACCAACCTCGACGATCGCACCGTTATCCATGGCGAAGATGCGGTCGGCATTCTCGACGGTCGAGAAGCGGTGCGCCACGACGAACACCGTCCTTCCCTTGGTGAGAACATCAATGGCCTGCTTCACGGCCGACTCGGCTTCGGAGTCGAGCGCTGACGTCGCCTCGTCGAGAATCAGAACCGGCGCATCCTTGAGGATCGCCCTCGCGATGGAAAGGCGCTGCTTCTGTCCTCCGGACAAGAGCCCACTGCCCTCCCCTACGCGAGCGTTCAAGCCATCGGGGAGCGAAGCGACGAAGTCCTTGAGCGCCGCGGCGTCCAAAGCCGCCCAGACGGCCTCGTTCGAAACGTTCGGAAGGCCATAGGTGAGGTTCTCGCGGATGGTTGCGTCAAGGAGCACCACGTCCTGCGAGACGATCGAGATCTGCCTGCGCAGACTTTCAAGCGTTAGATTCCGGATGTCATGACCGTCCAAAGTGATCCGTCCCTCTGTCGGTTCCCAGAACCGCGGAATGAGGTTTACGATCGAGGTCTTCCCCGATCCCGATTGACCGACTAACGCAACATGTTCGCCGGGTTTGATGGTGAGATTGATGTCCTGGAGCGCAAACTCCGTCTGCCCTGGATATTTCAGAAAGACGTGTTCAAATCGAATTTCGCCTTTAGCTCGGTCTAAATTGATCGTGCCTTTGTCCAATTCAGGCTCAGCATCGAGCATTTCAAAAATGCTTTTGGCTGCCGTTGACATCGCCGCAAACGTACCGTTTAATCCTGAAAGCGCTTGTATCGGCGTTCTCAGCAAAAGCAAGGCTGCGAGAAATGTGATGAATTCGCCGAAAGTCAGCAGTCCCTGCTGAGCTTGAAAAAGTGCGGCGCCGACAACAAACGCGATCGCCACCATCGTGAGCATCTGCGTGAGCGGCGTTGAAAGACTCTGCGTCTGAATGGTCTTCATGGCCAGACTGCGAATACGGCCGTTGACCTGAGCAAATCGCTCGTCCTCAAAGTCGTAGGTACCCGCAACCTTCACAATGCGCGCAGCGCCGTAAGATTCCTGCACACGCGAAATCATGGCGGCCAATGCTTCTTGCGAACGCTTGACGATCATGCGCATGCGGCGGCTGATCGCACGAAGAATGAATGCCAGCCCCGGAGCAATAACGAACGCCACAAGCGTGAGCTGCCAGTTGTGCCAGAAGAGAACTGCCAGCAACGCAATCACTTGGACGATATCGCGCACCAAAACAATGATTGAATTCGTTGCGCCGCTCAAAGCAATGTTGGCTTCATTTACGAATTTGGAAGAAACCGTTCCGGTCGAAAACTGTTGATACGCCTCCGCCGGCCAATGCAGCATCCGTTCAAAAAGCTCAATTCGCAAGGTAACCAGCACAGACTGCGACACCTTTGCCATCAAAATAGAACTCATCACGGTAGAAACCGCAAACAGCAGCGATACACCGATCAAAGCTGCCGGCGCCGCGAAGATCACCCACTTTTCTTCCTGATAAAAACCAAGATCGGTGAGTTTGCCCAAAAGCGTCGCCGTGAGGGACGACATGCTTGCCGCGCCAATGAGAAAGATGCAGGCGAGCGCAATGAGCCCCTTATATGGGAGAAGCATGCGAAAGAGGCGGATGAGATCCGCATCCAGACCATTTGCAAAAACGCGCCGCAGGAAGTTCATGCCGCATCCTCCTGCTCGCCCTTGGCACTTATGCCCTGAAGACGACAGAGCTTCGCGAAGAGACCGTTTCGCTCAATAAGTTCCTGCCAGCTTCCGGACTCAACGATCCGGCCGTCTGTCAATGCCAGAATTTGATCTGCATGCTCAATTGTGGTCAGGCGATGCGCAACGATCAGCGTGATGCGTCCGGCCATGAGACGCGTTAAAGCCTCTTTAATCTGCGCTTCCGACACACCGTCAAGGGCAGACGTTGGTTCATCCAGAATCAGAATGGGGGCGTTCTTCAGGAAAGCTCGTGCAATAGAAATCCGCTGTTTCTGCCCGCCGGAAAGACGATCTCCAGCCTCACCCACCGGTGTGTCCAGCCCTTGCGGAAGACTTTCCACAAAGTCGGTTAAAGCAGCATCTGCTACTGCGCGCCCAATATCTTCATCCGAAGCGTTCGGACAACCATAAGTGATGTTTGCGCGAATCGTGTCGTCAAACATCAGCACGTCTTGCGAAACGATGGCTATTTGGCTTCTTAAGCTTGACAAGGTATAGCGTTGTGCATCAACGCCATTAATAAGAATCCGTCCTGATGTTGGATTCCAAAACCTCGGAAGCATATTGACGATGGTCGTCTTCCCCGATCCCGAGAGCCCAACGAGAGCAATAGCCCTGCCTTTTTCAATGGCAAAGGAAACCGATTCCACAGCATCCCGTTCTGCCCCCGGATACCGCAGACCGACGCTGTCAAAGACAACATTCTTTATGTCTTTAGACAACTGCTCCGTACCTTGATCAGGCTCTTCCTGCAAGTCAAGTGTTGCAAAGAGACTTTCCGCGGCCACCGTCATCATCACAAAAGATGCATTCAGGCCTGCCAAATGTCTCAAAGGCGGCATGATGAGGAGAAGCGCAGCCAGAAACGTCACGAATTCACCAATTGTGAGAAGACCCGCCTGCGTCTGGTACATCGCGATCGTGAGCACTACGGCAATACCCGTCATGCAGAGAAGCTGCGTGAGGGGCGTCCCCAAGGATGAAGCCTTGGTCATGCGAATCATCAGATCCTTAATGTCGGCATTCAATCTGGCAAAGCGAGATGTTTCCTGCTCGTAAGCATTTGAGATCTTCACCAAACGCTCGGCACCATAGGTTTCCTTGACTCGCACCAACAGCTCAGCAATGTTGGCCTGACTTGAGCTCATCACCTTTTTCATCTTGGCGCTGATATATCGCAGGAGCCAAACCACAAAAGGTCCAATCACCAAGGCAATCATGGCAAGCTCCCAGTTGTGCCAGAAAAGAACAACTGTGAGCGCAGCGACCTGAATGCTGTCCCGCACCAGAGTGATCGCAGACTTGGCTGCATTGCTGAGCGCAAAGTTCGCTTCAAAGACGAATTTGGAAGTCACCAAACCAGTTGAATTCGTCTGATAGGTTTCTGCCGGCCAATGCAGCATGCGGTGAAATATTTGGCGTCGCAGCTCAGCCAAAATGGACTGAGAGACCTGCCCGAGCAGATAGTTGCTGCCGAACATGCTCCCGCCGTGGAGAAGCGAAATGAGGATCAGCCCGATCGGAGCCGCAAGCACCACCCAAGCCTGCTGCTGATAAAAGCCAGCATCGGTGAGCCGCCCCAAAAGGGTCGCAATAAGCGATGAGGAAAGACCGGCGGTCAGCATGCAGCAGACAGCCAGACCGATCTTTCCCTTATAAGCGGGAAGATACTTCGCCAATCGAATCAAATTCGGGTTCTTGAAACGTTCAAAAGCGGCGAAAAGACGGCAAGTAATGTTGCTACCTGCCATCAGACAAGATCTCCTTTGCCTGTTTTTTTAGCTTCGGCTGCCCGTACCCAGCGACGCACAGTAGCCTGTGCAACTCCCATTTCACGTTCAATGGCCGACCAACTCATGCCGCTCTGACGCATGGTCACGCAGCGAAGCTTGAAATCTTCCGAATAGCGAAACTGCGTCTTTGAAAGCTCAGTTTTAAACTTGCCGGCCAAAAAGCTTTTTGCCCAGTCACGGACCGTGTTGGGATTCAGCTCCAAGATGTCTGCAACCTTCGAATAGCCCAGCCCACAGTTAAAAAGGACAAGCGCATCCCTGCGCTTCTTGTCAGAAGGGAAGTCAGGCCGTTCACGCTCAGTGCTGACTGCGGCAGTTAGTACAGATGATGATGGATTGATTTGAGCTGCTGGCATCTATATTTACATCGTTTGAAGGACACTCAAACTCAATGCCCGATCTGCCGTGAAGAAGAACGGGATGCCAGCATGTTAGGTGAGTAATCGAAGTATTCAAATCCGTCAATATTTGAATAATTCCTTGTTTTCCACAAATATCAATACAATAGCGAAACTACAAGTTTATTAGTAAATTCTATTGTTGCCCCCCCCCACAAATTTCCCCTATCGCCACTTAGCCGATCATTGTCATGTGCAATGACGATCAGTTCAGAAGGTAAACTATCAAAACTATTTCTATAAACAGCATTAATGCCTAAATAACTGGATATCAATGGTTTTGAAGTTGAGCAAAAAACCAACACTTTCATCAAAACTCCAGATTAATTTCAAATTCGTTATTGTCCTTTGTTAACCAATTACTTAGCGCCGTAATCAAAATTTCTCAATAAAAATAATCTGTTAGCTTCGCCAACCTCACCTTAGAATCCGGAACTCCCGGATAACTGATCCCTAATTTTTCAGG
>UMEI01012020.1_pt1 | contig 11306 bp, 10 predicted proteins | sample 1964711 | NCBI WGS metagenome assembly UMEI01 (sample SAMEA4836016, study PRJEB28245) | human gut metagenome | biome: gut microbiome; material: fecal sample | place: Denmark | collected 2008 | reverse complement strand
TACTTAATGAGCAAGAATGCTATGGATATCAGATAAGCCAAATATTAAAACAATTATCGTGTGATAAGATATGCTTGGCTGAAGGTACATTATATCCTATCTTATATAAACTGGTAGATGCTGGATATGTTAATGATAAAAAAGAGTTGGTTGGGAAAAGAAGAACACGAGTATATTATTCTATAACTGATGAAGGAAAAGAGTATTTGGGAAAAATATATAGTGAGTATCAAGATATGAGTTTATGTATTGATTCTATTATGAAATGGAAGGGAGATGATGATAATGAATAAAGACATGAAACAATATATAAAAAATTGTAGAGAGGTTTTTCCTTTTTTTGGAAAAAAGGAAAAACAGTTTTTTTCAAGACTAAAGCAAGGAGTTTTAACATATTGTGATTCAACAGATTTGACAAGTTATGAAGATATTGAAAAAGAATTTGGAACACCTAAAGATATTATAGAATCATACATTAGATCATGCGAGAATGAGTATGTATTAAAAAAAATGCAGGTAGCTGCATTTTTAAAAAAGACACTTATATTTTTTCTGATACTTATAACACTTATTTCTATATTTGAATTATATAGTATTTATGAAATAATGAATCAAAAAATTATAAAGGAGGAGGAAATTGTCGAGATTTATGATAAGTAAGTTTTATATATGCATGATATAATTTTAAATTTTATCTATATCAGCTATATTGAGTTGGTCTATAATATGATAAGAGTATAATCATTATACTGCATAGTTGCCTTTTAAACGAATATATAATTGGTTATAAGTAGTGGAAGAATTAAATTGAAAATTAAATTTAATAAATTAGTTTACAAAGAAAATTAATTTTATAGTAATATGGAGTGAAAATATGAGAAAAATACTTGTTTTTTGTTTGTTTATTTCATTGATTTTAGGATTTAGTCGCACAAATATTTATGCTTTAGAAAATGATGTACATAATACGCAGGTATATATAGAAGAAAAGTTTGAGGATGGTAGTTACATTGAAGTTATTACTGAACAATTTGCTAATTTGGAAAGAAGTTCTACAATATCAGGAGCTAAAACAAAGAATTATAAAGATACAAATGGAAAAATTATTTGGTCATTAAAAGTAATAGGAAAATTTACATATACAGGAAAATCGGCAACTTGTACTAGTTCTACTATAGATACAACATGTAATGCATCCAATTGGAAACTTAGCAATAAGAAAGCAACAAAGTCCGGAGCTACAGCAAATGCTTCGGTAACTGCGAAAGAATATACTTTTTTAGGAATATGCGCCAAAACTGTTAATTCATCAGTGACATTGACTTGTTCTGCAAATGGAAATCTATCATAAAAAAGTTAGATATGCATCTTGAAAAAAATATCTTGTGTATTGAAAAATATTGATCAATCAAATTATACTGTCATCATATAGATGTGTGATGACAGTTTTTTGTCCTATAAGCTAAAAAATTTATTTAAATACTTTTTCTTTTACAACATTTGTTTTTTGATCATACAAGAAAATTATAATGTCTATCTTAAAAAATTTAGTTGGTAATCTTTTGATGGCATTATAAACTTGGACATCTTTTTCTTTGTCGGCAGCAAATACCAACCAAATTTGCTTAATTGATGGTAAATCTTCAAGTTCAGCTATTTCTAATAATCTATTAGTTATAAATGCTTGTACTTGTTGTTCATCTATCTGTAAGTCTTTATAACCAGCTAATGCATTAGGAATATCTACTACCCCTTTTACTAAAGTTCCACTCCTTGATGAAACCAATGCTGATAAAATTCTTTTTCCAACATATGGTGATTTATAAATTGGACCTATTTGAATATTCCAACCTTCTATATACATTGATGACAAAAAGTATTGAAGAAAAATAGGTGTATTAATTGGGTATATTGTTTCATCGTAAAATAATATATCTCTTATAATATTTCTTGGTTGTGTGTCTAAATAAACAGATAGTATTTCTAATAATTTATTACTAGGCATTTTAGTAAATCCACCTTCAATTTTTTTTATTGTTGGTACTGATATATTTAACTCATGAGCCAACTCTTTTTGGGTTAGATTTTTACTTTCTCTTAATACTTTAAAATATTGTTGAAATGACATTTTTTCACCGCCTTTATAGATTATATTATATGATATTTCTTTTTAAAAGAAAACAAAAAAGTATAATAAAATATATTTTTGTGTTGAAATATATATACCAATATGATATTCTAATTGTAGGTATAAAAAAATAATATAAAAAATAAATATTTTTATACCTAAAGGAGGTGAAGTAAAGTGATATTAAAGACTAAATTTATTACTTATCAAGAATTAGCAGATGCTCTTGGGTGTAGCTATCAACAAGTTGCCCAAGTACATTCTAAAAGAATTATCAATGCATTTCATATTGATAAGAAAAGATTACCTAAAGCAGGTACATTACCTTTGGATTTGGTTGAAAAATATTTTGATCAGTCCATTGAAATTGAATCAAACAAAAAGACTATCTAGTCCATCGCCAAACTTTCTAGATAGTCATACCCGAAAAGAGACATGTTTTTATAATGCTCTTTCAAAGAGAATTATATCAGACAATGTGTCTCCTTTCAAACCAAATTTTAAGAAAGGAGTTTTTATATGCCGATAACTCAAAAAGAATTATTGGAAAAAGAATTTAAATCTGAAGGAGTTAATCTGTTCGGTGGGTTACTTAGACCGGGTTTATATGTTTTAGCTGGATCAAGCAAAGTAGGGAAATCAATGATTGCTACAACAATGGCAAATTGTGTAGCACAAGGGAATGATTTTCTTGGTAGACCTATGCCTAAAGGTAAAGTTATTTATTTTGATAATGATAATTATGATTTTGAAACAAAGAGTAGAATTATTTCATTAAATCTTTCAGAGACGAATGAGGTATTGTATGAATTTAATGATTCAAAATCAATATATGATATTAATGAAAGATTGAGTCAAATATCAGATATTGAAAAATACAAACTCATTATTATTGATTCTTATGTTGGACTAGATGAGGTTATTTCTTCTAATGATAGTTATTATGAAGTTTATCCAATTTTAAAGGAACTAAGAGATATTGTTGTGAAGAAAAGTCTTATATGTATTCTTATTCATCATACAAAGAAAAATAAAGAAAGAATAGATCAAGATAATCTCATAGGTTCAAAGGCACTTTCAGGAGCAACTACAGGTACATTATTGCTTTCTGTAAGAAATGAATTTGATACACATGGGGAATTGAAACTGATACTAAGAAACAATAAATCTATCATTAAAATTAAAAAGGATGAAAAGAATATTAACTGGGTATTAGATACTGATGAACAGACTGTAACGGAAGAAATACCTAAAAATATTCTTCAGTTGATTAACGCAGTAGTTGGTCTAGAAAAACATGAACTTATTGGAACTTGTCAAGAAATTGTCCAAAAGTCAAAAATGGAACTCAACCCAAATTATCTTACAAAATATCTGAAACAAAATAAACGATATTTAGATGAAAATCATATTACATTTACTAATGATAGAACTGGTCAAAAAAGAACAATTAAGATTATTTATCATAAAGATGAAAATGAAAAATGACAGTATGACAGATGAAATCGGTACGAAAACAACTGTCATTCTGTCACAAAACAAGAACATTGAAAATAAAATATGAAGCCTATCGGCAATCTTTAAAAAGAAAGACCAAAACATTGGTCTAGCAAGTTATACCAAAATGCTAAAGCCTTTTGGAAACTTGCCCTGCCGGGAGCTTTTGGAAAGGATGAAATCATATGGCTCATGCCCAAAAGATAAAGAAGCAAGGTGTCATTGGATTGGTTATCCATTGTGAAAGACGAGAGGGCTGTGAATTGTCTAATCAGGATATAGATAAAAGTAGAACCCATCTTAATTATAATTTGGCATGTGATATTCAACCGATGAAGCCTGAACAGTTTTTAAAGAAAAGAATAAGTGAAGTCAAACATCTCAAGAGAGATGATATTATTTATATGGTGGATTGGATTGTGACACTTCCTAAAGATGTACCTCAAGAAGATCAAGAGAAATTCTTTGAATTGACATTCCAATTTCTTACCCAAAAATATAATCAAAAGAACGTTGTCAGTGCTTGGGTGCACAATGATGAAGCAACACCACATATACACTTTTCATTTATACCAGTTGTTGAAATAGATGGAATTGAAAGATTGAAATGCAAGGATATTCTCACAAAGAAAGAACTCAAGCGATTTCACCCAGATTTAGGGGCGTTTCTTGAACAAGCCTTAGGTTATATGCCTTCCATTCAAAATAACGCTACAATCAACGGAAATCGCACAATAAAGGAACTGAAGCAACAAGAAGATTTAAGTTTTAAAAAGAGCTTAGAAAACATTCATAAACATAATGAAGCAACTCAAAACATTATTGATGAAGCTAATCATATTGATTACAATCCATCCGGACTGTTGGAAAAGACAAGAACACTTAAAAAATGCAATCAGATTATTGATGGGCTTAAACATAGCCTAAATCAATACCAAAAAGAAGTATTAGGTTTAACACATCTTGTCACGATTCAAAAAGAAGAACTAGACATGTATAGATCTATGCCTTTAGCGAAACAACTTAAACAAAAGGAAGAAATTATCAACAATCTTTATCAATCTATTGATTCACTAGAAAATCAAATTCATGATTATGAAAATGATAATCAAATATTAAGAGATAATAATCATCATTTAGATAATAAAGTAACAAAATTAAAAAATGAGCTATCAATATTCCAAACATTTATTTCATGGTTAGGTTTAGATAAAGTATTCCAAAAATTTAAAAAAATGCTTATTCATAACGATTATGAAATGGATATAAAATCTTTTAAAGATATTGGAATAACCGTCTTACAGAAAGTATCTAAGAAAGTTGAAAGTATCGCAAACAGAATTATGTTCTTAGAAAGTCAAAATCGACCTACAAATGAAAACATAAAACAAGATAATGATAGTCATACAATGAAAAATATAATGCGTTAGGAGTGATATATAATATGGAAGACTTAAAAATGTTAACAAGAGAAGAAGTAGCTGAATTTCTACATGTTCATGTGAATACTGTATCAATGTTACGAGAAGTAGGGATAATAGATGGTATTAAGACAGGTAAAAACTATATGTTTCCTCAAAAAATTATTCGTACTTTCCAAGATGACTATATTGGTTTAGATGTCAGTAATAAAAGTAAAGCTATTATAAGTAAACAGACTGTTGAAAAACGTAAACAAGATGACATCAATAGAAAGAATTATCACAATGCTGTTGTAGGAGCAATGTGATGGCTCAAAAAAAGGAAAGTAATGGAACATGGTCATTTTATGGAAAACTACCGAAAGATGAAAATGGAAAAAGAAAGAATTATAAACGTAGGGGATTTAAAAGTAAAAAAGCAGCAAAATTAGCGGAAGCAGAATTTTTGAAACAATATAATAATATTTTACCAACTCGTATAAAATTAAATGATTTGATTGAGGAGTATCATAAAGATGCTCCCAATCATATCAAACAATCAACTATCAAAGCTTATAAGAGATTTGAGAAAAATATCATATCACCTAGTTTTGGTAATCGTTATATTGATGATATTACAACATTAGAAATTACACGTTGGATTAATGCTATTTCACAAAGTGGATATGATGGGAGAATTTATGGCGAATCATCTACACGTAATATTTTACTGCACCTGTCAGGTTTATTCACATATGCTGTTGATCATGACTGGTTACAAAAGAATCCATGTCATAAAGTTAAACCACCTAAAGATCCAAATAAGATTATAAAAAGACAATCTAGTGAAGAAAATTTTTGGGAAATAGATGAATATCACAAATTTATTAATAGCGTTGAAGATGAATATAAAAGGGATATTTATGAATTTATGTTTCTTACTGGTTTACGTATTGGTGAATTCTGTGCTTTACAATGGAAAGATGTCGATCTTATTAATAATAAACTAAGAATATCTAAATCATTAAGTGCGATTACATCACAAATAACATCACCTAAAACTTCACGTTCAAATAGAATTATTCAATTACCAAATAGACTGGTAGAAAAATTAAAAAGGCGATATATTATTGTTTCTCAACAAGAGGGATTTAATGATGATTATTATTTATATAAAGATCAAACTTACATCTCTATAGCTACACTTAGAAGATGGTTTAATGAAGATGTAAAAAAATCTGGGCTAAAAAAAATAACAGTACATGGACTAAGACATTCTCATGCAAGTTATTTATTATCAAATCCTGTGATTTCTGAATTATTAATTGCTGATAGATTGGGGCATAGTGTAGAAATGTTACGAAGTACGTATGCACATATTTATGAAAAAAGTCGTAAGAACTTAATTGAATATATTGATAAATTATAATATAGTGTATGCCACTTGTATGCCAGTATCATAAATCTCGCTATGAGAGTCAAATAAAAAAAGCATAACAATAAACTCAATATCATTTCGTTTATAGAGATGATTATTGTTTAAGTTATGCTTTTTATTTTTATTATTTATTGAGTTAAAACAATTCAAATTATCTTGATTTTATCACTATTTATTACGTGGTTTCATCTGAGGGAACAAGATAACTTCTTGGATGGATTCTTGACCAGTTAATAACATAACAAGTCTATCAATACCCATACCCATTCCACCTGTTGGAGGTAATCCGTATTCCAAAGCTTCTACATAATCTAAATCCATTTCGTTGGCTTCGTCATTTCCAAGTTCTTTTTCTTTTAACTGATTTGCAAATCTTTCATATTGATCATCAGGATCGTTTAATTCATTGAATGCATTAGCATATTCATTACCACAAATAAATAATTCAAATCTTTGTGTAAAACGAGGGTCTTCTGGATTCTTTCTAGCAAGTGGAGAAATTTCTACAGGATGACCATAAACAAATGTTGGTTCAACAATTGTTTCTTCCACATATTTTTCAAAGAATTCATTAATGATATGACCATATTCATAGTGTGGCTGTAATTCAATACCATGTTCCTTAGCTAATTGTTTTGCATCTTCAAAAGTCATATCTCCTGCAAAATCAATACCTGTTTTTTCTTTAATAGCATCTGTCATAGAAATACGTTTAAATCCCGGTGCCAAAGAAAGTTGATGTCCTTTATATTCAATATCATATGTACCACAAACTTCTTTTGCAGCATTTGAGATAATTCCTTCAGTTAAATCCATCATACCTTCCAAATCACTAAATGCTTTATAAACTTCAATAGTTGTAAATTCTGGATTATGTGTTCTATCCATACCTTCATTTCTAAATAAACGACCAATTTCATAAACGGCATCCATTCCACCAACAATTAATCTTTTTAAAGATAATTCCGTTGCAATTCTTAAATAATAATTAATATCTAAAGTATTGTGATGTGTGATAAATGGACGAGCAGAAGCACCACCTAAGATAGGGTTTAATACAGGTGTTTCTACTTCGGTATAACCAAGATTATCAAGATAATGTTGAATAGAACGAATAATCTTTGGTCTTGTAAAAGCAATCTTTCTAGCTTCTTCATTCATAATTAAATCAACATATCTTCTTCTATATCTTTCTTCAATATCACTTAAACCATGATATTTTTCTGGTAAAGGACGTAATGCTTTTGTTAAGTGAATATACTCAGAAGCCTTAACAGATAATTCTCCCGTATTTGTGACAAAAACAGTTCCAATAATACCTACAATATCCCCAATATCACTTTTAATTAAAACTTCATAATTTTCTTCACCAATAACATCTTTTCTAACATAAATCTGAATTTGTCCTTCTTTATCTTGAATATGCATAAAGCATACTTTACCTTTACGACGTTTTGTCATAATTCTTCCAGCAACTTTGACTTCAATAGCTGCTTCTTCTAATTCTTCATGTGTCTTTCCTGCATATTTTTCTTTAATATCTTTTGAAAAAGCAGTGACATCAAATCTTTGTCCAAAAGGATCAATACCTCTTTCTCTTAAAAAATCAAGTTTTTCACGTCTAACTAATTCTTGTTCACTAAATTGTCTTTCTTCCATATTTATCTCCTTCCTAATAAAAAAACTCCCATCCACAAGGGACGAGAGATTACCGTGTTACCACCCTATTTTATTTATGTATCACTACATAAACCTTATCAACTCCTATCAGAGTCTAGCCTGTAACGTGGCACACGTTATTTTATCACTTACGATCCAAAATACAGCTCCTAGTCTTTTTTCATTGTTATTATTATCATCCATTTCCACCCACAGGACTCTCTAGTCATACATCATAACAATTACTCCTCTATTCATCGCCTTTTTTCTATACGCATGTATTATATAAATAAACATATTTAATGTCAAGAGATATTCATTTTTAAGAACAGTGTTTGTTGTGGATGAAAGAAAATGTTAGAATATAAAGGGGGTGAAAGCATGTATAATCAGACATATTATCAATCTCCATTAGGGAGGTTATTGCTAGTGAGTTATGAAGATTGTTTAGTAGGTTTGTGGATAGAAGGGCAAAAATATTATATGGGAAAAATAAAAGAAAGACCTGTATCAAAGGAAACAGTTATTTTAAGAGAAACAAAAAAGTGGCTAGATGAATATTTTGATGGTTGCAATCCTTCTATTAGTAGATTAAAAATAGCACCAGAAGGCACAGAGTTTCAAAAAAGAGTCTGGCGAATATTGTGTGATATACCTTATGGACAAACAACAACATATAAAGCTATTGCTCAAACAATAGCCAAACAAATGAATAAATCGTCAATGTCTGCTCAAGCAGTAGGTAGTGCTGTTGGACATAATCCTATCCCTATTATTATTCCGTGTCATAGAGTCGTTGGAACGAATGGGAGTTTGACAGGATATGCTGGGGGTCTTGAAAGAAAAAGAATGTTACTTGCATTAGAAAATATCAATTTGGATTCAATGAAATAAAAATCTATTTCCCGGGAAATATGTCGAAGATAATATAAAATGATAAATATATGAAAATGTTCATTTTTAATTCAAATTAAAGAGATTTAATAGTAGATATTCATAAATAAAGGGGATAGAAGAATGTTACAGATAAAAAATATACACAAGCGGTATAAAACAGGTGACTTAATTCAAAAAGCACTGGATGGTGTGAGTTTGAATTTAAGAGATAATGAATTTGTTGCAATATTAGGACCAAGTGGAAGTGGAAAGACAACGCTTTTGAATATTATTGGTGGGTTAGATCGTTATGATCAAGGTGATTTGATTATTAATGGAATATCTACAAAAAAATATAAAGATAGAGATTGGGATTCATATCGTAATCATACGATTGGGTTTGTATTTCAAAGCTATAATTTGATTCCCCATCAGACAGTTCTATCTAATGTTGAGTTAGCTTTAACAATATCTGGTATTTCTAAGGCGGAGCGACGTGAACGTGCCAAAAAAGCATTAGAGCAGGTGGGACTAGGAAATCAGGGACATAAAAAGCCAAATCAGATGTCTGGAGGACAAATGCAACGTGTCGCTATTGCAAGGGCATTAGTGAATGATCCAGATATTTTACTTGCTGATGAACCAACAGGAGCATTGGATAGTGATACAAGTGTTCAAGTTATGGAGCTTTTAAAAGAAGTCGCAAAAGATCGTCTGGTTGTTATGGTAACACATAACCCAGAGTTGGCTCAAGATTATGCAACACGTATTGTAGAATTGAAAGATGGAACGATTCGTAGTGATTCTCATCCATATCATGTAAGTGAAAATAAACTGGACAAACCAGAACATAAAAACATGGGTAAATCTTCAATGTCATTTTTAACAGCGTTATCTTTGAGTTTTAATAACTTGCGTACTAAAAAGGCCAGAACGATTTTAACATCTTTTGCGGGATCGATTGGTATTATTGGTATTGCTTTGATATTATCGCTTTCTAATGGCGTGAATCAATATATACAATCTATTGAAGAAGAAACGTTATCAGAATATCCTCTACAAATTCAAAGTACAGGTTTTGATATGACATCTATGATGGTGGATGTTCAAGATAATCAAAATGAAGAAAAACAAGAGGGCGATATTCAAGTATTACAGATGATTACGAATATGTTTTCTAAGATTGGTGCCAATGATTTGGCTTCTTTAAAACAATATTTAGATGAATCCAATACAAATATAAAACAATATACAAATGCTGTGGAATATACTTATAATGTATCACCACAAATTTATAATACAGATACAAAAGAAATACGACAAGTACATCCAGACCAATCTTTTCAATCTTTAGGTTTAGGGTCATCCAGCAGTGGAAACAGTATGATGTCAACAATGATGAGTACCGATGTTTTCTTTGAGATGCCTAGCGATAAGAGTCTATATGAAGATCAATATGATGTCAAAGCTGGGCGCTGGCCACAAAATTATAATGAATGTGTCCTTGTTTTAACAAAGAGTGGTAAAATTAATGATTTGATGTCTTATACATTAGGACTAAGGGATTTTGATGAATTAGATAAAATGGTAGAACAGTTTGCAAAAGAAGAAGATGTTGATGAAATAGAAAATAATCAGTCTTATTCTTATGAAGATGTCTTAAATAAAGAATTTAAACTTGTTAATGCGAGTGATTATTATCAGTATGATGAAAAATATGATCTTTATAAAGATAAAAGAGAAGATCATGATTATATGGAAAAATTAATTCAAAATGGAGAAACAATAAAGATTGTTGGTGTTGTTCAACCTTCTGAAAGTGCCTCAGCAACGATGTTGAAAACGGGAATTGGGTATCCTTATACATTAACAACACATATCATTGAACAGGCACAATCAAGTGATATAGTCAAAAAACAATTAGAAAATAAAGAAATAGATGTTTTAACTGGAAAACGTTTTGATGAAAAAGAAAATAAAGATTTTGATATGAATTCTTTATTTACAATTGATACACAAAAATTAAAAAGTGCTTTTACAATTGATGAAAGTCAATTAACAAAAGGTATGGGAAATCTAGATTTAAGTCAAATAAAATTAGATACGTCTTCCTTGCCTACTATTAATATGAATAATATTTTATCACAGTTAGATGTACAATTTTCAAGAGAACAGATTGAAACATTAAGCCAAGCTATTACAACAGATTTTCAAAAATATATGACAGAAAATAATTTGCTTGATCCAACTCAGGTGCAAACTTATTTTATGAATTATATAGCAACAAACCGTGCTCAAACATTACTTC
>UMEI01000687.1_pt1 | contig 11312 bp, 15 predicted proteins | sample 1964711 | NCBI WGS metagenome assembly UMEI01 (sample SAMEA4836016, study PRJEB28245) | human gut metagenome | biome: gut microbiome; material: fecal sample | place: Denmark | collected 2008 | reverse complement strand
TTTCATATAGAGAAATACTTGATCAATATTTTGCATAATCTATCTCTCCTATAATTTCACTCCAATAGCTTCAGATACATAACCGTCGATTGTTTCACCAATCTTAGAATTTCCATGACGGTCAGGTATTTCTGTAATGAGTGGTTTTTGTTGTTTTAATTTAATCTCTGATATAATATCTGGACACATATCAACTAATTTTGTAGTCACTAAGATAATCGCAATAGATGAATCTCTCATCTTTGTCTGTAAAATTTCCAGAAAATCTTTTCTTGTATGCACAACGACACCTTCAATACCTACAAGTCTTAGTCCCATTAATGTATCAATATTATCGCTGATTAAGAAAAATTTCATATAATCAGACCTTTCTTATAAAATTATAAAGCGTTGATAATTAAGATAGAAATTAATAACCCGTAGATAGCAACCCCTTCACCTAAGGCAACGAAGATCAATGCTTTACCGAAGTTGTTATCATTTTCAGAGAAAGCTCCAATAGCAGCAGGAGCAGCAGCAGCAACGGCAATACCTGCACCTAATGCAGAACATCCAGTTGCTAATGCAGCAGCTAGAAATCCCATACCTTGAGCAACTGTACCAACAATAGAAGCACCTTCAGCGGCAAATGCTGAACCCATTGATAAACATAAAGTTAAAGCAACAGCTCCAAAGAATCCTCCAATATGAGTCATTAAACGCCATTTTGCACTTTCTTTGCTTACTTTAGAAGTAAACATTTTGACTAATGGTAAAGATAATAAAACAACAGCAATAGCAGGTAAAATAAACATCATTAAATTCATAATTTTTTTCCTCCAAATATTTCTTTTTTATTTTTCTTGAATTGATTGAAAAGGTTTTCCTTTTCCTTCATAGTAACGAGAGAACATTTCATAGAACTCTAAACGTAATACCTGAATACCAACAATCATACCTTCCAAACACATAACGAAGATATTACCAATAATAGCTACTAAAATATATCCAAAATTAATAATTTCCGGACCACCAGCAACCATTTCAGCTAATGTGTAAACAACCATCATCATCCCAGCATGTGATAAGACGAATCCACCAACACGTAAGAATGACATTGTATTGGCAATGAATGTCAGCATAACTTCAAATAATTCAAAGAAGGCTTCTGTAAAGAATGCTCCAAAACCATGTGGGAACATCTTTTCCCCTTCAAGTTTATGACATAATGGTTCTTTTAGGAAAATCATCACCACTGGCATCGCAATCAACAATGCAATATAGACTGGTCCACCAAGTGGTAAATTCATTCCTACAAGCATATTGGCAACTAATAATAGAACTGATATGTAGAACACTAGTCCAGCTACACCATTTTGAGAGAATAACATTTCTCCCCAGTGTTTCTTCTTAAGATTTAAGAAGATATTGAATGCGATAGAAATAATGATTAAGACAACTCCTGTCGCAATGGCCGACATTAACAATGTCATCGTATTGTCTGGATCCATTGGCAAGAACATTGGTTCCATAAAATGTTCGAATAATTCTTCACTACCAAAGACAGAACCAAAGACAAATCCAAAAATCGTACTTGAAATACCTAAACGCATTCCAACTGCACCTAATTGCATACCTTTCCATTTATAGAAAAAGTATCCAACCAGCGATAAAACAATCCCTTGTCCAACATCACCAAACATCATACCAAATAAGAAAGTATATGTAATGGCTACTAAATTGGTTGGATCAAAGTCAGTGTATGATGGAACACCATACATTTCTACGAACATTCTAAATGGTCTTGAAAACCAGTTGTTTTTAAGTTTTGTTGGTGGTGTCAAACGAGAGTCACTCATCGCTGAGGCAATTTCAACTTTGACATCATCTAATTGCTCAAAATCAGCTTTGATTTTTTTAGCATCTTTGTCTTCCGCAAAACCATAAACGGCGGCATTCTTACCAAAGACAACAACATATTTTTGAGCATCATATGTTTCATTCAATTTTTTAGAAACTGAATAAATATGATTCATTTCTTCAATATTTTCACTAAACAATTTTTCAATTCTTGAATCAAGAACCTGAATATATTGTTTAGCTGTGTCGTCTTCTTCTTTTAAAACTTCTAATGCTTCGCTAGGTTTACCATGTACGAATTCAGGAATATGAATACGTTCAAAATACAATGAAGAAAAGATGTTATCAATTTCAGGAGCATTATCTGCAGTTGCAATATAACTACAATATGTTTCCTTTGTTCCTTTATGTAAAACTTTAAATAAGAATTTCTGTTCTCCATAATATTTTAATTTATCTAAATTCATTGTTGGTAAACGCCCAAAACGAATCTGTAAATATTTACAAGAGAATAATCTATCAAAATCAATATTTGCATCAATCATATGCTCTAATTGAGCAATCGTTGCTTCATTCTCTTGAATCATCGTTAATAAATCTTCTTTGACTTTTTCAATCTGTGCAGCTTTTTCTAATACATTACAGAAGAATGTATCAGCTTGAATAATATTCATACGAACATTATCAACATCTGTGCTTTTTAATTGAAGACGATATTTATCCCTCGCTTCTTCCATTCTTGCGATTAAATCAGCATAAGGATTTTCACGATTTAATACTGATAATCCCTGTACTGAATCAGCAAATTTAGAAGCAGGTTCAGGATGAAAATTGTCAAGATTAATCAGCTTCAATAATACAGCATCATATTGCTGTGCTGGAAATTCAATTTCCAGAAGCTTTAATTTTGCTATTGCCATATATTTCTCCCTTCCTTATACTGCTTTCTTCTTTAAAATTGATTTTGCTAAAACAAACACAAGGCAAGCAACAATCACAATAGCAAATGGCATAATTGGTAAATTGATATGTGCTTCATATACACAACCAAAATACACTAAAATTGCATAAACAATAATCAAACCACAAATTCCCTTCATGGAAAGGACTTTTTCCATTGTTGAATTTTCCAAATACATTTTCTTAAATGCACCAATTGTATAAGTTCCAACAATGAGAAGAAGTATTCCATCAACAAGTTTATAAACTGTTGATAATGGTAATGCTATTGCTGGATAGAGGCTAATTGTATAGAAAACATCTCCATAAATAAGTCCTCCAAGCAGTGTCGCTACACCAAGTGATAGAAGTAAACTTCCCATTTTTTTCTTTCTCATAAGAAGTCCAAGCAGTGCTAATACAGCTCCAACTCCTAAGTCCCCCAAGAAGATAATGAAAATAATATAATAAAGTGCTGCCACAGCAATCGTTGTATCAATGATATCTGTTTGTTTCACCTTACTTAATATTTCAAACGGTCTGACAATTTTCGCATTATGCACAACTGTTGGTGCAATGATTTCCTGATGATCTAAAATATCTGCAGGTAATTCTTGATATTCCATACCGTGAATATGTTTTAACATATCCTTAAATTCACCAATCATACGTTTTGGAATAAATCCATAAATCGCACATTTGCTTTGGAAATCCACTACAAAAGTCTTAAATGATTCAATTCTTTGTAAGAACAAAGCAGTTGAATATAACTTCAACAAATCAACTTTGTGTGTTTCTCTTAAAATTGTCATTTTCTGATCCATACGTAAGATATATTCTTCCATCGCATGAACTTCTTCTTCTAATTCCTTTTTTGCATCATCAACTTTACCATGTACAAATGAAGGAATAACAATTTCTTCAAACCCTAACGCTTTAAATATATTGTCAACTTCCAGTAGTAAACTGTTTGTCACAATATAACAACAATATACATACTGACGATCTTCACCTAATTTATTAAAAATAAATGGTCGACCCTCATAATATTTAATTTTATCAAGATGTTGTCTGTGAAAACGTCCAAATCTGGCTTTCACATATTGACAATCTAATAAATGATCAAGATTGACTTCACTTAAAGTCATTCTCTTTAAGATTTCCAATGTTTTTTCATTTTCATCTTTTTCCGTTATTAATTGATCTTGAACATCTTTAATCTTTTTAATTTCAGCTTCCAATTCACTTAAATATTGATTTGTTTTATCAAAATTTAATGTTTTATCAGGAGCTAAATCTTTATTCAAATCCAACTTCATATCAGATGCAACCTGAATCAAACGATCCAATAATTTTGTATAAGCACTATCTTCAAATAATGCATGAACACCTTTTACATTATTGACAATCTTTGAAGCAGGTTGAGGATAAAAGTACTTGGAATCTTTGAGTGTAAATAAGACTTGATCTAAATCACGACGATCAAAAGTCATATTTAACAATATCATTTCTTCTATAGCCATATCTTGTCCCCCTAATAGATGAGCATCGCTTCAATTTGACTCGGTGCCTCTCCATATCTTAAACCTTCAATAATATGTTTAAGATTATCAATTTCAACTTGATATACAATTTTATATGTCATATAAACCAATGCACTATCTGTTGAAAATCTCATGAAACGTCTTGCTAAATTATATCTGATCTTTTCTGTATAATATTCAATATATACAAATTCCTGATCATCAACATACAATTTATAAGGTGATTCAGATAATTTCTTTAAAAATTCACTGGCATCCTTTGTTTCAATGAGTTCAAACATAACACTCTTTGGAATACGGCTATATTCCATAAACAGTGTTTCTCTAATTTGATCTGGCGATGCATTGAAATATTTCTTTAGACGATATATCTTTGTAATATTCTGTAACTCTATAGATGTATTGATCATTGTTAATAAATCTTTACGTTTCTTTCCTTTATACAGCTTATTAACGACATCAACATACTCGGCATAATAAATATGCTTTAATTCTAATTCCAATAAGTTTGAATCAAATCTTTCATCTTCTTCTGGTTTATATTTAAGTAATGCATCATAATACTTTGTACCTTTCAACAAAAACAACAAACTATCATAATCATTAATTGCCAATAAACCATAAAGATCAAAACTCGCATATTTATTCAAATAATCAGGAATTTCAATTTCATAACCCGTATAGTAATCTGAAACAATTAATCTTGCTTTTGTTAAAATTAATTGAATTTCCAGTTCCATTACACCTAAGCGATAAAATTCTAATTCCTTTTTAGAAGCAAAACGCATCAAACGATCAAGTCTTAAGAAGATTTCTTTATTTAATAAAGCTTCCAATTGACCACGATGAACATTCACTTCTTTTAAATCAGCTAATATATCACTATAAGCTGTTTCACTTTTCAAATAAGCAACTAAATCATTAATGCTTCTTCTTTTCAAAAGCTCCTCATAATTTTGTTCAGTTAATCTATGTGAATACATAGAACGTGCTTTTGCTAGAATTGCATTGGATGAAAAAGAACTCATACGCTCACCTCTCTCTATATTTCTTTACAACGATTAACAATGGTAGAAACCCATTCATCTTTATTCTTTTCGTAAAGACTAGAGAGCTGATTTAGTGATTCTTTGTACTCTTGTTCATTTTTGACTCTAGTTTCTTGAATCTTTGCTTCTAATTCTTTTTTATGAGCATCAATTTTGACTTGATATTCTTTCACAAAAGAATCATAGATTTCTTTCTTTTTTGCATTCATATTGGCTTGAACATCTTGCTTTTTCTTTTTTGCTTCTTCAACCCTTTTTGAACACTCCAAATCTATTGAAACAATATCATCAATAATTTTGTCCAAAATAATCCCTCCTCACTTTAATCATTTATTCTCACATAGTTTACTCCTATTTTTTTAACATTTCAAGAAAAATAGCACTTTATGAAAAAGAACCAAAAATACTTTGATTAAAAAAAGAAAAAATAGAAAATATCTCTATTTCTATCTTTTCATTTTTATAATCAAAAAGATTGATAAATACATATCTTTTCTAATTTACGTACTGCTGTTCCTCTAAAAAACAATTGTCATCCTAAAGTCATAGGAAAATTAACAAACATTGCCTGTAACCATAAAGCAATCACTTGATTTCCAGCATTTTGAAATAAAAGAGTTGCAATAAAACTCATGATGGGACACATCAAACAGACAATCATTGTACAAATCGTCATTTGAAAAATTTGTGGTGATGTTTCCTGTGAACTGAATCTTTTCATTGTTAAAGCGACAGCCCATTTTTCTACAAAACATAATTCAATAATCACTACAATAGGCCACATAATCCATAATTCATGAAACGCCATGACAAAAGCCATAGCTATAGTAAATAAAAAGTGATGTCATTTTGATTTCATTCATTTTGTCCTCCTTCTTTTCGCACAAAAAACATGTGTGTTGTTCATAATCATGATCATTGCACATGTACCATTTCCAATACCACCATTGTTTCTATATGCAATTTTTAACGGGACTTAATTTAACATATTAAAAAAAAGATGTAAGTCTTTTTTTAAAATTTATATTTTATGTTATAATAACATTAGGAGGTACTCATCATGTCATATCAATTACAAAAAGCCCATCCACAAGATGTTCCTGTTATCTTTGAAATGATATTAGAAAGAGATCAGTGGATGAAAGAAAAAGGCATTACTCAATGGCAGGATACACATTATCTTGATATCTTCCCACTTTCCTACTATCAACAGGAACAAGAAAAGGGAAACTTATTTGTTCTTACCGATAACAAACACAATATTATTGCCAGTGCAGTTGTCAATGACTATGACAGTAATTGGCATGATCATCAACCTGCTCTTTATATTCATCGTTTAGTCAGTCGTCCTCATTTACAGGGTGGTTCTTATTTTTTGAAACGTATTGAAGATTATGCCAGACAACTGAATAAACATTATATCAGGTTAGATTCTATGACAAGTAATCAACCATTAACACAATACTATCAAAAACATGGGTTTATTGCTGTGGGGGAATGTGAAGAAGGATTATATCAAGGAACATTAAGACAAAAAGCAATATCACCACAAAAGAGAGTGTCAGCTTAGGCACTCTCTTTAATAATAATTTCAAATTCATCATCTTCATCAATATGATCAAATATAATATATCCCTCTCCACCTTCTTCAATGATTTCATCAGGTAAAATTTCCTGTCCGTCTTTCATAAGTATAAAAGAATAATTTTTCAATAATTCTGGATGAACATATAAATCTAATTCATGATCTTGATAGCCTATACCAATCTGATTCATATCCACATCTTCTCCTCTTGCAAATGATATTCTATAAGTAGAAACAGAGAATGTTTTTTCTATTTGACCCTGCACTTTTACTTTTAGCTCCTGCAAAGTATTTTCTATAATTTCTTGAATAGAAATAGTCTGCTTTTGCAAAAAAGTAGTTGGTATATTGGCGATAGCTAATTTTCTTTGAATCAAAACTTGATATTGAGGATTTTTTTCAATTGCAGACTGATATTCCTGAATCATTTTTCTTTGTGTGGGTGTTGGTAAAAAAGCTGTCAAAGCCTGAACATAATCATCGATGTCTTCAAGTGTAAGTGTCTGTTTCATTCTGCCACCTCCCTCTCTATATTTTGAATGAGTTCAATCCATTGATTGCTCATCAGCATATCTTTATAAACATTTTCTGGATGATATGTATGATATAAGAAATATTTGATATTATTAGGAGCATTAGAATGTCCAAATGCGACTTTATAAATTGCTTTATGTTCTGAAAATTCAACCCAATAATATTCTAATAAGTTGACATAATCTTTAATTTGTGATTTTTGTTGTTCATCAAAAACATAATCTAAATAAGGACTTTCAAGTGCCGGTATATAATAATATTTCAATAAATGAAAAGTATCTGTAAGAATTTTTCTAATCATCTCATCTTTATTTAATTTTTTGTTTTGACGTATATAATTTTCAAAACCCTTTTTAAATATTTGTCCTTCACTTTCATTTTGATTCATTTTCTGACTTGTTTCACCAATCATGACAATATCAATACGATAGAAAAGATAACCCATATGCCATAACTGACCTTTTAAAATACGAATAATTTCTTTTTCCTTTTGTTTTTGATCTTGAACATGAAGATATTCATAATGAAAATCATTGAGTTCTTCATAAAAATCTCGCATTAATGTAAAAACATAGAAATCTAAAAATGATATCAAAGCCTGTGCATATTTGACATTTTGTTTTTTTAAAATAGATATATTCATATAACTGAATGTTCTTAAATAATGATTTTCAAAGTTCTGCATCTTTTTTTCTGTCAATTCTATTTGATCCAACTGACGATAATCTTTCAATGAAGAATGTTTTTTTCTAAAAGAAGTCCACTCACGTGTTAAAGCAATCGCATAATCCGAATAAATACCCTTACAATTACAAAATTCTTCTACATCATTATGCATTCCTTGTGATGAAGTATAATCGGTGCCATTATAATTTGTCTTTTCAGTATGCACTTGAATGTCTGTATCCATTTGAGTCATTGATAATTCTTCTTGCGTATGTTCATGAGGTTTTTTATTGACTGATCTATAAATACCATCTTCATCCTTTTGAAAATCACCGTTCTCTTGGCAATCATGACTCTCTTTTGTTGATGAAAAATTGACTCTATTGACAATAGATGCATAAATATATCCACTTAAAGAATGATTGAATTTTTCCACGATCTTTTTGCTTTCATTTTTCCAGTGTCTTGAAGCATAGATTAAATATAAATCATATCCAAAACCAGTTGCCATCTCCTCCACCATATTTTCAGGCAAAACAATGCTTTGAAATGCTTGTTTATATCGCAACTGTAAATCTATTTTCACATAGAGAAGCATAAAAATCCAACGATAAATCTGATAAAAATATTGGTAAACTTGTTTCGCACTTAAATGACCATAGGGTTGAAAGACAAGATATTTTGCTGAGCGATCCGTTGCACGTTTAGAAGTATAATCAGGACAATTGGTAATATAAGGCTTTACTGCATCAAAAAATTCTAAATCTTTTTTAAAGATATGGTTGCCTGATGATCCACCAGCATCTTTGACTTTTGTTAGAGAATAGTACTTCATTTCCAGATGAGGTTTATATGTAACCATTTCATCAAATAATTCCTGTAAATAAGCAATAGATTTTAATCCTATCTTGTCTAAATAGTCTTGAAAGGTCATCTTTCCTTCCATTTTCGTATCATGTGAAAAATGAGCAAAAACGATTGCTTTTAAAAGATGGAACAATTGTTTCTCATCTTCTTTCAGAATTCTATTAAGTTCCACTTGTTTTTTGATAAAAATATCATGTTCATTATCTAAATCACGATTAAAATGATGATCTTCTAAAAACTTCTTAAAAGCTTCTGAAGTTGTACAAAAACATTGTCCTTGTTTAAAAAGTTCTTTATATTCTTTATCAGTCAGACATACAAGATAAGGTGAAAGTTCATTTCTTAAATAAAATAGACGTATGATATTTTCAAAAAATTCCTTCATGTGAAGTGGATCATCATAATAATTGATATTTTGATTTTCTAAAGCCTCATTCATATAATCTATTGTTTTTTGAATATCTTCTTCAATATGTTGAGGATGAATAATAATTTCATCGATATCAATATTCAATTTCAATAAAGGTTCTATATCAAATAAATCAATAGCTTGTCGTAAAGATGTTTGATAATCTATATTTTTCATGACTCATGACATTTATACACATATAAATGCCTGTCACCTCCTTATATACTATATCAATATTCTAGCATATAAGCTAAAAAGTGACATCATTTTCCTACCTGTTGTGTAAAAATAATGTCACTCTATAATGTCAAATCTCAAAATCTATGACAACAATTTCCAAATAACAATAAGTAAGAATCCTATCATTTCAATCAATATCAATATGACTAGTATTAATTGTTTTCCTATGAAATCATCAATATTTTCTAATAAATATTGAATAAAGATATTTTGTTCTAATGTTTCATTTTTCATAACCATACGTTTGATTTCTTCATATCTTGATGTTTCCATAGCAACCACCTTTATCCAAAAATAATATATACACAAATAACCATTATCAAAACTGTATGAAAAATAATATATCTAAGATAAATAGATTGTTCTTTCTCTAATTCATCAACTAATTCTTGAATAAGTTCTTGTTCATTTATGATCACTTGTTCCATAGAGTTAATCCTCCTCGTCTTTGCGTTTAAGCAAGAATTTGAATTCTTGTTCAGCTTTTTTTGATTCTTCTATTATTTGTTTCATCCAACATTGTAATCAGTCTTAAAATTATGATAAGCAAACCAAAATTCACGTTTCAAATAAGAATCATCTATATAATCACCCACTTGTTTTAAGAATTTATTGATTTCTCTATTATACCAATCTAAAATGTGTTCACATAAAGAATAAGCCTCTCTATTGATTCTTAAAGCTTTTTGATAATCAAGTTTTTTATCATAAGGATCTCCATTTAAAAGAAAATCTAATCCACTTTTATCTCCTTTTTCATATTCTTGTTTTGCAAAATCAAAACATTGTTGAAGTATTTCTAAAGCATTTTCATAATTTTTTTCAGCATAATATTTTCTTGATTGTTTCATTGCGTTGTATAAATCCATTGCATTAACCTCCATTTGTTCAAAATTATATTTTGTCAGGTATTCCTAAGTCTTTTTATAAAGACTTAGGAATAAAATACTTTTTGCCATTCATGAAATAATCATGCATGACTTTTCATGTTAATCAATTGGTATAAAACGATAACAATAATCATTTGGGGGCTTAATTTTATCATCAATATCACAACGATGAGCATCTCTAAAATATGCATAATGTCGACAATATTGACAGACTTTATCACTATCAGATAATGAACAGTCTTGACATTTCACTTTACACATAACTTTTTCCCTCCTTTCACTTATTAAGATAAATACATGTAAGAGTTCCCATTTTCGCTAAAAGTTTACATATTTTATGTTCATTCTTTTAACCTTTAAAATATTTACAATAATAATTTGGACTAACTCTTGCATCATCAATATCACAACGATAAGCATCTCTAAAATATGCATAATGTTGACAATATTGACAAACTTTATCACTTGCCCATAATGAACAGTCTTGGCATTTTACTTTACACATAACTTTTTACCTCCTTTCACTTATTAAGGCAACAACAAATAAAAAATCCCATTTTTATTTGGGATTCTTTATTTCACTTCATTTACAATTTCAAAATCATCTGGTAACTGTTCCAGTAAAGGAACATTTTCATATTTTGATACAAAATCAACAATATCACGATGAGATTCATCTGTCATCTTTGCACATGACAAAATGATATTTTCTAATACTGCTCGACATTCTTGACAAATAGGATGACAAAT
>UMEI01017628.1_pt1 | contig 11321 bp, 8 predicted proteins | sample 1964711 | NCBI WGS metagenome assembly UMEI01 (sample SAMEA4836016, study PRJEB28245) | human gut metagenome | biome: gut microbiome; material: fecal sample | place: Denmark | collected 2008 | reverse complement strand
GATGAAGAAGCCGTACTTGGGCTTGCCGAACCGCTTGAAGTCCTCGCAGTCGGTGTAGCGTGGCTGGGCCAGCACGCCGATCTTATAGCCCTCGGCTTCCAGCAGACGGCTGATGATGGCAGTGCCAAAGCTGGGGTGGTCCACATAGGCGTCGCCGCCCACCACCACAAAGTCCAGCTGCTCCCACCCGCGGGCCTCCATATCGGCCCGGCTGATGGGAAGAAATTCGGTGTAGATCTTTGGGGAAGAGTTGTCCATAATGCTCCTTATCTTTATGTTTCATCCGGTTGGTTCATCTGCATTTCCAGCCACTGCTGGCGGCTGATAAGCACAGCGCGGGGCTTGGCACCCTCGTAGGGTCCGATGATGCCTTTTTGTTCCATCTCGTCCATGATACGGGCCGCGCGGGCGTAGCCCAGCTTGCAGCGGCGCTGTAGCAGGCTGGTGGAGGCCTGACCGGCATCGATGACCACCTCCACGGCCTGCTTGAACATCGGGTCGGTATCGGGATCCTCGTCGGAGTCCGCGCCGCCGCTGCCCTTCTTGCCATCCTGAATGGCGTGCTTTTCCATGGCTTCGATCATGGCTTCGTCATACTGCACGGTGCCGCTCTGCTTGATGAAGTCCAGCACACGGCTGATCTCCTCATCCCGCACGAAAGTGCCCTGAATACGGGTAGGCTTGGGCGCACCCACGGGCATGAACAGCATATCACCCATGCCCAGCAGCTTTTCGGCACCGGAGCCGTCCAGAATAGTGCGGCTGTCCACCTGACTGGACACTGCAAATGCGATGCGGCTGGGGATGTTGGCCTTGATCAGGCCGGTGATCACGTCCACGCTGGGGCGCTGAGTGGCTACGATCAGGTGCATACCGGCGGCGCGGGCCTTCTGGGCGATGCGGCAGATGGAGTCCTCCACATCCTTGCCCACCACCATCATCAGATCGGCCAGCTCGTCGATGATAATGGCGATGTAGGGCATCTTTTCCAGATCAGGCCGTTCTGCGGCCAGCTTGTTGAAAGACTTGATGTCGCGCACATTGTTCTCTGCAAACAGATGATAGCGGCGCTCCATCTCCTGCACCGCGCTGCCAAGGGCACCTGCGGCCTTTTTCGGCTCGGTGACCACCGGCATCAGCAGGTGGGGAATGCCGTTGTACTCGGCCAGCTCCACCACCTTGGGGTCGATCAGCAGCAGCTTCACGTCCTCCGGGCTGGAGCGGAACAGCAGGCTCATGATGATGCTGTTCACGCACACGGATTTACCGCTGCCGGTGCTGCCTGCAATGAGCAGATGGGGCATCTTGCACAGGTCTGCCACCTGTGCCACACCGGCAATGTCCTTGCCAAGCGCAATGCCCAGAGGTGAGGTCATGCGCAAAAAGCTCTGGCTCTCGAACACACTGCGGATATACACCGGGGTCTTTTTGTGGTTAGGCACCTCGATGCCCACGGCGGGCTTGCCGGGAATGGGCGCTTCCATGCGCACGTCCGCCACCGCAAGGTTCAGGGCGATATCGTCTGCCAACGAGGTGATGCGGCTGATCTTGACACCCGCCATGGGCTGCACTTCGTACCGGGTGACGGAGGGGCCCCGGGAGATATCCAGCACACGGGTGCGCACGCCAAAGCTTTCCAGCGTATCCACCAGCTTCTGGGCGTTGGCTTTCAGCTCTTCCTGCGCGCCGGGGTCGGTCTCGTCCTGCGATTTTTCAAACAGCTCAATGGGCGGATACTGGTACTGATAAGTATCCACCGGTTCGGTCTCGTCCACAGGGGCCGCTGCCGCGGCCTGCTCGGAGGCGGCAGGCTTTTCCATTGCCGCTGCCACCAGCGTGCTGATGTCCTTTTCCTCCACCGGTTCGCTGGTAATGCTGATCCAGCCGTCCTCGTCGGGTGTGCCGCGCATGGCAACGGCGTTTTCGGCGCTCACCCGGGCGGGTGCCGCCGGGACTGCGGGCTGGATGGGCACGGCGGGCATCTCCGGCGTGACTGCCGCTGCCGGGCTTTCCGGCTGGGCCGTCGGCATTGCCGGGGTCATGACCGGAGTATCAAAGCTTTCCGCTGCCGCAGGCTGCACCGGCTGTGCAGCCTTTGCAAAGAAATCAGATGCATCGGTCTCCACTGCGTCCTGTACGATGGGCTGCGGGGCAGGTCTGGGGGCCGGGCGCAGCGGGTTCTGCCCAAAGGTGCCGCCCGGGCCCACGATGAGCGGCTCAATGGGCTCGCTGCCGCCCTCCTTCACCTCAGTGTGGTCCGGGCCAAGGTCTACGTCAAAGGAAGCCCGGGGCCGGGATACCCGTACCTGCACCGGCGTGATGGCCGGGGCGGCAGGCTCCGGCTGGGCAAGCGGCTGGCCGGAAGTATCTGCGGGCGGCTCCGGCTGCGGGGCGGCCTCCGGCTCCTCCGCCTCCATCTCTTCGGTCACCTTGTGGCCCCAGTGGCGGATGCCGTTCAGCCAGTCCGGCACACCGATGCGGAAAGCCGGAGTTTCCATCTCCTCTTCGGCATCTTCCTCATCCCGGTATTCATCTTCTGCTTCGTCGTAGTCTTCCTCAGCCTCGGCTTCTGCCGCGCGGGCAGCGGCACGTTCAGCGCGGCGGGCTGCGCTCTGCTGCGCCATGGCCGCACCCTTTGCGTGCACGCCGCCAAACGCAGCGCACAGCCATTGCCACACCTCTGCCGGGGTCAGATCAAAAATGTACAGGCTGACACACAGTGCCAGCACGATCATGATAAGGGTTGCCGCAGGCCGTCCGCACAGCAGCAGCAGGCTGCCGCCCAGCAGTGCACCCAGTGCACCGCCGCCGATCCATGCATTCACGCCGTTTGCGTAGCAGGCAGCCGTCATCTGGAATGCCGACATGCCCTGCGGCTGGATATCAGAAAAAACGATCACCGTGCCGCAGGCAAACACCAGCCCCAGAACCAGCTTGAAGATCTTGGGCAGAAGGTCTTCGCCCCGGGTATACTGCACAGCAAGGCAGCACACGGCCGCGCCCAGCACAAAGCTGCCGCAGCCAAAAAGTCCGAACAGCACATCGTGCAGGGCCTTCCATGCCGAATCTCCCTCCACAAAGGCCAGCACCACCAGCAAAAGGCCTGCAAACAGGGTGCCAAGCCCCGCCGGAAGCCGCTGTTCTGCGCGTTTTTTGCGCGATGCTGCGCGCCGTGTTGTCGTTTTACGTTTTTTTGTTGCCATGTTTCTTTGTTCCCCGCGTTTGTAGTAGACACACTATTTGATTTTATTATTGTACCACGCAGGGAAGAAAATGGCAAACCTATTGTTGTACAAAATCGGCCTTCATTTGCGTTCAATCTCTTTATACAGCCACGCCAGCGCATCCGAAAGCCCGCCCAGCTCGTCAATGAGCTTTTCCTTCACGGCCCGGCGTCCATCCAGCACGGTGCCCATGTCCATCACCAGCTCGCCGGTGTGGAGCATCAGGTCGGTGTAGCGTTTTTCGGTCATGCCGCTGTGGGCCGCTACGAAGCCGGTGATGCGCTGCTGCATCTGCTCAAAGCTGCGCATGGTCTGCGGCACCCCCAGAATGACGCCGGAATGCCGCACCGGGTGCACGGTCATGGTGGCTGTGGGCACGATGAAGCTGCGCCGGGCGCTGACGGCAAGCGGGATACCGATGGAGTGCCCGCCGCCCAGCACAAGCGTTGCACTGGGTTTGGACACGCTGGCGATCAGCTCCGCCAGCGCAAGGCCCGCTTCCACATCACCGCCTACCGTGTTCAGCAACACCAGCAGACCTTCGATGCGAGGATCCTCCTGCGCGGCCACCAGCTGCGGGATGACATGCTCATACTTCGTGGTCTTCTGGCCCTGCGGCGCTTCCGAATGGCCTTCGATCTGGCCGATGACGGTCAGGCAGTGGATCACATGCTCCCCGCGGGCCAGCGTGACCGTGCCCAGATCTTCGATCTCTTCCTTTTCCAGCCGACGCGCATCGGTCAGCTGCGTTTCATCGTTCATATGCTTTCCTCCTGCGTTTTCTGTCAGCATTCCCCAGCCTGTGCCGGGCTATGCAGACCCGCTGCAGCAAAAAAGCGGTAACATTTCATAAAAATTTTTTGAGAATGATTTGACATTCTCCATCGGTGCAGTATACTTTAAATAATTGACTGTAATATCTGCAATATGAACCCGTAAACGGATCGGGGTTTCTCTGCGCCGCATCTGTAAAGCAGGCAGCTGCGGCAAGTACTGCGATAGAGCGAAAGGAGAAAGTATTCTATGAACACTCCTGCAAGGGCTTCGCTTCCCGTTATCAAGCGTCTTCCTAAATATTACCGCTATCTGTGCTCTCTGCAGGCAGACGGCATCAACAGCATTTCTTCCCGCGAGCTGGCTGCTCAGATGGGCACCACCGCTTCGCAGGTACGGCAGGACTTCAACTGCATCGGCGATGTGAATGGCCGGCAGGGCATCGGCTACTCGGTGGAAAACCTGCTCTCCATTCTGGAAGGCCTGCTGTTCGGCAACGGTGACCGCCTGCCCACCATCCTGATCGGCTGCGGCCGTCTGGGCAAGGCAGTGAGCCGCTTTATCACCACCGATACCAACGGCTACCGCCTGATCGCCGCCTTTGATGTGGCACAGAGCGAGGTGGGCAAGGAGATCAGCGGCATCCAGATCCGCCATATCGACGAGCTGGAGTCTTTCTGTGCCGAGCATCACCCCAAGGTCGCAGTGCTCTGTGTGCCCCGCGACGGTGCGGAACAGGTCAGCGGCCGTCTGGTGGATCTGGGCATCGAGGGCTTCTGGAACTTCTCCCACTATGACCTCTCTGTGCCGTATCCCGATGTGGTGGTGGAGAACGTCCATCTGGGCGACAGCCTGATGAGCCTTGGCTACCGCCTGCGCAATCAGGACTGAACGTACCTATTGTAAGTAATAAGAGAACCCTCTCAGCCAAAGCCTGAGATGCCGCTGAACCCTCTCAGTCTCGCATACGCTCGACAGCTCCCCCGAAAGGGGAGCTTTATGAGTGGGGACGGGAAAGTTTCTGCTTCTCCGGCGAAGGACAGCCTGCCCGGAAGATGCAGAAAAGCTCCCCCATCGGGGGAGCTGGCAAAGCCGTCAGGCTTTGGCTGAGAGGGTTCTTTCTGCAAGGAGAGTTTTTCAAATGGCAAAACTGTATTTCCGTTACGGCGCGATGAACAGCGGCAAGAGCACCGCCCTGATGCAGGTAGCCCACAACTACGAAGAACAGGGGATGCGGGTGCTGATCCTCAAGCCACAGGTGGACACCAAGGGCGGCGGTGAGCTGGTGAGCCGTCTGGGCGTGCGCCGCAAGGCTGATCTGCTGATCCCGCCGGAGACGGACGTGTTCGAGGCCGTGCGCACGGCCAACGCTGACGGTGCGCCGCTGGCCTGCGTGCTGTGCGACGAGAGCCAGTTTTTCACTGCGCAGCAGGCAGAACAGCTGTTCATGGTCACGGTGGATTTGAACATTCCGGTGATCTGCTACGGCCTGCGGGCAGATTTTTCGCTCAAGGGCTTTCCCGGCTCTACCCGCCTGCTGGAGCTGGCCCACACCATCGAGGAGATGAAGACTATCTGCACCTGCGGCCGCAAGGCCATCTGCAACTGCCGCAAGGTGAACGGCAGATTCGTCTTTGAGGGCGAGCAGGTGGCCATCGATCTGGAAAACGATGTGCAGTACGTGAGCATGTGCCCCCAGTGCTATTTCAAGGCAAAGCGTGCGTTCTACGCCGAAAAAGCTGCTTCGCGGGTCGAATAAACTTGTATACAAGGCTGCTGTGTCCAACGACACGGCAGCCTTTCTTTTTTATTCCCGGCCCACAGGCGCAGTCCACGCAGCAGCGCAAAATATGTTGCTGTCGGTGCTTCTTCACCCCCCAAAAGGGCGAAAAAGCACCGATTTCCATGCCCGAAGACCGGTGCCGGATGCCCGCCGCAAACAATTGATATATCAGAGTGCACATTTTTTGCGCTATTGATATATCAGTTCAAAGACTCCCATCCGGGCTTTTTAAGCTGTTGTTCGTCCACAATGTATGCAACGTTTCCACGTTCTGAAACGGAATGTTTACAAAATTATTGCAAAATTCGACGTTCCCCCTATGATGCATCCCAGTTTTCTATGCAAAATGGCGAAGTATACATGTTGCACAGTTTTTCGAGCCAAGTTTATTCATTTCAGCAAAGGCGTCAATTCTCGCGCGAAAACAAGAGCAATATTTGTACGTTTTTTGTTTAGATATCTGCAATTTGCGTCTTTCTTTTTGGTTGTTGTTTTGTTATCATAATTGTATACAACGGGGTATGTGCAGAACCCCCGTTCGAGATGATGTTTTCTGTATTTAGGAGGAGAACAAAAATGAGCAAGGCAATTTCTCGTCGTGATTTTATGAAGGTCACCGGCGCTGTGGGCGCTGCCGGCCTTCTGGCTGCCTGCGGCGGCAACTCTGCTGCATCCAGCTCTGCTGCTTCCACCGCTTCTTCCGCTCCCGCTGCTTCTGCAGACGAGAGCCTGGCACTGTCTGACGGCCCTGTTTCCATGACCATCAGCTGGTGGGGCGGCGACAGCCGTCACGAGGCTTACCAGAACGCCATCAAGGAGTTCCAGGCTGAGCACACCAACATCACCATCGAGCCCACCTTCGCCGCATGGTCCGGCTGGGAAGAGAAGATGGCAGCTGCCTTCATCGCTGGCAACGCACAGGATGTGTGCCAGGTGAACTGGAACTGGCTGTACAACTACTCTGCTGACGGCAGCAAGTTCGTGGACCTGAACACTGTTTCCAAGTTCCTGGATCTGACCCAGTGGGATGACGCTGCCATGGACGCCTGCTACGTTGCAAACAGCCAGCAGTGCGTGCCCGTTTCCATGACCGGCCGTATCTTCTTCTGGAACATGACCACCTTCAACAAGGCTGGCATCACCGAAGTTCCCAAGTCTCTGGATGATCTGATGGCTGCCGGCAAGGCATTCAAGGAGAAGCTGGGCGACGATTACTACCCCATGCATCTGGGCGCATACGACCGTATGATCCTGATGGTCTTCTACCTCGAGTCCAAGTACGGCAAGGACTGGGCTGACCCCGTCACCTCTACCCTGAACTACACCGAGGACGAGATCGCTGAGGGCATCGACTTCATCAAGAGCCTGGTGGATGGCCACGTCATGATGAACCTGAAGACCTACTACTCCGCAAACTCTGATACCGCTACCCACCAGTCCAACGAGTGGATCACCGGTAAGATCGCAGGCATCTTCGAGTGGGATTCCGCTGCTTCCAAGTACTCCTCCGCTCTGGATGACGCCAACAAGGACGGCTTCACCGTTGGCGAAGAGATCAAGTTCGGCGACAACAACGGCGGCTTCTCCAAGGTCTCCATGGGTCTGGCCATCACCAAGACCAGCAAGTGCGTTGCCGAGGCTGCTACCCTGATCAACTTCCTGCTGAACGAGGAGAAGGGCGCTTCCATCATGGGTTCCGAGTGCGGCATCCCCGCTTCCAAGGCTGGTCTGGCTGCTGCTCAGGCTGCCGGCGCTGTCAAGGATCTGGTGGCTGAGGCAAATGCCAAGGTCATGGCCTTCACCACCAACAAGCTGGATCCCCTGTTCGAGAACAACGACCTGAAGGCTTCCGGCACCGGCATCTATCAGGAAGTGTTTGATACCGTTGACTACGACGGCGTTGCCGGCGCAGACGTTGTTGACACCCTGCTGGACGGCATGGAGTCTGTTGGTTACACCATCGGCTAAGTTTTTCTTCAGAGTGCCGCTGTGTGCGGTAACGTACATATAAAGGGCACCCTTTGACTAAAACGGAGGGGCACCTGCCGCCCATACGGCAGATGCCCCTTTTTTGTCAGGGATATGTTACAAATTCTTGACAAAGCTGTATCCAGTCTGTTACCCCTTCGTCCGTCTCATGCTCCGAAATTCCTTAAAAAGGAGGATTTCCCAGATGAAAGAAAGCAATGCTTCCGCCATCGGGCGCACCCCGTTCCAGAAATGGCTGGACAAATATCAGGGTCTGTTTTATCTGATTCCCTGGATCATCGGCTTCGTCGTCTTTAAGGCAGTTCCCTTCGGTCAGTCGCTGTACTACAGCTTCACCGATATGAACTTCTTCAAGAGCGGCACCCAGTTCGTTGGTCTGGCCAACTACATCACGGCCTTTACCACCACCAAGATCACCAAGGCGCTGCTCATCACCTTCAAGTACGCTTTCATCACCGTGCCTCTGAAGCTGGTCTTTGCGCTGTTCATCGCATACATCCTGAACTTCAAGATCGCATGCGTCAACCTGTTCCGTACTGTGTACTACATTCCCTCCATTCTGGGCGGCTCTGTTGCGATCGCCGTTCTGTGGAAGGCTGTGTTCAGCGTGGACGGCCTGCTCAACACCGTGCTGCGCGCTGTCACCTTTGGTCTGGTGCAGGGCCCCGAGTGGCTGTCTGACCCCAGCTACGCGCTGTGGATCATCTGCTTCCTGCGTATCTGGCAGTTTGGTTCCGCCATGGTGCTGTTCCTGGCCGCTCTGAAGGGCGTGCCTGCAGACCTGTACGAAGCCGCTACCATTGATGGTGCCGGCAAGTGGCGTCAGTTCTTCTCCATCACCGTTCCGATGATCACCCCCATCATCTTCTACAATCTGGTCACTCAGATCTGCCAGGCTTTCCAGGAGTTCAATGGCCCCTACATCATCACCAACGGCGGCCCCCGTGGTTCCACCACGCTGATCTCTCTGCTGGTTTACAACTACGCATTCAAGTCTTATGACATGGGTATGGCATCCGCTCTGGCATGGATCATGTTCATCATCGTCTGCATCCTGACGATCATTGCATTCACCAGCCAGAAGAAGTGGGTCTACTACTCTGACGAAAGGTAAGGTGACCAGTATGGGAATGAAAACATCGAACAAAATCGCGACCTTCTTCAAGTATTTCGTCCTGATTCTGGTCGGCGTCATCATGATCTATCCTCTGCTGTGGATGATCAGCGCTACCTTTAAGGACAACAGCGAGATCTTTGCAGGCATCAGCCTGTGGATCAAGCACCCCACTCTGGATGGCTACCGCGGCGCACTGAACAACTTCGGCGGTTCCATCAACATCCTGCAGGCCATGCTGAACACCTACAGCTACGTCATCCCCAAGGTGATCTGCACGGTGGTCTCCGCCTGTGTGGCTGCCTACGGCTTTGGCCGCTTCGATTTCCCCGGCCGTAAGCTGATGTTCAACATCATGCTGGCCACCCTGTTCCTGCCGCAGGTCGTTCTGAATGTGCCGCAGTACCTGCTGTACAACAAGTTCGGCTGGCTGGACAGCCCCTTCTATCTGGCTATCTGGGTGCACTGCGCATTTGCGACCGAGACCTACTTCGTCTACCAGCTGGTGCAGTTCATGCGCAATGTCCCCCGTGATCTGGACGAAGCCGCTGCCATCGACGGCTGCTCCTCCTTCCAGACCCTGTACAAGGTCATCGTCCCGATGCTGATGGCCCCGCTCTGGTGTCCTGCGCACTGTTCCAGTTCATGTGGAGCTGCAACGACTTCATGGGTCCGCTGCTTTACGTCAGCACTCCCGGTAAGTACCCGATGTCCCTGTTCGTCAAGCTGTCCATGGACGGTGATACCGGTTTCGCATGGAACAAGATCCTTGCTCTGTCCCTCATCTCCATCCTGCCGCAGCTGATCGTCTTCTTCTGTGCACAGGACCAGTTCGTTGAAGGTATCTCTGCCGGTGCCGTCAAGGGCTAAGCCCTTTCCCCGCACAGCATAAGATCATCTGATACAAACAAACACCCCCTGTGCCGTTCCCGTAGATGGCGCAGGGGGTGTTTCTTATTTCTTATGTCCTTTGCGGTACTGCAGTGGGCCGGTACCCATCACCTCGCGGAACACCCGGCGGAAATGGGCGGCGCTGGCAAAGCCGGTCTGCTCGGCCACCGCACTGATGGAAAGCTCGGTCGTTTCCAGCAGCTTCTGGGCCGCTTCGATGCGGCGGTTGTTGATGTAATCCACGATGGACTGGCCCGTTACCCGCCGGAACAAACGGCTCAGGTAGTAGGGCGAAAGATAAAACTGCGCCGCCACCTCGGTGAGGGAAAACTTCTGCCGGTAATTGGCCGCAAGGTAGGCGCAGATCTGCTCCACCGTTTCGTTGTGGGGACGCGCCACAGCGCTGCTCTCGGCAATGCACTCCTGCTCCACATAGTGCAGGATCAGCAGCAGGTACAGCGGGCCGGGGTAATCCTGCTCGGTGCTGGCGCTGGCCATCATTTCCAGCAGGGTACGGATGCGGCTCTGCCACTGCACCGGTGCATACAGCACTGTGCGCTCCCCGGGCGCAAACAGGCGGCCGAAATCCCGCCCGGCTGTGTTTTTCAAATCATGCAGCATCCCCAGCGGAAAGTGGCACCCCACGATCTGCGGCACGGCGCTGCCGGTCTGTGCAAAGCGGCAGCCGCCGGGGCCAAGCAGCACGGCGCTGCCGGGGTTTACCAGCACATTCCCGCCCTCGTATTCCAGCGTGACGCTGCCCTCCGACACCAGCAGCAGATAGCAGGTGTCCTCATCCGGCGGCAGCTCGTAGCGGTTCGCATTCAGACGCAGGGTGGCAGCGGCCACCTTGCCGGTGATCTTTTCACGTTCTGATCTCATAGGTAACTCCTTCAGTCGCGGCTGATGCCGCGCCAGCTCCCTCAAAGAGGGAGCCTCTGGTGAAGAGGAAAAGCTTTCCGGTATGCCAAAGCCTCCATCACGGATGGAAGTGGCAAACCCGCGAGGGTTCGACGGAAGGGGTTCCCTTCATTCTAATCTTTATCATATCATGTCCGCTTCCTGCGGGCAAGACAAAACCATCAGGAGGTTCTCTCATGAATCTGTCGCTTATCCGTTCCATGACGCGCAGCGCTGTTTTCGAGCTGGAAAACGGCCTGTGCTATCGTCCGGCCCACCCGTTCACCGTTACCCTGAACGGAGAAACCGTCTACGAAGCCTGCCAGACCAACGTGTTCTCCCTGTTCTCCCTGCTGCCCGGTACGGAGTACACGGTGGGTGTGCAGGCCGAGGGCGAAAGCCTGACCTGCACCTTTACCACCGAGGCCGAGACCTTCTTTGTGGATGCTTCCCGCTACGGTCTGGTGGCCGACGGCACCACGGACAACACCCTCAAGTTGCAGGCGGCTCTTTCCACCTGCCCCAAGGGCGGCACAGTGTACGTGCCCGCAGGCCGTTACCGCACCTGCAGCCTGTTCATGAAGAGCTGCACCACCCTGTACCTTGAAAAGGGCGCTGTGCTGCTGGGCGACAACGACCGCACCCA
>UMEI01016202.1_pt1 | contig 11327 bp, 9 predicted proteins | sample 1964711 | NCBI WGS metagenome assembly UMEI01 (sample SAMEA4836016, study PRJEB28245) | human gut metagenome | biome: gut microbiome; material: fecal sample | place: Denmark | collected 2008 | reverse complement strand
TTGTCATGTACTATTTCAAAATAAGCTTCGCCATTCAATTCTATTTCCCGGTTTTCTCCTTGAAATTGCTGGGGAAATTTTATAGTGGAACATGCATTCAACAAAACTTTAGAACCATCAGGAAGTATATATTCCTTCTTTTCTCCGAACGATGTACTTATTTCGGTAAAGAGTATGTGTTTATGTTCCAATATTGTATATTCCTTGATGCTTATTATACTGATTAATAATATTATAATGCATGCAATTGCACCCCATGCCTGTTTCTTGAATGTGAATTGTTTTCTTTTGATTTTATGTAATAATATTCTTGCTTCTTGCTTATATTTTTCTTGTTCTGTGCGATGTAAGAATGGAGGTTCGCTAATGCTTTCTTCCCACATTTCAAGACTGATTTTATTCACTTCCCTTTGCATTTCGGGATTTTGAATATCTTTTAATATATCTTCGACCTCCGATTTGCTATATAAATTATCTAAATAGCGATAAATTTTCTTCTTTTTATCCTCTTCCTTTTTCATAAAGTGAATAATTGTAATAATTTCGTTACAATTATACTACACGGAAATTCTATTTTGCTGGGGTATATTTAACTTATATTAACCATATACTGTTTAAAGATTGAAAAATAAGGACAGATTTATCTATAAAATTGAAAGTATTATTAGCCTTTATTTCAATAAAAATAAGAAGATTACAATATTGACATAAGGCCCTGCGTGTTTATCTAAATAGGTTCTGATAGTTTTTAATGCAATTGAAATATGTTCTTGTACGGTGTTGAGCGAGATACCTAATTTTTGAGCAATTTCTTTATGAGACATATCTTGATTTCTACTCATGTCAAAAATTTCTCGTTGGCGTGGTGTCAGTTTTTCCATAGCACAAGTAAGATATTTCATAAATTCTTTTGAAAATAAGTGTTCTTCGATATCTTCGTGGGCGTCTATAGCTTGGTCGAAGATGTAGTTTTTCAGTTCTGTTTCATTGTCTAAATTACGCAATAAATTCAAGATACGGTTTCGCATTATAGTATATAGAAAAGATGAAAAAGGAATATCTGGATTGATGAATTTTCGTGTTTGCCAAATGGTTGTGAATGTATCTTGAAAGATGTCTTCTGCAAATTCGGATGATTTGAGAAATTTCATCGCGAAGTAGATGAGACGATGCTTATAAGAGGAATATAATTCGCAAAAAGCATCTTCATTACCTTGAATTAGTTTTAATACAAGTTCTCTTTCTTTCTCTGATGAATTATTCGAATTTGTCATTTTTTTTATTTTCTTTTTTCCTAAAAGAAACAAATGCAGGTCGCAAACTTAAAAATTTATCAGAAAATTCACAAATGAATTTTAGAGAAAAGGCTTGATGCAATCTTGTTCCGGTTTTAAATTTGTTTATAGTTTTTGAGAAGTTACATTTATTCTTTTTTTGAAAGTTTCGGGTTTATCATTTATGATAAGCTCTTGTGGAAATTCTGTTTCCTGAAGTAAAGGATAAATATTTTCATAATTTGCTATGTCGAATGATATATGGGCATCACTACCAAGTATTACCGGGACTTCGTATTTTTTACATAATTGAAGTATTTCTATATTATTTTTACGAGCTTCAGTTTTGTGTCTGACTGGATTCAGGGAGCTGTTATTTATCTCTAATAAAGTACCGTATTTTTTTGAAGCTAAAACAACTGGTTCGAAAAGTAGAGTAGCTGTGCCGTCTCCAGGGTGACTGATAATGTCTATATATGGGTTGGAAATTGCACCTATCATGGCAGAGGTATTTTCTTCTATGTTGCCGGGAGTGTAACAAAGAGAGTGAATACCTGCTATTTTTATATCTAACATTTGGAGGTAGAATTCATCTAAGTCGATATGTCCCATATAGTCGATAATGTTTAGCTCTGCTCCTAATAATAATTCGATACCATACATTTTTCGAGGAACGACATGTAGGTTGCGAAAATAAATGGGATGGCACGTTCCCGGAATTTCAGGGGCGTGTTCGGTGATACCTAATATCTGCAAGTGCTTTTCAGAAGCAGTATGAACCATTTCTTGTAGAGAACTGAATGCATGTCCACTGGCCACTGTATGGGTATGTACGTCTAATAAAATATTCATAATAGAGATTGGAAAGTTGCTATAATGTATTTTTTAAATTTTAGTTTCTTTTTTCTCTTATCCATAATTGGAGAGAATTGATGCTGTTTTGCCAAACGACATACGATGCAGGACCTATGGAAGCTAACGGATTGAGGTAGGTTAGAGCCATCCATATTGCTAATACTGTATTTTTTTGCCCCAATCCTTGCCCTCCGGCAATTGTATTGTAATATTTTTTACCTATTAATTTGCCCAATATAAATTGTAATATGCAGACGATAAGAGCAAAAAGAGCAATTAAAATTTCTTCTTTGTATTCTGCATTTCCTCTACTGGCAATAAAGGATACAGTTTTTCCCATGACTATAGTCAAGGATATGGCCCATAAATAGAATGAGATGCTTTGATGATTTTGTAAAGCAGAATGTACTTTGGGTAGAAACTTTTGTAATATTAAGGCACAGACGAACGGAAATATCAATAAAGGAATCATTTCGGTTCCGATTTTTAGAAAGGATTCAAAGAAAGGAAGGGAAATGTGATCTCCCATAAATGAAAATATAAAAGGGGCAATAATTGCAACGGTCATATTACTCAAAAGACTGTAAGTTGCCAGACAAGCAATATCGCCTCCCAACATTCCAGTTATAACAGCGGCTGCGGTAGCGGTGGGACAGAATACGCATATAAAGGTTCCTTCTGCTACTAAAGGATCGAACGAATATAATAAGACATATATGAGGAGACTTCCGATGACTTGTATCCCTAATAACCATGCATGCAAAGGTGATAAATTCATATTGCGTAAAGATAGTTTGCAGTATGTAACTAAAAGCATGATGAATATTAGGTACGGAGTTAAAAAAGAAATTATTTGAACGTACCGATAAAAAACAGCACCGGTGATCATTGCTATAGGAAGCATCCATTTTTTCAATCGTTGCAATATCACTTTTCCTCACTTTTTGATTATGCAAAGTAAGAATGAATATTTGAATTATCAAAATATTATATTGTAATTTTATGGATTGAATATGTATTTATATGTAAAAAATATCTCTATTTATACATGTTAATTGAATATTTATACATTTTTGGTTCTGTTTTTTTGAAAATCGGCTTTTCGTGAAAAAGGGATATTTTCACGAAATAGTTTTCTATATGTAACGTGCGTTTTTACTCTTTTGGCTCCAATATATTGCATTAAATGTATCATTTGAGGATTAAAATCTCCAATCCAATTCATTTCTAAATATTTATATGGAGAATTTCTTTCTATAATTATTTCACAAAACCGAGTAATCATTGCAGCTTCAACTCCTTTACCTTGAAATTCGGGTATTATGCCAAATAATTGTCCTAAAGCAGTGTCCACTTTTTTTGTTCGTAAATAGTAATAAAATTTTAATTTCCCGAAAAAATTCATTTTACCGTTCATCTGTTTTATGAGTTGATTTATTTCGGGGAACATAATAAAGAATCCGATAGGTCGGTTCTTAAAGTAAGCAAAATATATAAGTTCTTTGTCGAGTATTGGTCTTAATTTTCGATATAAAGTTTCTATTTGTTCGAGGGTCATACCATCTACTCCGTGTGTTTGAGGATTCCATGTTTGGTTATATATATCAAATAACGATAAGACTGCTTTTTTATGACCTATATCTCCATAAGAGAGTATCTGATAGTCAGGGTTACGGAGTAAGCGTTCTGATTTCCATACAACAATTCGGGAAAGATTATCCATTACTAAATGTGTACGGTAGGTTAATTGCTGAAAGTAATCTTTAAAACCGTATGACTCAAAAAAGTCTTTATAATAAGAATGTGTATAAGGCATTGCATAGTTGGGACAACGGTCGAATCCATTGCTGAGTAATCCCCACCAATGTAGACGTTCGCCAAAGTTTACAGGTCCTTCCATTGCTTCCATTCCTCTATTTTCAAGCCAGTTGCGACATGTATTAAATAATAGGAATGCAGCGTCTTTATTGTTGATACATTCAAAAAATCCCATTTGTCCGACAGTATAGTCATCTATATGGCTTGTTTGGTAATTTATGAATGCTGCAATACGGCCGATACATTGATTATTGTCATAAAGAACCCATCTGGTACATTCTCCATGTTTGAAATAAGGGTTTTTTACCGGATTGAATATTTGTTTGATATCATTATCTAAAGGGCGTATCCAATATGGATTGTTTTTATATAACTTTATTGGTAATGTAATAAAATCTCGTTCGGATTTTTTATCAGATATTTCTTTCAAGGTATACATAAAGTTTTTTTTAACATATTCATATATACAAAGATAACTTTTTGGTTGAATTCTGTTATATATATATAAGTTTTTTTGAGTCTGGGAGGAATTACCTTTTTTAGTTCAATTTATATAATCAAAGTAGTTCTGTAACTATAAATTTGAGATAGTTTCTGCTCCATATCAGATAATTCCAATAGTAGGTCCGTGATTGATACTTACTTTATTTTTTAGTATGTAATTGTTAGAAGAATAAATGGTAGGGAATTGATAAGTGCAATAGATATTACTATCATGATGTTAGAGCCAATATGAAATATAGGGGTAGTATCAGTTTGGATATTTTCATATTTTAAGGCTTCTTTATACATTTACAAATTATAAGTGTATAGAGAAACCTCATTTGATAAATTTGAAATTATTATTTTGAATAAGGATAATTTCAAATCTTTAATGTTGAGTAGTCTTAAATAACCGTTACGATTATTTAGGACTGGTCAGCTTATCGTAAAATTCTAATTGACTTCTTTGGCCAGATAAATCATGGTAGGGAAGTGGTCACTATACCCATTTAAATACACCCCTCCTGCATGTGTTCGTTTAGGATATCCTTTATATTTTCCTTCTTCTTGTTTTAAAAAGTCCCGATTAAATACTTCTGCCTTTATAAATTTGAGCGTTGATCTATCTTTGCCTAACAGATTGCTTGAAATAATGATTTGGTCGAATAGATTCCATTGACCTTGATATGCCAATGAGCCTATACCTTTAGCAAAAATAGGCCACATTGTATTGAAATAACCTCCAGGTTTGACCTCGTTTTGTTTTTTCTTGGCTTCTAAAACTTTACTTGTACTACTGTTATTCGGATCGTCATTTAAATCTCCCATAATAACAACTTTAGAATCAGGATCTGCCTGGATGAGTGAGTCAGCCAAATGTTTGGTAAGAGCGGCAGCTGCTTCTCTTTTAGGGCGAGAATTTTTCTCTCCACCTAGACGTGAAGGCCAATGGTTTACAATAAAGTGCATACGTTCGCCCGCCAGTGTTCCTGTAACCACAAGCTGGTCTCGTGTTCTCATAGATGTATCCGCAGGATAAACCAGACGAACACTTTTGCTGTTTTCGACGGTAAACAAGTCTGCGTTATAGATAAGTCCGACATCTACCCCTCGACGGTCAGGTGAATCGTAATGTACTATACCGTAATTTCTGTTGGCAAGAGGTCCGGTTTTTATGAGGTCTTCTATAACTCCGCGATTTTCAATTTCAGAAATTCCAATTACAGCCGGTCCTTGCGGACAGTAATCCAAAGCAAATTGACTGATAGCATAAGCCAAGTTATTCAATTTATTATGATATTTCATTGATCCCCATTTCATGGTACCTTGAGGGGTGAATTCTTCGTCTATGACATCTGGTTGATTTATTGTATCGAAGAGATTCTCCAAGTTATAAAAGGCAATTGAATAAACGGCCAGTTTTTTATTTTGGTTCTGGGCGAGAATGGCCAATGTGCATGTGCAGGCCAACATAAAAATTAAGCTGAATTTTCTCATTAGTATAAAGTGTTTAGTTCTCTTTTTTATTTGTATTTAATCTTGGAGCTAATTCCGTTTGATTGTCCACTTGATTATTGGAATATCCTTCTGTTTCTGTATTTTAGGCGAACAAAATGGATTAAAAAATTGTTCATGATTCATAATAATGTTGTTTTATTAATCTACCATGCCAAATAATTTATTCTTCAAGTTTTACTCCTAATTTAGACTTTTACAAAAATCAGAAAAAAAAATGAAATATGTATGCCGTTTTGATGAAATTTCAAAAAAATGTGATTGTTTTCTTGTTCAATATTTACTAATTCTTTGATTATGAATTGAAAGTTTGGATGTAACTTTCGTTAAAGTGTAACTAAGCCCTTTATTTAAAGGCTTTTGGTTTGTGATTTTAACATATCAAAATAGAAAATATAATGTAATTGTAACATGAATAATCAAAAAAAATGTGTTAATTTGCATTCCTATTTCCCAAAACTGGAGATGGATGGAATTAAAGCTAAAACAACTATTATTATAAACTAAACCTTGTATTTATGAATCGAAATCTATGGTTGTTTATAATGCTCTTTTTCGGTATTTCGGTTTTTGCTCAGAAATCCGAGCTGAAAGGTGTAATTATAGACTTCGGAACCGGATCTCCTGTCGTAGGAGCAAAAGTTTCTCTTAAAGTAAAAAATGTCTCTGTACCATCTGTGAAGAATGGTAAATTTATTTTTAAAAATCTATCTCCGGGTGCTGATGAGTTGATAATCGAATCTCCAGGTTATCAGACGTTCACGCAGAATATATTAATTAAAAAAGGTGAGAAGATAGATTTAGGAAATATTGCATTAATTAAGACGGCTGGAGTTGTTCCGAAATCAGAGGAAAATATCCGTCTCTTTGATGAATCCGATTTAGATGACGATGACAATGTTTCTTCTCAGTCAGCTTCTTATCTTGCAGGAGCATCAGATGATGTTTTTCTAAATGCCGCAAGTTATAATTATAGTCCTATGCGGTTTAGTGTACGAGGGTACGAACAAAATGCTTCTACTACATATATAAATGGTGTGAATTTTAATGACCAGGAACGAGGCCGATTTAATTATTCAAGTTTAGGCGGTTTGAACGATGCTTTTCGTAATAAGGATCTTGTGAATGGAATAGAGATGCCTACTTTTGCTTATGGTAGTTTAGGAGGGGTAACGAATATAAATACTCGAGCAAGTGCTTATGCTGCGGGAACAAAAGCGAGTGTTGCTTATACAAATCGTTCGTACAATTTAAGAGCAACAGCAACTTATGCAACGGGATTGATGAATAATGGTTGGGCATTTACTGGGTCAGCTGTGTTCCGTTGGGCCAATGAAGGGATTATAGAAGGAACTTTTTATAATTCTTGGGGTTATTTCCTTTCAGGCGAAAAGGTTATAAATGACAGACATCGTATTTCTTTGACAACTTTCGGAGCTCCTACGAAGAGGGCACAATCGGCTGCAGTGACACAAGAAGTATATGATTTGCGTTCGATATATTATAATCCTTATTGGGGATATCAAGATGGAAAGAAACGTAGTTCTCGTGTTGTAAACAGTTTTGATCCGACGGCTATATTTAATTGGGATTATAAAATAACAGAAACCCAGCATCTAAAATCCGGGATAGGGTTCCATTATAGTAATTACAGTAATACAGCTCTTAGTTTTTATAATGCAGCTGACCCGCGCCCCGATTATTACAGAAATATGCCGAGTTATCAGATAAATGAATTGTTTGATTCACCAGAGAATATAGATTATGATTTGGTCAATGAGATAAAAGACCAATGGTTAAATAATAATACCGATATAACTCAGATAAACTGGAACTCATTGTATCATACTAACTATCTCAATAATGTTGCTAATCCGGACGGAAGTGCAAAATACGTTTTGGAGCAAAGGCATAATGATTTGGTAGAAACTACTTTTAATTCTACATATAGCAATCGTTTTAATAAGTGGGTAAATATGCTGGCAGGTATTGATGTTAATTACTCGATAGGTAAACATTATAAAACGATGAATGATTTGTTGGGTGGTAAACAGTGGATTGATATAGACCAATTTGCCGAGCGAGATTTTTCTGATAATAATATGATAATTCAGAATGATTTGCGTAATCCTAATCGGAAAATTTATGAGGGTGATCGTTTTGGATATGATTATAATATGAATGTAATAAAAGCCGGAGCTTTTATTCAGGGAAATTTGTCTTTGACGAAATTCGATATTTCTGCGGCATTTCGTCTCTCTACTACATCTTTCTGGCGTGAAGGTAAAATGGAGAATGGTCGTGCTGCAGTAATCGGCGCTACGTCTTATGGCAAGGGCAAAGTACTGAATTTTGTAGATCCGAGTGGTAAAATTGGTGTGACTTATAAAATCAATGGACGGCATCGATTGGTGCTGAATGGATTGGCAGAAACTCGTGCTCCTTATGCAGGTTATGCTTATGTCGCTCCGAGAGTGAAGGATACCCAGATAGGTAAAGTAATAATAAATCCGAAAAATCCAAGACAATATAAAATTAAGGACCTCCCCTCTGAAAGAGTGTATTCTTATGACTTGACTTATCAGTTTAATACACCAATCGTAAAAGGGCGTATTACAGGATTCCACACGATTACGCAGGACGGAACCGAAGCTACAGGATACTATAATGATGAGTTCCGTACTTTTGTGAATCATACGCTTTCTGGAGTAAATAAACGGTATTTAGGGGTAGAAGCCGGGGTTTCGGTTAAGTTGAACGACAGTTTTTCTGTATCTGTTGCAGGAACATATGGGGATTACCGTTATACGAATAATGCTGTCGGAGTAATGAGTGCAGAAAATGGAGCCAACCTTTTGACCGGAGAACTCCCAAAGACTCCGGCGGATGCAAAAAATTCAGATATTATCGAACGGGTGTATACAAAAGATTTGAGAGTAAGTACAGGTCCTCAATTGGCAGCAAGTATAACTTTGGATTATTTCCATCCAAAGATGTGGTTTGCCGATGTAACATTGTCTTATTTTGATAATAATTATCTCGATTTTTCACCCTCTCATTTTACTCAGATGAACTACTATGGTGGTACTTATTTGAATGAGGCGGGTCAGGAGATAGAGTATAGCGGTTATTTGAAGCCCAAAGGTTCGACGTATACGAAAGAAGAGAAAGAACGCTCCCAAGCTTTGCTGAAAATGTTTGGGACCCAGGAAAAACTCGATGGTGGATTTATGCTGGATGCTTCGGTTGGAAAATTGATATATTTCAATAACCGTAAACAGTCATTGAATATAAATTTGAGTTTTAGTAATATCTTGAATAATAAAAATATGGTGACTGGTGGGTATCAGCAAGGTCGTATAGGACGTAATAATAAGACTCCGAACAAAGACATAGAGCTGGTCGATAAATATCCTAATAAATATTATTATGCATGGGGATTTAATTGTTTCCTCAATGTTGGATTTAAATTTTAATAAATAACGGAATAGAATTATATTATGAGTAAGATAAAATATTTATTCGCAACGTTTTTGGCCGTAGCAGCTTTTAGTAGTTGTGTAAATGATTTTGATAATGTTCCGGAAGATTTAGTGATTATACCTGAAGGAGATCCTCGGGCATGGAAAGCAAATATGACTATTGGCGAGTTGATAGCCATGTATGATCGTATAGATAATATATATGTGTTCGGGAAGGATGATACATTAAAATTTGATCCGGATGCTGGCTATACATATTTTACCGTAAACCAAGACCCGATGCAATATCCGGTGAAGAGTGTATCTCAGACCGATGGTCGGTTGAAAATTTCAGTGGATTATAAAGGCAAGAGTTTTATGATATGCCGGGAAACGGGCGACACTTATAAGAATTTGTTTTCTTTAACCCCTATGGAGGCTCCGGGAGATATTTATATTTCCGGACGTGTAACGACTTGTGATACGGCTTCGAATATTTATAAATATTTTATGTTGGAAGATTTGGTTGATAAGTCTGCCATTAAAGTTTCTATTGATGCCGGTAGTTTAAGCGGTATTTTCCCATTGGGGCAAGTCGTTTCGATTAAATGTAATGGCTTGATGATGGGACGTTATGCCGAAATGCCCCAGATTGGAGTTTATGGTTTTCGTAATGACCCGCCTAATGCATTCAGCCCGAAAGTTCGTTTTGAGCCGGGACGTATACCTTATTCTCTTGTACCGGAGCATTTTCAAAGAATTGGGTTGCCTGATAAAAGTAAAGTAGTGCCTGAAGAGAAAACAATAGCAGACTTGGCCGGATTGGATTCTACTTGGTATGGACGTCTTATACTGATAAAGGATGTGCAGTTTACGGGTCGTGGAGATGGTGAAGAGCTTTTGCCGTATGACCAGATGATAACGATAGAAGAGAGTATAAAGCAGACAGGAAACACGAATAAGTACCAAAGAAATCCTATTTATGCTCCGTCGACTTATAGTGTAGATGCAGGCTACAATATAGGTTTTCCTCAATCTCGAGAGATATCGGATGGAACGGGAACAGTGAATATAGCGACAAGTGAATATGCTCATTTTGCAAATACTCTTATTCCGCGTAAAGAAAAGAAAGGGTCGGTTATTGCAATTTTGGGCTGGTTTCATGATAAAAACTCTTCTCAGGGTGATTATCAGTTGACAATTCGTTCTTTGGATGATTTGTCAAAGAGTTTTTATGAATAAGATTTGTATACTAACCAATAAAAACAGATAATTATGAAAAAAATGAGAAAATTAGTATGGATGCTTTTGGCGGCTACCATGGTAGGTTTTGCAGCTTGCTCATCAGATGATGATGAAGATTGGGTTGAAACTCCGGGTGGCGATGGAGGCAGTGCGACAGGTACTGTTGATGTTTGTGGCGATGCAACACCGGTTTCAGAATATACTTTTGATTTTCAGACAGGAGTAGTTGATAACGAAAATTTTAATGTCCAAGGATGGAAAAATGTAATCGTTAGTGGTACCCGCCAATTCCAGGGAAAAGAATTTGATGGTAATTTTTATATTCAGGCTACTGCTCATAATGCTACGAGTGATGTCGATTGTTGGGTAATATCTCCGGCATTGAATGTGTCTGAAGCTGCTAATAAGGTTGTTTCTTTTGATTTGGCACAGGCTTATTGGAAAGAATCTACAGAGTTCGGTGTGTATGTATTACAATGCGATAATGGTACAACTAAGGAAACAAAGTTGACCGGGTTTAATATGCCGACAGCTTCTACGACAAATTATTCATTTATTTCTTCCGGAAATATAGATTTATCGGCATACTCGGGTACCATATTTATTGGATTCCATTATAAAGGTACGGGGGGAAGCCAACAATCTACGACATGGTGTATCGATAATTTTGTTTTTG
>UMEI01016210.1_pt1 | contig 11333 bp, 9 predicted proteins | sample 1964711 | NCBI WGS metagenome assembly UMEI01 (sample SAMEA4836016, study PRJEB28245) | human gut metagenome | biome: gut microbiome; material: fecal sample | place: Denmark | collected 2008 | reverse complement strand
AAAAGCATACTCGTTGAAGTAGGAATGAAACATAGAAGTTTGTAACTTTTTATAAGTTTTCAGTAACGGTTATTGCTGAAAAGTGATAGCCTTTGTTTTATAATGAGGCTAAGTTAGATGATAAAAGAAAGTGGGATAAGCTATGACATTGGAAGAATTGAAAGCATTGCCGAAAATAGAACTGCACTGTCACCTGGACGGTTCACTGAGTCGGGAATTTCTGGAAAGCCGTCTTGGAAGAAAAGTAGAGCCTTCTGAAATTCATGTATCTGATGACTGCCAGAGCCTTCAGGAATATCTGGAGAAATTCGATCTTCCGGGACAGTGTCTGCAGGACGAGAAAGGACTGGAGCTGGCAGGGTATGACGTATTAAAAAGTATGAGTCAGGAAAATGTCCGGTACGCGGAAGTGCGGTTTGCCCCGCTTTTATCAGAAAATGAAAACTTAAGCTGCGGTCAGGTGATAGAGGCAGTCATTCGGGGGATGAATCGTGGAAAAAATGAGTTCGGTGTGGATTATGGCATTATTACCTGTGCCATGCGCCATCACAGCTATGAGGAGAATCTCCGTATGATCCGGACAGCAAGAGAATACCTTGGAAATGGTGTGTGCGCGGCAGACCTTGCAGGAGCTGAGGCCATCTATCCGATGTCAGAATTCATGGAGTTATTTGGACAAGCAAAAAAGCTTGGAATGCCATTTACCATTCATGCCGGGGAGTGTGGAAACGTGCAGAACATTCTGGATTCCGTAGAGGCAGGAGCACTTCGAATCGGACATGGAATCGCCATGCGAGGTAATTCAGAAGTCCAGAAAATGATCCGGGAAAAAGGAATCGGTGTCGAGATGTGCCCGATCAGCAATCTTCAGACGAAAGCTGTAGAAAGCGAAAGTCAATATCCGCTTCGGGAGTTCCTGGACAACGGGATCAAGGTGACGATTAACACAGATAACCGGACCGTCAGCAACACAACCATGACAAAAGAATTGCAATTTATTCAGGAGCATTATAGAATTACCGATGAAGAGATTCGGTTGATGATGATAAATGCAGTAGATACAGCATTTATCCATTGAATCCAGACGAGTAAAGGAGACTGACAGATGGTTACATTAAACGATTATTTATATTCCGGGGATACGGTCTTTAAAATTATACAAAATTATATGACAGATTTGAGAAAAGAAGCAAAGCGGACACATAATGAAATCGACCTTGTGCATAGCAATTGTCTCCTTCAAGTACAGGAAATGCTGGAGCACAACGATTTCCTGACTTCCCAGTCACAGAAAATCCGGGAATTTTACAAGTACATGGCAAAAGAATTTCCATTTCTCGCCTTTACATTTCGTGGAAGAATCAAATCTTTGATACGTACAGAAGAAAAATTCAACGGCTACATTGTAGAATACATTTATAATTATTATGAGGAACATGGAACATATCCGGCTGTGGCAGATTTAAAAGAAAAACTGAGCTGTTTTCGGGATATTATCGCATATCGGATTGTAATTGCATTGCCGAAATGTCATCTGAAGCCGGGACAGAATCTCGAAGAGGAAGAGATGAAATATCTTTATCAGATAGCCAATGCGCTGCCGGGATTTCTGGAAGAACGCGGCTTTACAGCCGAGCCGGCAAAAAGAGTCCGGGAGAGTAAATCAGACTTGCTGGATGGCGAAGTAAAGCCATATTACAGAGATTTCATATCCAACCCGACCATGTACGGTTATCAGTCTTTACATATCACATTTTATGATAATACGTCCAGAAGCTATATGGAAGTGCAGCTTCGAACAAAGAAAATGGACGACATCGCGGAAATCGGACCGGCGAATCACTTGGGGTATGAGAAGCGTCAGGAGCATGAACGAGCAAGAAGAGATGCAGTTCCAAAAGGGGAATGCATTTACTTCGATGAGGCATACGAGCGCGGAATGAAACTTTTTAATTTAGATTTAAAAGACCTTGATGTTAATATGTTCGCAGCAATGAATAACAGCCTGATTAACGACGGCTGCGGACTGTATCGTGGGCGCCTCATTCTGCCATATGAACATTTGTCCAGATTTCAGAACGATTTGATTGATTAAGGTGGAAGAAAATAGCAATTTTATAGAAAAACTTTTGCAGAGAGACAGTTTCTGACATTTGCAAAACGTATAATGGCATAAGAAATGAGCCGATACGGAGGAGCAATATGGAAGAATACAAGAATGGCAAAATCGAGCGTGTTCTCGGAATCTATACGAAACTACTGAACGGGTACATTGTAAATAAAGCAGCCGAAGCCAATGAATATGGAGTAAATGAACGAAGTATACAAAGAGATGTTGATGATATCCGAAATTATCTGGAATTAGAAGCAGTCAACAGTGGTTGCATCAATAATGTCATATATGACCGCCTGAATAATGAGGAAAGTTGCGTAAAAATTAATATTGAAAATGTAAAAAGTCAGGAGAATGTGTAGGTGATGCAAAATCTCCTGACTTTTATAGTATACATTTATTCTGCCAGAAAGTACTGACAACGATTCCAGTAGTATTCCTGTTCTTTTTGAAATAATGAAGTCAATGCTGTCACGTCTTTTCCCTGACGGTATGATTTCAGGCCATCGAGATATTCTGGGCGATTAGCGTCTTCGATGATAAATGGAGCAATGCCGTGATAGAGACATTCACGGAAGAGAATCATACGCCCGGTTCGTCCATTTCCGTCCTGAAATGGGTGAATACTTTCATAGCGGGCATAGAATTCGGCAAGTATTTCTAGGGAAATATCCTGATTATTGTACCAGGCTAATAATTGGGACATTTCATCGGATACCTGGCTTGGAAGTACTGTTTCATATATGCCTATCATGTTAGGACGCTTTTTATAATCGCCGATTGCGTAGCCATTTGCGCGATCTTCGAATATCCCGCTTTTTAGCTCATAGTGAAAAGCTTTAATTAGTTCTTCTGTGAGTTCGAGGTCCAGAGTATCAAGCATTTTATTGAACATTAAGAAATGACCATTCATTTCTTCTACATCTTTTGCACGGTAATAGTCTTCAGATTTTGGGAGGACTCCGGTATCAAAGAGAGAGGCGGTCTGTTCCTCGGTCAGGGTACTTCCTTCGATTTTGTTGGAATTATATGCCATTAAAACTTGGATAAAACCATAAATCCCAGAACGCTCATGTTTTGTATATTCAATTTTGAAGTGTTTTAATAGAAAGTGTATAAATGATGAAGTATTCATGAATGTAAGCTTTCTTATTGTTTATATTATCTTGGATATGATTAAAAAGTAACTTAATATTCACCGTATGTATACAGTGCCTTATTTTCTTGCGAATCCAGTTCATTTATTACGATTATCTGAAATATAATAACATCTCCTGTAACATAATATATTCCTGGTTCCATCAATTCGACCTCAAGTTTTCGGAAATTTTTCAAATGCCGAATCATTTTATCCGGATAAGAATTGCTAATAAATGTAATTGTTAATTCTTTCGGTTGTATATCACTTTCCAAGTCTATATTGGATAAATAAAAACAGCCATCGCCATAGCCTTTGTAAAAATCATTAATTGTCAAAGTTTCGCCTGGTTCTTTATATTCTATAATGTTATATTTTCGAAATATTCTTCCAATATTTTTTTGTATCCTTTCGCCTTCTTTCACTTTAATAATAAGTTTATTTAAGCTAGTTGTTTGTTTTTCGCGTTTCATATATCATTCCTCCCATTATTTATAATAATATATTTTACTTATTTTAACATGATTAATATATTTATACAATTGTTTTTGTACTAATAATATGTTTTCGGTATTATGTTTTTGTATAGTAATCTGTCACTATAATCTCAAATCAGATGTACTGTACGTAAAAAGGGGTGTGAAAAAAGAAAAGTCTAGAAAAAAGAGGGGCATGGAATTTAGAAATTCATTTTAGGTTCAACTATTTTAGATATATACTTTATTGACACTGTGCAACGCCTTATACTATAATTGTTCGCGGGCAAATAATGATTTTTAACATAGTTGGAAAGGATAATATAGATGAAGACGAAGATGACTTTACGGGAGTGGCTCCCGTTGATCGGTATGACGATTTCAGCGTTTTTGGTAAATACTTCGGAATTTATGCCGATTGGGCTTTTGACGGATATTTCTAATGAGTTTCATATGATGGAGGCTCAGGCGGGCGTGATGATCACAGCCTATTCCTGGACTGTGACGTTATTGTCGCTGCCGCTGATGTTGTTAGTATGCAGGATACAGCCGAAGAAATTGCTGCTTGGAACGTTAAGTGTGTTTGCGGTATGTCAGGTGTTGTCGGTAATTTCAAGCGGCTTTACATTTCTTGTATTGTCACGTATTGGTGTGGCGTGTGCACATTCCATTTTCTGGGCGATCGCATCACCGGTTGCAGTTCGGGTTGTGGCGAAAGAGCATCAGTCAAAGGCTCTTAGTGCAATTATTACCGGAACGTCAATTGCCATGGTAATTGGAATGCCGCTTGGCCGAATGATCGGACTTCAGATCGGCTGGCGAATGACATTTTTATGTGTGGCGATAGTTTCATTTCTGGTACTTGGCTATCTGGCATTTGTATTTCCGAAGCTGGAAGGAACAGAATCATTTTCCGTGGGACAGCTTCCGGAGCTTTTCAAAAATGCAAGATTGATGAGCATTTATGTAATTACATTTCTTGTGGCGACCGGATATTATACAAGCTACAGTTATATCGAGCCGTTTTTGCAGAAAGTAGCAGGACTTCCGAGTAACTGGGTAACTATGGCATTGATGTTATTCGGAGTAGCGGGGCTTGGAGGAAGTTATTTGTTCTCAAGATATTATGATGATCATCGGTATGCTTTTGTTCAGACCGTTATGATTGGTGTTGTGGCAGCTCTGCTGCTCTTATATCCAGCTTCAGTCAATATGTATACCGTGATTTTGGTATGTGCTGGATGGGGACTGGCGATTATGGCATTTCAGGTGAGTTTTCAGGCAGAGTTGATTGGTTGTGTCTCTGCAGCTGCATCATCTGTTGCTATGGCGATCTTCTCGGGAATTTTCAATCTGGGAATTGGCTGCGGAACCTGGTTTGGCGGAACAGTGTATACAAAGATTTCGCTGAAAGATATAGGATTTGCAGGTGGAGTGATTGTGGCAGTGGCGACTTTGATCTGCATGGCAAGATTTCGAGTTGGAGATAAAGCAGAAAGCGCATCATAGAGTTTGATATGTAAAAAAAGAATCGGGATATCCTTTAATGAGGATAACCAGATTCTTTTTTATATGTTAGGAAAGTTCTTTCCTAACATATAAAAAACGCTCCGCTAGGGATGCGCACTGCGGCGTACAAGGTAGGTGTCGCAAGCGACCGCCGCAGGCGCAAGAATGTGCCGAGGCACATTCTTTGTTCTTATCCAATCCCGCCAAGTGCGATTCCAAGAATCAGTACGATAAAGCAGATTGGTACATAGATGTATTTGCAGACAGGAATGAAGTATTTGGTGAATTTCCGTTCCCGGCCTTTATTGACTTGTTCTTCGACGTAGCTTTTCTTACATACCCAAAAGAACATGATTCCGGCGAGTCCCGCGCCCAGTGGACAAATGTATATAGAAAGAATATCCATCCATGTGGAGACGATGCCTTGAATCAGAAGTGAAACGATGATTCCGATTACTGCAATGACACCGCATGCAGGTACGCGGGATAAATGTAGTTTTTCCTGTACCGTTGCAATTGGTGCTTCGTATAAGTTGATCAGTGATGTCATCCCTGCAAGGAATACGGCTGCAAAGAAAATGATTGCAATGATCCGGCCTCCTGGCATGGAACGAATCAGATTCGGCAGGAAGATGAATAATAGTCCCGGTCCTCCCTGATTTAACTGTGCTCCGGTGGTTGCCATAGCTGGAATGATGACCAGGGCTGCAAGGACTGCGGCGATGGTGTCAAAAAGTGCTACTTTTGCGGCAGAAGCGGGTATATTTTCCTTATCTGACAGGTAGGAACCATAAATCAGAGTTCCATTTCCCGCAACAGACAGGGAGAAAAATGCCTGCCCAAGAGCAAAAATCCATGTAGACGGGGATGCCAGCATTTCCGGATCCACCCGGAAAATGTAGCGGTATCCGTCAATGGCTCCCGGCTGGAATGCAACGTAAACTGCCAGAATAACAAACAGGCAGAAGAAAAGCGGCATCATGATTTTACCGGCACGTTCGATTCCGCCTCCGACACCGAGCATGAGGATTAACATGCAGATAATCAAAGCACCAATCTGCCATCCATTATTTCCAAATGCAGAAGCCATACTGCCGAAAGCATTTCCATATTCTTCTACATTATCTGGGGCGAGAGTCGAACCGGTCAGGGTACCGATTGCATATTTGAAAATCCAGCCCATAACGACGGTGTATCCGATTGCCATTGCAAGGGAACCGAGAACTGGAATCATGCCAAGGGCTTCTCCGAGTTTTCGTTTGCCGTTTGCCTCGCAGGCGCAGCCAAATGCGTCGACCGGACCAGATCTGGTAGCACGGCCAAAGCTCATTTCTGCAATGACTCCAGTGAAGCCGATGAGGGCAACAAAAAATATATAAGGAATCAGGAAAGAGCCGCCTCCGTAAAGGGACACTCTGGTTGGAAACATCCAGATATTTCCCATGCCGACGGCGGAGCCGATGCAGGCGAGGATAAAGCCCCAACGACTGCCAAAAGATTCGCGATTGTGTTGATTAGTACTCATTTGATCTCTCCTTTAAATAACAACATGATTTGATTATAAAAGGTTGCGGGGAAAATGTCTACAATTTATAATAGAAGAAGCAATTTGATGAAAGAGGAGTGTTGCCGTCTGAATCGTGTATGAACGGTAACAGGTGAGTTGAAAATTATGAAATGTAATATATCGAAGAAATGTGGTGGCTGCCAGTTTCAGGGTATTCCTTATAAAGAGCAGCTTAAGAAAAAGCAGAAAAAAGAACAGAGTCTTCTTGGAGCATACGGGAAGGTCTGTCCAATCATCGGAATGGAGAATCCATATTATTACAGGAATAAAGTGCATGCGGTATTTGACCGTGACCGGAAAGGAAATATTATTTCCGGTATTTACGAAGAAGGAACGCATAGAGTAGTTCCGGTGGAGAATTGCCTGATTGAAGACGAGAAGAGTCAGAAGATTATCCGGACGATTCGTGGGATGTTGAAATCATTTAAAATCCGGACATATGATGAGGACACAGGTTATGGACTTCTGCGTCATGTGCTGATCCGCCGAGGCTTTTCTACAGGAGAGATTATGGTCGTCCTTGTCACAGGTTCACCGATTTTTCCATCGAAAAATAATTTTGTGAAAGCGCTTAGAAAAGCGCATCCGGAGATTACGACCGTTGTGTTAAATGTAAATGACAGACAGACAAGCATGGTTCTGGGAGACCGGGAAAAGCCGATTTTTGGTCCGGGGTTTATTAAAGACAGATTATGTGGCTGTATGTTTCGTATTTCACCGAAGTCCTTTTATCAGGTCAATCCGGTGCAGACAGAGATTTTATATCAGACTGCCATCGATTATGCCGGCCTGACAGGAAAAGAGACGGTGATTGATGCGTATTGCGGAATTGGAACGATTGGGCTGATTGCTGCGAAGAAAGCCGGTAAGGTGATTGGCGTGGAGCTAAACAAAGATGCAGTAAAAGACGCCAGGATCAATGCAAAAGAGAACAAGATTACGAATGCTGCATTTTATCAGGGAGATGCCGGAAGATTTATGGTTGAGATGGCAGCGAAAGGTGAGAAAGCCGATGTGGTATTTATGGATCCGCCGAGAGCCGGAAGTGATGAGAGATTCTTATCTTCTGTTGTAAAGTTATCTCCGAAGAAAGTCATCTACATTTCCTGCAATCCGGAGACGTTGGCAAGAGATTTGAAATATTTGACAAAGCATCATTATAAGGTGGAAAAGATTCAGCCGGTTGATATGTTCCCGTTCTGCGATCACTGCGAAACTGTTTGCTCACTATCGCGTAAATAGGCGTTTTCTCGACTGTGTTCAGTGCGATTCAGTGAATTTGCCACCCATTTGCCGCCCACAAAAATAAAATTCAGAATGGCTGCAATAAAACTAGCAGTTGTCAGTATAAACGTAGCTGAATAAGTAGGACAAAGTTTTGACAATCTTTCTGGTTAAACAACTTGTAGTTTTTATTTATATTTGGTAAAATAAATGTGTTTAACAGAACGATAAAGCGCGGATTTTTGAATCGTGCAGGAGGATTAAAATCATGTCTTCAGATTATATTATGACAATGCAGCAGGCTCAGATGGAGATGGAATTGTATAAAAAGGTCTTTACGGTAGTAAGACTGTTGGATAAGCGGGAGTTCCGGCTGGAAGAGAACGACAATCCAGGCGGGGACATGGAATTATGCCATTGTTATGATTTCTGGAAGAAGGAAAAGCCATGTAAGAATTGTATTGCTGCCCGGGCATTCGAGGAGAAGTCAGTGCGGACAAAGCTGGAATACCTGGATTCAGATATTTATCAAGTGACAGCGCGTTATGTGGAGATTGACGGACAGCCATACGTTATGGAGCTGCTCAGGAAGATGGATGAGGAATTCCTGGTTGATTTGGAGAATCGTGACCGTTTAATGGAGAAGTTGAGCGGATATAATGAAAAGCTGTATCAAGATGCGCTGACCGGTGTATATAATCGCCGCTATTACGAGGATCGGATCAAGCAGATGACAGCATCTGTCGGGGTCGCCATGATTGATATGGATGATTTTAAAATCTATAATGATACATATGGACACAATGCCGGTGATCTGGCACTTATCACCACAGTGGAAGCAATTCGTCGTTGTATCCGAAAGAACGATACTCTGATCCGTTATGGAGGGGACGAGTTTCTCCTTGTATTGCAGGGAATCAGCGAGACGATGTTCAGAGAAAAGCTTAAGCAGATCCGGACAGAAATTTATAATGCAAATGTTCCGACATATTCAAGGCTTCAGTTATCAGCAAGTATCGGTGGAGTCATGTCTGCAGGAAGGACTGTCGAGGAGACGGTAATGGAAGCGGATAAGTTTATGTATCTTGCGAAGAATCGAAAGAACACAGTCGTTACAGAGAAAGATTTTGCGAATGAGGAAGGTGAGGATGGAACTGCACTTGAAGCATTAAAAGTTAAGCAGCAGATTTTAATCGTGGATGATTCGGAGATGAACCGGGAAATCCTTACAGAGATGCTTCAGGACGATTTCAGAATTTTGGAAGCTGAGAATGGAGAAGAGGCATTGAAGATGCTTAAGCAGTATGGTACGGGCATATCACTGATGTTGCTGGATATTGTGATGCCGGTCATGAATGGCTTCGAGGTCCTTGCGGCTATGGCAAGAGAGCACTGGATGGATGATATCCCGGTCATTATGATTTCCAGTGAAGGATCTGAGGATTATATACGCCGGGCATATGAGATGGGGATCGCAGATTATATCAGACGTCCATTTGACGCGAAAATCGTATATCAAAGAGTGTTTAATACCATTAAGCTTTATGCAAAACAGAGGAGATTGATTTCTCTTGTTGCTGACCAGATTTATGAGAAAGAGAAGAATAACCGGATGATGGTCGGAATCTTAAGCCAGATTGTGGAATTTCGTAATGGAGAGAGTGGACCTCATGTATTACACATTCAGACTTTGACGAGATTACTTTTGGAGCGTCTCGTCCAAAAGACGGGGCAGTACGGACTGTCATGGTCTGAGCAGTATATGATCTCTATGGCATCTGCGCTTCATGATATTGGTAAGATAGGAATTGATGAGAAGATTCTGAATAAGCCGGGTAAGCTTACAAAAGAAGAATTTGATATTATGAAGACACATACACTGATTGGAGCTACCATGCTTGAGAATCTCAAGATGTATCAAGGAGAGATACTGTTGGAAGTTGCTTATCAGATCTGCCGCTGGCATCATGAACGTTATGATGGAAAAGGATATCCGGATGGGCTTGTGGGAGAGGAAATTCCAATTTCTGCTCAGGTCGTATCACTGGCGGATGCCTATGATGCGTTGATTAGTGACCGTGTGTACAAGAAAGCTTATTCTCATGAACAGGCTGTGAAGATGATTCTGAATGGAGAATGTGGTGCGTTTAATCCGGTTCTTTTGGAATGTCTGACAGATATTCAGGATCATTTGAAAGAAGTTGTGGATTCGGACTTTGTAGATAATTTTGATGCAGAAGATAACATAGAGCTGGCGGGCAGCCATCGTTCAGAAACAGAGAATATTTCTGTGGGGGGGGCAAATCGCTAAAGCACTTGATGGAAGATATTTAATATCAAAGTGATTATTAAAAAGACAGGATAGAGAACTTTTTGTGTAAGTATGGAAGTTCTTTTTCCTGTCTTTTGACTTTTATGAAGTGATTATTTACATTATTTATCAGAATAAACAGTTTTACCGCCACAGATCGTATATTTTACTTTTCCGAAAAGTTCCTGTCCGGTAAACGGGGTATTGCAGGATTTGGAAGCGTAATCGCCAGGTTTCCAGCATTCTTCCGGATCAAAGATAACCAGATCGGCAGCAGCACCTTCTTTGATCTGTCCGTATGGGAGATGGTAAAGCTTTGCCGGATTGACAGTCATTTTTTTCAGAAGCTGTAACAGAGTCAGGTGCCCAGGTCTTACAAGACTTGTGATGCCAAGTGCAAGAGAAGTCTCAAGACCAGTGATTCCGCTTGGTGCTTCTGTAAGAGGGTTATTCTTTTCTTCCATGCTATGTGGAGCATGATCGGTGGCAATGAGGTCAATGGTTCCGTCTGCAAGACCTTCGATGATCTGCTGGCGGTCCTTTGCGGTGCGAAGTGGCGGATTCATTTTGGCCAGCGTTCCGTAAGTCAGAAGTGCCTCATCAGTCAGAGTAAAATGATGCGGTGTTGCTTCTGCGTGAATTTTAGCACCGAGGGCTTTAAAAGTGCGGACCATTTCTACAGAGACACCAGAGCTGATATGCTGGATAACAACATCTGCGCCGGAGCGAAGTGCCAGAAGGCAGTCACGGGCAACCAACGATTCCTCGGCAATGGAAGGGGAACCATAAACGCCAAGCTTTTCAGATATAGCACCGTGATTGATTCCATTATTCTGAATAAAAGAAGGATCTTCCTCATGGAGACTTACAGGTACATCTAATTTTGCGGCATGTTCCATAGCACGGTAACAGAAATCAGCGTCCAAGAGCGGGATTCCGTCATCGGTGAAGCCACATGCACCGGCATTTTTCATCGCCTCCATATCGACAGCTTC
>UMEI01018118.1_pt1 | contig 11457 bp, 12 predicted proteins | sample 1964711 | NCBI WGS metagenome assembly UMEI01 (sample SAMEA4836016, study PRJEB28245) | human gut metagenome | biome: gut microbiome; material: fecal sample | place: Denmark | collected 2008 | reverse complement strand
AGATGCATTAAATCTTCCTGATCAATACCACAACCATTATCCTGAATAATGATTTCATCATATAAAGGATTTTGATTCATTTCTATATGAATGATTCCATTTTGTTCAACATGTTCTATACAATTCTTTAAAATATTGGATAAAGCTTCTAAAGTCCATAAAATATCACATTTGAATATATCTGATTCTTGAATATTGATTTGTAATTGAATATCTTTCATATCTATTTGTATTTCAAATGGATTTAATAACTGTAAAACAAAATCTTTCTGTGTAATGCTTTCCTGATGAAAAGTGACTGTTTGAGCATCTAATTGTGCCATTTTTAATAAACTCATCACGAGCCATTCAATTTTATCTAATAATTTCTTTTCTTCTTTTAATAACTGCCTTTTTTCATTGCCTTCTGCTTTATTTAATCTTTCATGAATTAAATTTAAAGCTGTTAAAGGTGTTTTCATTTGATGAGATATATCTTCCAGATATTCTTTTAGAATCAGTTTTTCATTTTCTAATAAATGATTTTGTTCATAAATCTTATTGACTAATTTACATATATCACTCTCTAAGATAGAAAGATTTCCCTCTTTATATTTTTGAATATAAAAATCATTATGATGAAATAAAATATCATTGATTTGTTTAGAAATAGAAATAATTTTTTTATTTTGTTTATAGATGTAAAAAAATAAACCACCAATCATACAACATAGTAAGAATATAATGATATACATGATCTAATCTCCCAGTTGATAACCCAATCCTCTTTTGGTTTGTATGATTTGAGGATATTGAGGTTGATCTTCTATCTTATTTCTTAATCTTTTAATATAAACAGTCAAAGTATTATCATTCATATCTTCACCCGTCATCTGATAAAGTTCTTCTAATAAAAATTCTCTTGTTAGTAAATGATGAGCATGTTGTACAAATATCAATAATAATTTATATTCTAAAGCTGATAAAAAGATTTCCTGATGATTTTTAAAGACTTTAGCTTGAGAAATATAAACTTGAAGATTCTGATATTGGAATATCTGATCTTGTTTTTTATATCTTCTTAAAATATTTTGAATACGTGATAATAGTATTCGAGGTTGAAATGGTTTTGATATATAATCATCTGCTCCTAAATCAAGTCCTGTAATAATACTAAATTCATCACTTTGGGCCGTTAAGAAAATAATAGGAATATCATAATAAGCTTTAATTTCATTATATAAAGAAAACCCATTACCTTCTTTTAATGAAATATCTAATAAGATTAAATCTATAGATTGTTGTTGGAGTATTTGCATTGCCTTTTTTTGTCCATCAACAGCTATTAAATGATAACCATTTTCTCTTAAATAAGAATTTAAATGCTTAACGATTTGTAAATCATCTTCAACCAGTAAAATCTTTTCCATAATATCACCAACCAAATTATAACAAAAAAAGCTAATCAATCATAGATTAGCTTAATAAGTTCTGACTGGCAATACTAATTGAATGATATCTTCTCTTTCAAAATCTTTAATAATGAAAGGTCGCATCTCACCTGTAAAAAGGACTCTCACTTTTTGACCATTAATACTTTTAATAGCGTCAGTTAAATACTTAGCACTAAAAGATATTTTTAATGGTTCTCCTTTATAGAAAGCTCTCGAAAGATTTTCTTCAACTGAACCAATTTCTTGAGAAAAAGAAGATAAAATAACATGATCTTGATCCATTGTTAATTTAACAATGTTTGTTTGTTCATTTGTAAGTAATGATGCACGATCAATAGAATTTAATAAACTTGTACTATCAATACTCATAGAATAATCAAAACTATCTGGAATTAAACGTCCTGTATCAGGGAAAGTACCATCAATTAATCTTGTTTGGATTAAAACATGATCAAAGACAAATAAAACTTTACGATCAGAAACATATAAATCAATCAATTCATCTTTTTCAATAATACGACTGATTTCAATTAAACTCTTTTTAGGAATAATAATATTAAATGAAATATCAGAATCAATATTTAAAATACGTTTTGCTAAACGATAACTATCTGTCGCAATACATTCTAAAACATGATTTTTTGCTTTAAAATTAACACCAGTTAAAACAGGTCTTGTTTCTTTTTCACTTGTCGCAAAAGAAGTTTGTTCTATAGCTTCTTTTAAATCAGTAGATTTCATTTGTAAATTTACACCTGTTTTATTTAAATCAATACGAGGATAATCAATATAAGATGTTCCATTTAAATCAAAACGAGAGTTAGCTCCTTCAATTCTTGTCAGTGTTCCATCTACAATAAAAATATGTACATCTTCAGAATCAATCTTCTTAATAATTTCTAAAATATAACGAGAAGATAAAACAACACTTCCAGTTTTAATAATTTCAATGTTATCATGAATACTTGTTTGAATAGTAATATCGCTATCACTCCCAGTTAAAATTAATTCATCTTCTTTTAAATCAAATTTAATTCCTGTTAAAACAGGTAAAGGGCTTTTTATAGAAACTGCTCTTGAAACTTTTGTTAAAGCATTTAATAATTCTATTCTTTTAATTTTAAAATTCATAAATGTTCTCCTTTATATTTTATATTATTTAAATAATATCATAATAATAATACTGTGCACAATATGAATAAGTTAAAAAAAGTCATGTTTTATTCATAGTTTTTTCTATTTTTTTATGTGCATAAGTTGTGGATAACTGTGCATAACTTTTACACAAGCTTCTTTTTAATATCTTGAATTGCTTGACGATAATTCATATCTTTCTCTAATTTTTGTTGAACTTTATGACAGGCTTTCATGACCGTAGAATGATCACGCCCTCCAAATTCATGTCCTATTTGAATAAATGAAATATCTTCAATCAATTCTCTTACAAGATACATGGCAATGTGTCTTGCGACAATAATACTTGATGTTCTTGATTTAGAATTAATTTGAGCAACTGTTAAATTATAGTAATCAGCAACACATTTTTTTATATTTGATACTGTTAATTCTTTCTTTTGCGCTGGTTGACTATAAGAATCACTAAAAGCTTCCAAAGCAAAATTTAAATCAATAATATCTAATTTTTTACCACATATGAGTTTATAAAATAATAATCTTTTTAAGCTTCCTTCAAGTTCTCTCACATCAGTATTAAAATGAGTAGCAATAAAATCCAAAACTTCTTCAGTAATCGGATAATCAACATTTTCTATTTCTATTTTTTTTCTTAAGATAGCTTTAGCTGTTTCAAACTCTGGGGTGTCAATACTTACCGTTAAACCAGATGAAAAACGACTGACTAAACGACTTTCCATTCCTTTTAAATCTCGAGGAGGTTTATCTGAGGTAATGACAATTTGTTTTTTATTACTTATTAAAGTATTAAATATGTTAAAAAAGATTTCACTTGATGATTCTTTGGTAGCCATGAATTGAATATCATCTATTAATAAGATATCCATTTGACGATATTTGTAGTTAAATTCATCCATAGAATGATTTGCTAATGATTGAATATATTCATTAACAAAGTTTTCACTTGTTGTAAATAAGACATGGATAGATGGATCACGTTTTTTAGCATAATTTCCAATTGCATTTAATAAATGGGTTTTTCCTAGACCAGAATTACTATGAATAAATAAAGGACTATAAGATACACCAGGTTTCATTGCAACGGCTAAAGATGCATTTTGAGCAATTCTATTACTATTTCCAATAACAAAATTATCAAATGTTAAATCAGGATTTAAATGATCATCAAATTGTAATAGATGTTCCTGATGAACATGACTTTTTTGAAAATCTTCTTCAGTCATTAAATGAAGTTGATAATGCCCATTAGTGACAGTGTTATAAATTTCTTGTAGATGTGTTAAATATGGTTCTACAACATCTAAACTCCATTTTGTATCAATGGTGATTGTGACAACACTTCCAACAATGTCTTTAATTTCTAAGGTAGTGAAAAAGGAATCAAATGTAATCTTATCTAAACCATAATCATCAAGTTTTCCTTGAAACAGACTCAAAGTTTTTTGCCAGTTCATATCTAAATTATTCATTTTCACCATCTCCAAGACTCATTATAAAGGAAAAAGTGCATAAATAGAAGATGAAAAAAATTGTGCACAACTTATTCACATAGTTATGCACATCAAATTATATTGATATATCGGTCTTTTTTTAGTTTTACACAAATTTTCATAGCAGTGAATTGTGCATAAAAAGTTATGCCATGTGCATAATTGTGCACAATTTGTCAAAGATATTTTCATTCACAAGAAAATTCACATATTATGCACAAGAAAAATGTCGATATATGTGAATATTTGCCAAGTTATGCACAATTGTGCATAACTTTTAAGAATATGTGCATAAGTTGTGAACAAACATATTTTCTTTATTCTATCATATGCAAAAGTATTAAAAAATAGAACATTTGAGAAGGTGAAAATGCTTGAATAATCAAATAATTTTCTATATTTTCATTGACTTATAAAAACAAAACCCATATAATAATGGGGCATATGTTATTGTGTATAAAAAAATTATTAATTTGGAGGTGTAACGAATGAAAAGAACATATCAACCAAATAAGAGAAAAAGATCAAAAACTCATGGTTTTAGAGCTAGAATGGCAACAGTAGGCGGAAGAAAAGTACTTGCTCGTCGCCGTAAGAGAGGAAGAAAAGTTTTATCTGCCTAAAAAATTCCACTTTAATGTGGTTTTTTTTCTAAAAAAATATGAAAAAAGAATATCGTATAAAGAAGAATGAAGATTTCCAAACTATTATAAAAAAGAAAAAATCTGTAGCTAATAAACAATTTGTTGTTTATTATCATCAAAATGATAATCATTTAAGAGTGGGAATCTCAGTAAGTAAAAAATTAGGAAACGCTGTTGTTCGTAATAAGATTAAAAGACAAGTCAGAATGATGGTTCAACAAGTTTTTGATAGAGATCAGAAGATGGATTTTATTATTATAGTGAGATATGATTTTTTAAATTATTCTTATCAAGATAATTTAAATAGTATTGTATCTCTATATAATAAAATAAGGAGAAGGATGGAAAAGTAACAATGTATTTAGATCAACGTACAAAGAAGTTTTTAAAGGTATTTGCTTTAGTAGCTGTGATTTTTGTGTTAGTGGGATGTACAAGTAATCTTGATAAAAATGGACATCTTATTGCTTCACGAGCTATTACTGAATCTACACCTTGGAGTTTAAGTGAATTAGGATTTTTTGATTTCATTTTAACTTATCCAATTGCAAGAGGTATTTTGTTTATTAGTAAGTTAGGAAATGTGGCTTATGGGGTTGTTGGTATGACAATCTTTATTAACTTATTAATTTTACCTATTATGATTAAGTCAACTGAATCAACACAAAAAATGCAGTTGCTTCAACCAGAAATGGAAAGAATTCAAAGAAAATATGCTGGTAGAAAAGATCAAGCATCACAAATGCGTCAAACTGCTGAAATCCAAGCTTTATATAAAAAACATAATATCAGTATGTTTAGTAGTTTTTCAACATTCTTAACATTACCTATCATGTTAGCAGTATGGCAGGCTGTTCAAAGAGTTGAAATATTATATAGTTCAACATTATTTGGATTAAAATTAGGTATTACACCAATGTCAGCTATTACTAAAGGTGAATGGGCTTATATTGTGATTGTCGCTTTAGTTGGTTTAACACAGTATTTTGCGATTGAAATTAACAGTATTATGTTAAAGAGAAATCCTCGTTATAAGGTATCAAGACAACAACAATCAATGAAAACAATGAATATTGTGATGACTGTTATGATTGTCTGGTTTGCAGTATCTATGCCAACAGCAATGTCATTATATTGGATTACAACAAGTTTAATTACAATTGCAAGAACAATTTATATTCAACTTTATCACATTGAAAAGAAAAAAGATAAATAAGGACTGGGCAAATATATGAAAACATATGAAGGAAAAACTTTAGATGATGTCATTCAACATGCTTGCCAAGATTTAGGAATTACTCCTGATGAATTGACATATGAAATTATTGAAGAAAAAAAGGGTTTGTTTTCTAAAAAAGTTGTTATTGAATGTTATTGTGAAAGTATGGTTCAAGAATACTTGGAAAGTTTTGTAAGAAAGACACTTACAAATATGGGATTTCAAGTAGAAACTGTATCTTATATTCAAGATGGACGCATTTATTGCAATATTAATACGGATAATAATTCTATTTTAATTGGTAAAGGTGGAGTTATTTTAAGAGCGTTTAATCTTATCGCAAGACAAGCGGTTCAAAATGAATTTAAGAAAAGATTTGAAATTAGTTTAGATATTAATGGTTATAGAGAAACAAGATATAAAAAAGTTTCAGCTATGGCAAAAAGACTTGGTAAACAAGTTTTAAGAACAAAGATTGCTGTAAAACTTGATCCTTTACCAGCTGATGAAAGAAAAGTTGTGCATCAAACAATTGCTGATTTTAATAAACATTTAAAAACTGAAAGTCAAGGCGAAGGAAAAGACAGATTTACGACAATTTCATATGTAGATTAAACTCTATTCTATCAGGGATAGAGTTTTTTATGTGTTAAAAAGATTAAATATTTTTATAAAAAATAAAAGAATAGACAATCTATTTTTCGTTTTATATAATAAATATATATAGAGAGAGGATGAGAAATATGTCTTTATTTTTTATAATTCAAGATATTATTTTATGGTTATTAATGATTGGAGTTATTGTTGGAATTGTTTATCTTATTGCCAAATTTGTTGGAAGCATACTAAGTATTCCAGAAAGAAAAAGAAAAGCGGAATACAGAAAAAGAGAAGATGAAGAATTACATAAAAACCAACAAAATCTTATTAATGAAATATATCAACAAGCATCTAGAGATAGATGGTGGGCTATTTCAAGTCAAATTGGTAAAGGTAATCATGCTTCTGTATTTATCCATAGATATGATGGTTCAACTGAAAGATTTGGATTTAGAGAACATGGATATGATTATTTAACACAAGATGGAATGATTAATCTTTATAAATCTTTAGAATTTAAAACTTTAGGAAAACTTCACTTTTCATATAGAGAAATAGGAGGATATAGTGATACTGTTACATCCTTTTCTGAGGGCTTTACACCAGGAGGAGGAACGGGATACTATGCCAATACTGTTGGAGGAGGATCTTCAAGTATTTTGGAAGGAATAACACTCAATTCTCCTGAATATGAACAACAATTATATGACGAAAAAATCAGGAAGATGGAGGAAGAAAAAAGATATAAAAAAACATTCTAATAATTTATTTATAAAAATAACAATATATTTACAGAAGATATATGAATAAAGGTGTGAATAAATCACATCTTTTTCTTTTTAGAAAGTACAAAACGAAGGAAAGAATAAAAAAAATTTGAACAAAAGATGAAAACTAAAAATTTTATGAAGTAAAAAACTCTTTTTTCATTGTATAAAAAAGAGTGATGTGAATCAATTCTTTAAAAAAACATTTCGTTATAATAGATATTTTACTATATAGGATATTATAAAAACAATAATGAAGAAAGGTATTAATAATAATTGTATTATTTCTAATGCAAATGAATCTATTTTAATATCTTAAAATAAAATAAATCACATAAATCCAGCTTAATAAACCATGAAAAATAGCCCAACCAACAGAATGCCATGTTGTATAAGTTATAACCATAGCTAAAGCACTACCAAATTTTATGTCTGATTTGACTGTCTTTTTTACAACTGTGACTTTGTTTTATTCCATGAATTATACCTCCTTTTTGATAATAGGTGTTCCTATATGTTTATCTAATCGCCATTGAGGAGCCATTCCATCATCGCCCCAATATTCATCAATAGACATGATAAGTTGATCTTTTAATTTTATAAAAGATACAACATGAAATGATAAAGAATGATCTGATGAAAATACATGAACAACAGTTATGATTAAATCATGAAGATATTCTATTCTTTCAATATGACCATCCCATTGACCAGGATAATCACAATTTGCTTGAATAAATTCATCAACAGTAAAATGTTCATTTGTACAATGCCAACGAATATAAGCATCTTTATGAAAGAAAGTTATTAATTGTATTTTATTTTGTTTTATACAGCATTCCAATATTGATTAATATCCATTTAAATTCTCCTTTGGTTCATTATTACTTTTTATTCTAAGCTTTGACCTATGATAGTACCAACACATAATCCAAAAACAATCCTAAAGCAATACAATTAGACATATTATTTTTTTCATTTACAATCTCATCGTTATGTATATTATATTATCATTATATTATTGTCATAAGGTATCAACAAACATAATATGACTTTAAGCAATTTATTTTCAGGAATTTTAAAACATATGAATAGCTATTTTTATGAACTATGTTATAATAATAGTCATTGTAAAGGGGGAATTTAATTTATGAAGATAATGAGAAAGTTTATACAATATTATAAACCATATAAAACAGTTTTCATTTTTGATATGATTTGTGCCATGATTATTAGTCTTATTGATTTGGCTTTTCCTCAAATATTAAATTATCTTAACGATACATTATATATTGCTGATCATCAGACAATTATTCAAAGTTTATTTTGGTTAGCTGTTTTCTTATTAATTATGTATGCGATAAGAGCATTATGTAAATATTATGTATCTGCTCAAGGACATATAATGGGTGCTCAAATGGAAAGAGATATGAGAAAAGATTTATTTGATAAATTTGAACAGTTATCTTTTTCTTATTATGATCGTAATAATACTGGAGAAATGATGAGTAAGCTGGTGAGTGATTTATTTGATATTTGTGAATTTGCTCATCACGGACCTGAAAATGTCTTTATTTCTTTATTAAAGATTATTGGTTCATTTGTGTTGTTAATGTATATTCATGTACCTTTAACAATCTTATTAATTATTGTTACTTTATGTATGTTGTTATTTTCTTTAAAACAAAATAAAGCAATGCAACAGACATTTATGGATAATCGTCGTAAAATTGCAGGGGTTAATGCATCTTTACAAGATACTTTAGCAGGAATTAGAGTTGTGAAATCATTTGCAAATGAAGATATTGAAAGACATAAATTTGCAAGAAGTAATGAAAGATTTTTACAGAGTAAGAAAAACAATTATCATTGTATGGGAAGATTTCAAGGTGGAAATAATTTCTTTCAAGGCTTACTTTATGTGACAATCTTAGTAGGTGGAGGATTCTTTATTGCTCAAGGGTCATTAGAACCTATTGCTCTAGCAACTTATGCTTTATACATTAATATTTTTATTACACCTATTGAGGTTTTAGTAGAATTTACAGAAATGCTTCAAAAAGGATATTCGGGATTTAAAAGATTTAATGAAGTTATGGAAACTCAAGTTGAAATAGAAGATGCACCAGATAGTCATGATTTGGTTAATGTAAAAGGTGTTATTGATTATAAAGATGTCAGCTTTGGATATGATGATGAAAAAGTATTAGATCATTTAAATATTCATATAGATTCTGGTAAATCAATTGCTTTAGTAGGTCCATCTGGTGGTGGTAAAACAACAATATGTTCATTGTTACTTCGTTTTTATGATGTGACAGGTGGAAGTATTGAAATTGATGGACAGGATATTAGAAAATTAACTTTAAAATCATTACGTCAATCTATTGGTATTGTTCAACAGGATGTTTATTTATTTACTGGGTCTATCAAAGAGAATATTTCTTATGGAAAACCAGATGCTAGTGATGAAGAAATTATAGAAGCAGCTAAAAAAGCCAATATTCATGATTTTATTATGAGTTTACCTGATGGTTATGATACATATGTTGGTGAAAGAGGTACACGTTTAAGTGGAGGACAAAAACAACGTATTTCTATTGCGAGAATATTCTTAAAAGATCCAAAGATTTTAATTCTTGATGAAGCAACAAGTGCATTGGATAATGAAAGTGAACGTCATATTCAAAAAAGTCTAGAAGCCTTATCAAAGAATCGTACTTGTATTACAATTGCTCATAGACTTTCTACAATTAGAAATGCTGATGAAATTATTGTGATTGGTAATAATGGTATTGTAGAGAGAGGAACACATCAGTTCTTATTAAATAAAAATAATGTTTATGCGAAATATTATCGTTTACAATTTGAAGGATTGGAAGAAAATGCTTAAAGAAGGACAAACTGTCTATTTTATTGTACAAGGTATCGTCATGAGTGGGACAGTCATTAATGTAAAAGGAAATGAGAAATCTTATACTTTTGAAATTGAAGGATTTGGTAACTGTAGTGGACCTCATCAAATTTCATCTCAACAAATTCATTATTCTATTTTCTTAGATGAAAAAGAAGCTCAAAAATATAAAGATTATCCCACTATGTATTTACAAAACTATTGTTAATATTATTAAGGTTTTGACTTATTTTAAAGTCAGAACCTTTTTACATATGATAAAATATTTTGTGACACAAGTTTTTCATATTTTTATGTTATGTTTATAAATAATAAAGAAAGGAGGATATATTTGAAAGATATATCATCGTTCAAATTTATAAGGTTATGAAAGAATTTTTTAAAAATAAAAGAAATGTTGTAAATGTATTATATATATTCATAGTGATGTGTGTGTTTTTAGCTTTAATGGGTATGTTATTTTCTCAAGATTCAAATTATTTTTTCCCTATTTATGCTAATGAGTATGTTGCATGGTTTTGTTATATAGGAAGTGATTTATTTCTGGTATTGTCTATAGTATTATGGCTGACATCATGGAAATGTCCTCATTGCGGGAAAAAACTATATAAACATTTCATTTCAAAATCATTAAATGAATGTCCTTATTGTCATAGAAAAAAGTATTTTTAAAAGATAAAATAAAAGCAATGATTCTATAAAGATTCATTGCTTTTGTTTATAATTGTTAGTATTAAAAACAGAAATTATTCTGCTTTTGTTATAATGCATTGTTTTTTATAGAAAGATATACCATATCCTATGACATGTTCGTATCCTTCTTCTATCAGTCCTTCAATATATTTCTGTCTGATAATCTGTTCAATTGCTTTGGCACTGTCTTTTCTTAGTTCCTTGATACCAGTTGAATGTTTACATTCTATAATCAGTGCTGTATCAAGTATACTGTAAGGAAGCACTGCTATATCAAATCTTCCTTCTCCACTTTCCCTGTTGGATTGAACTTTATAACCATTAGCCTTTAAAAAGCCTACCATGAAACCATGATAGAAGTTTTCATAGTTATCATAATAGCTGATGCTCTGTTGGAGAACATCCTGCAATAAGCGATTAGCTTTCATGACATCTTCTTGTATCAAAGCTTCTATGAATGACAAATCTCTTTTTCTTTGATAGCTGTCAAACCATTTCATAAAGATATCTTCATAGATATATTTGACTTCTTTATTAGGAAT
>UMEI01004948.1_pt1 | contig 11489 bp, 9 predicted proteins | sample 1964711 | NCBI WGS metagenome assembly UMEI01 (sample SAMEA4836016, study PRJEB28245) | human gut metagenome | biome: gut microbiome; material: fecal sample | place: Denmark | collected 2008 | reverse complement strand
CTCTTTTTACAAATTCCTCACCTTTTCCAAACCTGCATTTGATATGCTGGGATATGTCAGAAAAGATCGTCTGCAGGATCGCACCTTCTTCTAGTAAGCGATCGATCTGTTCAAAGGCTTTTGTGTAAGTGCAAAAGGAACCTGTCATTGCTACTCCGATTCTTTTATTTTTCAATACCATGTTTGATCTCTCCACTGATTTCTAAAACTTTTTTTGCAAGCATGATCCCAGAAGATTTCGGGGAATAAATGCCTGGAAGACTTGGGCATAGTTTTGCACAGATTCCTAGTTTTTCCGCCATTTGATGGTTTGTTCCACCAGGATAAGAAGCAATATCTATGATACAGGATTCTTTGGAGATCTTCCTGAGGATATCTTCTTTTAGGATCTGTTTTGGAACGGTATTAAAAATATGATCATACTGACAGATCCGCCGTTTTAGTTCCGTAAAATCCATAACCTCAAGTCCAAAAGATTTTGCAAGACTTCTTGCTGTTTTATTTCTGGCACAGACTGTTACCTGAGCATCCATTCCTTTTAGTTTCGCTGCAAGAACTTTTGCACATCTTCCATAGCCAAGGACCAGACAACGACTTTTGTGAAGATTGATCGGCTGCATCTTGATCGCTTCCATGATAGCACCTTCTGCAGTTGCGATCGCATTGTAGATAGCGACATCATCCATTTTCATGAAGTCAAATGCTTTGATTTCTTTTTGTTCACATTCATGTCGAATTTCTTCATTGATACATCCCCCAAATAAAATCTGTTCTTTCGTCATTTCTTGAAACAGTGTTTCTACTGACATTTTTTTGTTACTAGAACTTCCTGTGATTTCCCCGTTTTTTGAAAAAACGACGGGTCCAATAATGCACTTTGCTTCTCTTATGACATTTTCAAAAGATTTACCTTCCTTGCATTCTGAGCCTTCTTTTTTGGTTGCATATGTGATAACCTGATATCTTTGATTTTTTAGATAGTTGGCTAAATATACCTGTCTCATATCACCGCCGATAACGGCAAAATCATAAATCACAGTCTTTTTTCCTTTCTTTTTTCTTCTATTTAATATATGTGATTTTTATTCATTTTGTTCTTTTAAAAATACATCAATTTTACCCCTTTAAAAATTAAAAAGTAGTGATATAATAAACTCAAGTGCATAGAAACACCTACAATACAGCAAGAGCTTCCACTACACTGGGAGCTCTTTTTGTGTATTTATATATTTTATACACAAAGTACTTCCGGTGTTATACCATAACATGCATAATATCTTAATGTTTTTTCAAGGAGGAACTTTTTATGAACACATTAACTGCAGAAAAAAGAGATTTGAAAACAAAGGCTAAAAAATTAAGAAAAGAAGGTTATGTTATCGGAAATCTGTTTGGCAGAGATATCGAAAATTCCATTCCATTGAAAGTTGATTCCCGTGAAGCCGCTAAATTCTTAAAGGATAACAAAAAAGGAGCTCATATTACTTTACTTGTTGACGGAGAAAATGTAGACGCCATCGTAAAAGAAATCGACTACAATGCCATGAAAAACGAAACAATGTTTATTAACTTCCAGGCATTAGTTGCTGACGAAAAGATCCACACAACTGCTGCGATCGAATTATTAAACGAAGATGCTGTACAGAATGGTATCGTTGAACAGTCCTTATCTGAAGTCGAATACAAAGCATTCCCAGCTGATATCGTTGAAAAGGTTGAGATTGATTTAACACAGTACAATGTTGGTGATATGATCCATGTCAAAGACTTGCCATTAGCTGCTAACAGCAAGATTTCTCTTGTTACACCAGAAGATACTCTGATCGTTAACATCGCAGAACCTGAAGCTGTTCCTGAAGATGAAGACGAAGAAGCGGCTGAAGAATAAATAAATCAGTGAAAGAAAAGACTCGATTTTCATAATTAAAAATCGAGTCTTTTTATTTTGCCTTTTCTTTGATATCCTTTAAAAAATCCAGCATTTTTTCTCGGATGTTTTTCTCTGCATTCTGAGATCATCAACTGAATCTTAAATTTAAAATCTTCAGATTCCAAGATCGTAAATGGATGTTCTTCTGTTACACAAACCGATAAATGTTCACTCTCATATTGTGGATAAGTTCCTGTAAATCCTTGTTCTTTCAGTTTTTTATCAACCTGTTCCCTGTATCGTTGAATCTTCTGATCGATTCTTTCTCCATAATTCCTTGCTGGATATGGATCAGAAGCATTGCAGACTTTCTCGCAGATCAATTCATATAAATCTTGTCTCTTTGGATCTTGCAGTTTCTTTGCAAGCATCATCTCCATTCGTTTGGTTGGGTGCTTCTCATATTTATCGATCCATTTTAAATAATCTTTATCCCCTGCCTGCATAGCAAGATTTCTCATACATTCTAATCCTTCTTCGGTTTTGTCATACCATTCTTCTGGATCTTCATTGATCGGAAAATAGTAATAAAATGGTGCAAATTCGATCAGTGACATGATCTCCATCTCTTGATCATTACACACTTCTTCCCCTAAAAAGCGATATTTCTCACGGATCGTTCCAATCATATAGACTAGCTGGCGCCACTGCTCAGCTCCATCTCTCCAGAAATGTCCGATCTCATGATACCGGTAACAGTTCGTATGTTCCATGATCTCATCAAACCACATTGTAAAAACACTTTCTTCTCCCTGATGAACGATCAACCCATAACGACCTTCTCGTTCTTCCAGTTGTGCCCACATCTCTCCTTCATAGTCTTTGTCATATTTTCCAGAGATACAAAGTCCATGGAAACTTAGATAACACTCAATTGCATCGTTCATCATATATGGAACATATCCTGTTTGATTTCCATCTTTTTCTTCGACTTGAAGTTCAAACACCTGATATTCAAATATCTGCGCAAGCAACTGTATGGATCTTGATATTTCTTCTAAATTTGTTTCAAAATAGTTCATACGGAATTCCTTTTTCCTATTATCTATGTATTTTATTTATATTTCTGAATTTCATTTAAAAAACGTTCGCCATATTTCTGAAGCTTATGTTCTCCGACTCCATTGACTTCTAACATTTCCTCATCATTAGAAGGTTTCATCGTACTCATATGTACTAGTGTCTTATCGGAAAATACCATATATGGCGGGATTTTCTGTTCGGATGCGATCATTCTTCGAAGTACACGTAATGCTTCGAACAATTCTGTATCTTCCTCAGCAAGTGCTGCCACAGCCCCTGCTTTCTTACGTTTCTTCGTCTGAATCTTGCGTTCTTCTTTCTCTTTTTCGACTTCTTTTGGAATCTTGATCTCAAAGTTCCAGTTATCATCAATCTTAGTAATATCTGCAACGCTTAAAACCGGATATTCATCAGCTGTCATTTCCAGATATCCATAGACTAACATTTCATTGATGATCTGTCGTATCCTTGCAATGCTTTCTGATGCCAATGCTCCATATTGTGAATTCTCATCTAAATGACGGCTTAATACTTTCTGGCTCTTTGAACCTTTTAAAATATCCACGATCGTGGATAGTCCGAAATCTCGATAACAATCTCTAATACATTGGATGATAGCTTTCGCTTCCATTGTTGCATCAACCGTTTCAAACTCGGTCAGACAGTTTAAGCAGTTTCCACAGTATCCGCTTGTCTGTTCTCCAAAATAATTTAAAATATAATGACGTAAACATTCCTTCGTATAGCAGTAAAATGTCATCTGACGAAGTCTTTCCCAGTCTCTTTCCATCACGATCTGCTTTGTGATCGCATCTAATTCCTCATTCTCCTCTCCATTTTCGATCAGAAAACGATTGGTTCGGTTATCAATCGGCGCATAATATAAGATACATTCCGCAGGTTCTCCATCACGTCCTGCTCTTCCTGCTTCCTGATAATAACTTTCCATGTTCTTCGGCATATTATAATGAACAACAAAACGGACATCCGGCTTGTCGATTCCCATTCCAAAGGCATTTGTCGCTACCATGATCTGCTTTCTGTCATAGATAAAATCTTCCTGATTTTCCTTTCGTTCTTCATCCGATAATCCTGCATGGTATCTTGTCACGGAGAATCCATCTTCTCTTAACTGATAGCAGACTTCCTCAACATTTTTCCTAGATAAACAGTAAATGATCCCGCTGCTTCCTGGCATCTTTTCTTCTTTTTCTTTTAAATAACTTAGTAATTCTCTATACTTATCCCGTGGGCGTTTTACTGCATAGTAAAGATTCTCCCGGTCAAACCCTGTCGTTAATACAAATGGATCTCTCAGGTTCAAAATATCCATAATATCATCCCTGACTTCTGCTGTCGCTGTTGCTGTATATGCAGTCAGTACAGGACGATACGGAAGTTTCTTTAAAAATTCCAGAATTTTTAGATAACTTGGTCTGAAATCCTGCCCCCACTGAGACACACAATGTGCCTCATCAACTGCCAACATTGATATCTTCACTCCACTATTTAGCGCAAAATTGATAAAACCTTCTGTTTCCAAGCGTTCTGGTGCCACATAGATAATCTTGTATCTTCCTTGCATCGCATATTTTAATGCGGTATGATACTGTCCCTGTGTCAGAGAACTATTTAAAAATGCCGCATGAATTCCGGCTTGATTCAGTGTCCCAACCTGATCTTTCATCAGCGAGATCAGTGGAGAGATCACAAGTGTAATTCCATCCATCATCAATGCTGGAATCTGAAAACAAAGAGACTTTCCTGCTCCTGTCGGCATGATCCCTAAGACATCCTGCCCATTTAATGCTGCCTCGATCAATTGTTCCTGACCTTGGCGAAATTCATCGTATCCAAAGTATTGTTTTAATAGTTTCTTCGCTTCTTGTATCTTACTCAAATCTATCACTTCCTATTGTTTTATTTATACTTTTACCACTCTCATCGTTTATATTCCCATTTTTTTATTTCATAGGGGATTTCATTGAAATTTCCTATGAAATGAAAAAGCTTCCAATCACATTTAGCACACCCGCAAACAGCATGACAATGATCGGGTCTTTTTTCTTTCTCAATAAAAGGTACATACAAATGATAAAAATACCACCCTGTATCCAGTTGATCTGTTGAAACTCTATATGACTTCCCTGAAAAAATGCCTGTGCAAGGATCGTAATTCCAGAAGTCAAGATCAGTGCGATCACCGCAGGATGTAAAGTATTTAACACCATTTGTAGTCCTTCCATATGACGATATTTTACATAAAAATACGCAATTGCTGTCACGATCACACACGCAGGGAATACACATCCCATCGTTGCACATAATGCTCCTTGCCACCCTGCGACTCTTATGCCCACGAAAGTCGCCGCATTAATTGCGATCGGTCCCGGTGTCATCTGCGAAATCGTTACGAGATCTCCAAATTCAGAGACAGACAGCCAGTGATATACGTCTACCATCTGCTGCTGTATCATTGGCATTGCTGCATATCCGCCTCCGAAACTAAATGCTCCAATCTTTAAGAAACTTAAAAATAATTGCAGATAGATCATTTTCTACCTCCTGTCTTCTTTCTTGAAATACCATATTGTACGATTCCAACTCCAATACATGCAAGAATAATATAGATCACACTAATATCAAAGACATAACTTGCCATAAATGCCACAACCATAATGATCGCAAGTTCCATTCTGTTTTCCTTCTTACTTTGCCCTTTTGCCATCTCGTACACAACACTGATGATCACCGCGCCAACACCCGTCTGCATACCAGAAAGCATCGCTGCAACAATCCTGTTATCCCGAAATATTTCATAAAAAACAGAGACTACAGATATAATCAAAAATGGCGGTAGAACAGCTCCGAATACACTTACGATCACACCACTGATACCTGCTACTTTATAGCCAACAACGATTGCTCCATTCACTGCGATCGCTCCTGGGGCTGATTGTGCGATCGCCACCAGATCAAGCATCTCGTCTTCTTCGATCCAATGATATTCATTCACAAACTTCTTCTGCATCAAAGATACGATCATATAGCCGCCACCAAAGGTAAATGCACTTAAATATAATGTTTCTATAAACAACCGCAATAATTTTTTCTTTTTTTCCATTTCTTTTTCTTCCATATGACATCTCCAGTCAAAAATCTTACCATTTATACTGGTGCAAACTGGCTGTTATATAATCTGGCATACGCACCATTTTTCGCTAAAAGTTCTTCATGTGTTCCCTGCTCCAAAATATGTCCATTTTCCATAACAAGTATCACATCCGCATTCTGAATCGTTGAAAGTCGGTGGGCTACGATAAAACTTGTTCTTCCCTTCATCATCGTTTCAAATGCTTTCTGAATTCGGATCTCTGTCATCGTATCAATTGATGATGTCGCTTCATCTAAGATCAGCATTGGAGGAAGACTTAACATGATCCTTGCAATACAAAGGAGCTGTTTCTGTCCTTGAGAGAGATTTCCGCCACCTTCTGTAATGATCGTATCATAACCATCTGGCATTCGCTCGATAAATCCATGTGCATTGGCTTCTTTTGCTGCCATGATCATCTCTTCCTCAGTTGCATCTGGTTTTCCATAGCAGATATTTTCACGGATCGTTCCGGCTTTCAACCATGTCTCCTGAAGTACCATTCCATAGCTGGATCGTAGACTTTCTCTCGTGACATCCCGGATATCATTTCCTTCCACCTTGATCATTCCTACATTCACATCATAAAAACGCATTAACAGATTGATCAACGTTGTTTTCCCACATCCTGTCGGTCCAACGATTGCAATCCGCTGTCCTGGTTCCACTTTCAGATTAAAATCCTGGATCAAAGGTACTTCTTTCACATAAGAAAAGTCCACATGCTCTAATTCGACATTTCCTTTCACATCCTGTAATGCCTTCGCATCTTTGGCATCAGGAATCATCGGCTCCTCATCTAACAATTCAAAAACTCTTGCCGCAGAAGCTAAAGAATTCTGAAATTCTGTGATAACCCCTGTGATCTCATTAAACGGCTTTGTATACTGGTTTGTATAACTTAAAAAACTTGATAACTGACCAACACTGATATTTCCGCGAATAACACTCATACATCCTGCGATCGCAACCCCTGCATAGATTCCTGAATACATAAATCTGGTTGCCGGATTTGTGATAGATGAGAAAAATGTCGCTCTTAAGGAGTAATATGCAAGATCATCATTGATCTGATCAAACTCTTCCTGTGCTTTTTCTCCATGATCAAACACTTTGACTACTTTAATATTTCCAAGCATTTCATTAACAAATCCTGTCATATTTCCTCTAGTCTGTGATTGTTTCCGGAACATATTAAAACTTCGCTTTGAGATAAAACTTGCGATAAAAAACGAAAACGGACTTAAAATAACAACGACCAATGTGATCCATGGATTGATTCCTAACATAAAACAAATGGTTCCAATGATCGTGATCACACCAGTAAATAACTGTGTAAATCCAAGCAGCAATCCATCCGTAAACTGATCAATATCCGTTACGATCCGGCTGATCAAGTCTCCTGAGGAGTGTGCATCTACATAAGATAATGGCAGTTTCTGCAAATGTTCAAATGCCTGAATCCTTAAATCTTTTCCAATCTTATATGTAATCTGGTTATTGATATGATTCATCAGCCACTGCGCTGCTGCCGTCAATACGATACAGATCACGATCGTTTTTATAATACTTATCAATCTTGCAAAATCAACATTTCCTTTTGATATAATGCAATCCACACCTTGTCCTGTCAGAATCGGAACATAAAGTGTCAGTGCCACATTGATCACCGCCAACACTAAAGACGCAAAGATCAAAAATCGATAAGGCTTCATATATTCCATGATCCTTTGTAATGTCTTTTGTTTTTTGTCTTTCTTCATGATCTTATGCCTCCTCTCCTACCATCTGTGATGCGCAGATTTCTTTATATACCTGATTCTCTTTTAATAGCTGTAGATGAGTCCCGATTCCTGCAATCTTTCCATCATCCAACACTAAGATATGGTCAGCATTACGAATCGTTGATACTCTCTGGGATACAAGAAATACTGTCATATTATCTGTATTTTCTTTGATCGCTTTTCGAAGTCTTGCATCTGTTGCAAAGTCAAGTGCGGATGCACTATCGTCAAGAATTAAGATCTCAGGTTTACGTACTAATGCTCTTGCGATCGTTAGTCTCTGTTTTTGTCCGCCAGATAAGTTTCCTCCATTTTGTTCAATTCTAAAGTCTAATCCCTGTTCCTTCTGATCAACAAATTCTTTTGCCTGTGCGATATCCAATGCCTGATAGATTTCTTCATCTGTGGCATCTTCTTTACCCCATTTCATATTATCTCTTAGGCTTCCTTCAAACAAAGATGCTTTCTGCGGAACAAATCCGATCTTTCCTCGGATAAATTCTGGTTTTAATTCTTTCTCATCAACTCCACGGTATAGAATTCTTCCTGATGTCACATCATATAATCTTGCGATCAAAGATACAAAAGTACTCTTTCCTGACCCTGTACCTCCGATCACCCCGATCGTTTCGCCTTCTTTCACCGCAAAATCAAATGGATGGATCGTCTCTTTTCTTGCACCATGATAGACAAATGATGTATCTTTAAACTCAAGAATAGGTGTATCTTTCTTCTCTTCTATATCTGTTTTTCCAGTTTCCTTCATGGATGGCTCTAATGCAAAAATCTGATCCACACGGTCAAGACTTGCAAACGCTCTAGATAAAATGATCAAAAGATTCGCAAGTTTTACAAGTTCTACAAGGATCTGTGACATATAATTGATCAAGGCAATGATCTGTCCTTGTGTTAAATAACCCAGATCAACCTGTTTTCCACCAGACCATAGGATTGCAATGATTCCCAAATTAATGATCATGTAAGTCAGAGGATTTAGTAACGCTGAAATCTTTCCAACGTGGATCTGTTTGTTATAAAGCTGTCCACTTTGTAATCTGAAATTCTCTTCCTCACTTCTTTGTCTGTTAAATGCACGGATCACACGAATTCCAAGAAGATTTTCCCTTGTACTTTTTAATACTCCATCGACCTGTTTTTGTACTTTCTTATACATTGGCATCGTGATCCATAAGATCAGTCCAACAACCACTGCCAATGCTGTGATCGTAAATACAAAGGAAATCGCTGCCTTATGATCCACCGTAAATGCCATGAACATCGCACCAAATACAACAAATGGTGACCTTAAAAACAAACGCAGGAACATGTTAACTCCATTTTGCACCTGATTGATATCATTACTCATGCGGTTGATCAACGTTGATGTCCCAACCTGATCGATCTCCTGATAAGAAAATTGATTCATATGTGCAAACAAATCACTTCTCATTGACTTTCCTGTATACACAGCCGATCTTGCCGCAAAATACTGTGCTGTGATAGAAAATGAAAATCCAATGATTCCAAGTAAGATCAATAATCCTCCCATCTTCCACAAATATCCAATATCGTGATGTCCGATTCCTACATCGATCATGCTGGCAACGACCAATGGTACAAATAGTTCAAAACTAGCTTCCAGCATCTTAAATAATGGTGCAAGGATCGTAACACAAAGATGCTCCTTTAAATATCCTAGTAACCGTTTCATCGATTCGTACTCCTTCTTTTATCTTACTATTTTCTTTAGTATACACCATTTTATTTTTTATTTGAACATAGTACCAGATATTTTACGAAAACAAAAAAGTACCGCTTAGAGCCAGGTAACATGCTCTAAACGGTACGGGGATGATTTATGGTTCAAAAAGAGTTATTTGTCTTCCTTTTGAACAGAACAATATCCTTGTGGGTGACTGCTGTGCCATTTCCATGCGGATGCAATGATTTCTTCAAGATCTGCATGTTCTGGCTTCCAGCCAAGGATATTCTTCGCTTTTTCACTGGAAGCGATCAAGACAGCCGGATCTCCAGCTCTTCTTCCTTCTTCCACAGCCTTGATTGGCTTTCCTGTCACTTTTCTGGCTGTTTCGATGACTTCTTTTACAGTAAATCCAACACCATTTCCAAGATTGAAGATGTTGCTTTCATTACCTTCCATTAAGTATTTCACTGCCAGAATATGTGCTTGTGCAAGATCTGTTACATGAATATAGTCTCTTACACAAGTTCCATCTTTTGTATCATAATCAGTTCCAAAGATACTGATTGCTTCTCTTTTGCCATTTGGCACCTGTAAGATCAATGGGATCAAATGTGTTTCTGGATTATGATCTTCTCCGATCTGTCCACTTACATGTGCTCCGCAGGCGTTAAAGTATCTTAAAGATACATAACGAAGTCCGTGAGCGCGTCCAACCCATTTAAACATTTTTTCCATAGAAAGTTTTGTCTCTCCATAAGTGTTGGTAGGTTCTGTGCGGTCTGTCTCCACGATCGGTACCTTTTCTGGTTCTCCATAAGTTGCTGCTGTTGAAGAAAATACGATCTTATCGATTCCATGTTCTACTAAAGACTGCACCATTGTTTTTGTTCCACAAAGGTTGTTATCGTAATATTTTAATGGGTCAACCATGCTTTCTCCGACTAAGGAGTTTGCCGCAAAATGAATGACTGCATCAATATCTTTTTCCTGATCTAGTACACTGTCTACAAAGTCTTTATCTCTTAAATCTCCTTTATAAAACTTCGCCTGTGGATGAACTGCCTCGATATGTCCTGTTTCCAGATTATCGATGATCACGACTTCTTCTCCAGCATCGATCAGTTCGTATACTGTATGAGAACCTATGTATCCAGCTCCGCCTAATACTAATATTTTCATTGTCTTGCTTTCCTTTCTATGACCTTGTCATTATAAAACTGCAATAAATCGGTCGAATGCTTTTCTTCCTTCTTCATTATATTTATAAACTCCGGCGTCTTCAAGAACTTTAACAAATACCTGTCCGATCTCTTCTTTTAAGATATCCATGACATTTCCTTTATTGATATCTGTATATTTTCCTTTGATTTCTTCAACCCATGCTGCATGCTTCTTTAAATCTTCCTTAGAAACAATATCTTCTCCTTTGATCAGACACTGGCTTAAATGTTCCATCTCTGCCTTTAATCTAGATGGCAGAACAGCAAGTCCCATAACCTCGATCAGCCCGATATTTTCTTTCTTGATATGATGATACTCATTGTGTGGATGGTAAAGTCCTAATGGGCACTCTTCAGTTGTGATATTATTACGAAGTGTCAGATCCAGCTCATACATATCACCTTTTTTACGTGCGATCGGTGTGATCGTATTATGTGGTTCTCCTTCTGTCTCAGCAAAAATATATGCTTCTTCATCCGTGTATCCACGCCATTTTTTCAAAATATGATCAGCAAGATCAATGAGGCGTTTTTCATCTTTACTCTGAATACGAATCACAGATAATGGCCAGTGAACGATTCCTGCTTTGACATCTTCATATCCTGGGATTGTAAATTCTTTTTCAATCTCTGCTCGTTCCATAGCAAATTCATAATGACCGCCTTGGAAATG
>UMEI01037386.1_pt1 | contig 11514 bp, 7 predicted proteins | sample 1964711 | NCBI WGS metagenome assembly UMEI01 (sample SAMEA4836016, study PRJEB28245) | human gut metagenome | biome: gut microbiome; material: fecal sample | place: Denmark | collected 2008 | reverse complement strand
TGTCAGTCACTGGCAGGCCGCTTTTTTCTTTGTCAAAGGCAGTTTCGTGGAAATGACCGAAAAAGGATACCTGATTTGTGAATATCAACAAAAGTTTTCAAAACACTTGATTTTAATTTAGGGGTGGGGTATAATGAAATGACAAAAAATTCCTTTGAGAACAAAGCACTCAGCAACCTGGCTGAGACCTGCAATGCGGAGAATGGAACCTACAGGGGAGGTGACAGTGCGGTAGGAATCTGGAGGGTTCCTTGCGGGGAATCCGTTGCAAAAATGCAAATAGTGATGAAAGGAATGAAGAAAGTTGAAACAGAAAAGTCAAAACCGGTTTTTGGCGGCCCTGCTGGCAGTGGCAATGATGCTTCAGATGCTTCCCATGCTGGCTTTTGCGGAGGACGCACTCGGCACCGGAAAAAAGGATGTAGCATGGATTGGCGAAACGGGCTATCCCTCTCTGGAAGCTGCTGTAACGGCAGCCGGGAACGGGGCTACCATCACCCTTGGCGAGGGCGTATACTCGCTGGGTGGTACACAGAATACACAGAAAGTAACGGACAAGAGCCTGACCTTTGTGGGTAAGGGGCCTGACAAAACAACGTGGCAAATTCAGGCTCCGCAGACGGAATATGGGAGTGATGGCAACTGCAATTACAGTTTTGACGGCAGCGATAGCATCACTTTCCAGGATATGACGCTTATCGGCAGTGTATATCCGGACGGAACCATCAATGCCAAAGATCTACAGGGCTACGTTCGTATCCAGAATATCACGTTGAAAGATTGTGTTTTCAATGGGCGTGCGGATTACTGGGGCTATACATCGACTACATTTGACAATGTTACCTTCAATGCCCCCGGCACAACAGAGTCTGAAATCAGCAAAGCAAATTATTCTTTGTGGACCTATACAGGAAACACGTGCACTTTCAAAGATTGCACATTCAATTCCAAAGGTAAAACCATAAATGTTTATCGTCCCGGTGACCCTGGCAATGATGTGACGGTTAATTTTGAAAACTGCACCGTGAATTCCAACTTCTCGCTCTATGTATTATTTGATAAAACTGCGCTGAAGATCGACGACAGCTACATGGGCAACCATAAGTTCATCATCAATATCAATGATCCCACTGTCACGGCTGCCCGGGATACAATGACCTGCTCGCAGGTGTTTGGCTTTGGCGGTAAGTCTGCATGCAACACTGGCAAGACAGAGGTGTACTGGAACAATAGTGTGGAGCCGGTCTGGAAAGGCGGCGAGATGAAGACACACTCCTATACCGATGGTGAGCATGACAAGGCCTTTACCACCACCTACTCGGAGTGGAGAAAGTTCGACGAGCGAAATGAGTGGCGGGATGCAACGAAGACCTGCGATTACTGCCACCGGGAGTTGGAAAAACATCAGGAAACTGCCAGTGTGTACCGCCTCCAGTACAACCTGAATGGAGGCACTGGCGACGAAACTGCCTACAAAGATGCTTTTTTCCATGAAAATGAGAGCGTGACGCTTGCAGCGAAGCCCAAACGAGAAGGCTACCAGTTTGCTGGATGGCAGACTGGTAAGGGTGATTGCTATGAAGCCGGGAGTAAGCTCGTCCTGACGGGTGATGAAGTGTTTACGGCACAGTGGAAGAAGAATGAGCCTGTCAATCATACCCTGACCGTGACCGGCGGCACCTTTGCTGTGAAAAACGGCGACATTGATGTGACCGATACACTGGAAACCAGCACCGATGAGGCCAGCGGCAAGCAGACCTGCCTTGTGCCGGATGGTGCAGAAGTCACCGTGACGCTGGACCAGACGAAGGTTCCCGAGGGTATGGTGTTTGATCTCTGGTCTACCGGCGAACTGCCGCTGGATCAGGATTACAAAGCAGAGTCCATTGCCTTTACCATGAATGGTGATGTGGATGTGGCCGCACAGTACCGCAGCGCTGACATTGAGGATGGTTCTGATGTTGTTGGCCCCATCATTGTCGGTACGGCTGTTGTGGCTGGCGGCGCACTGGTCGGCTACACGCTGGGCACCGATCTTGTGGGCAAGATGTGGGGTCTGCCTTACTTCCCCAGCAACCGCAGTGCTCTTGCGATGATGCTGTGGGAGGATGCAGGCAAGCCTATGCCGGAATCTGAGATCCTCTACCCCGATGTTGGCCAGGAAGAACAGGATATGGATCTGCAGCATGCTGCCCGCTGGGCCATGGAGCACGACCTCATGCCTGACCTGAACGATCAGGATACAGAGCTGCCCCCTGAACAGGTGAAGTTCTATCCGGACAACATGGTTACCAAGATCAGCGTGTTGCGTGCTTGGAAGAAGGCACAGGACCTCAAGCAGAACGCGCAGTAAAATTTGACATCCTCTGATATTTCCCAAACACAGCAGGAGCGCCCCACCGGGTCATACCGGCAGAGCGCTCCTGTTGTGTTTCTGTTAAGCTTCAGGAAAGGGGAACACACTCCACTCAGCGGCCCACGATGAGGTCGCGGCGGCAGCGCAGGCCGACCGTCAGGAAAGCGCTGTCGCCCAGCTGCCGCAACACCACCCGCTGGGTGTCGGTCTGGCCCTCGCACAGCAGGGAAAGGTTCAGGGTGGTGGAGCCCTTCTCCGTGGTGAGCACCAGCGTGGATACGCCCTGATTCATCAGGGTCTTCATGTCCTGAATGGTGGTGCGGAAGGTGGCGGCGCAGTCCGGCACGTCCAGCGTCAGGACACGGCCCTCCTGCCGGGCGGTGTAAAGGACCTGACGGCCCAGCAGACCCTTGACGGTGTACCGGGCTTCGGTGGTCTTTGCCTCGTCAGCGGAGATCAGCATGATATCGCCCTGAATGGGGTCACCCTCCGGTGCGCCGTAGCCGCCGTAGGCGGGGTCGGTCTCGCCCACGGCAACGTCGCCGCTGTGCAGCGCGATCTCGCCCTGAAGCATTACGCTTTCATCCTGCGGGGGCAGGTAGCCTGCAACAACGGTGTCATCGGTGGCAGCCGCAGCGGCAGGCTCCTCGGCAAATGCGCCGACGCTCATGGGGATGGCAAGGGACAGCACCAGGGCTGCGGCAATGGCCTGACGGCCCAGCATTGTATTCAGAATCTTCATAAGAAATATACCTCCTGTACTATGGACGAAAAACCGCCCGTTCTGTAATGAATACGGAACGGGCGGCTTGTTTATTGCAGGGGTGTAAAAATTATTCCTCCCGGTTCAGGATCTCCATGAACTCATCGCCGGTGATGGTCTCTTTCTGGTACAGATACTGGGCCAGCTCATCCAGCTTTGCGCGGTTGTCGGTCAGGATCTGCACAGCCTTGGCGTGCTGGGCCTTGACCAGCTCCACCACCTTCTGGTCGATCTCGCACTGGGTCTGGGCAGAGCAGGCAAGGGAAGTGTCGCCGCCCAGATACTGGTTGTTGACAGTCTCCAGTGCCACCATGTCAAATTCATCGCTCATGCCGTAGCGGGTCAGCATGGCGCGGGCCAGCTTGGTGGCCTGCTCGATATCATTGGAAGCGCCGGTGGTGATGGAGTGGAACACCACTTCCTCGGCGGCACGTCCGCCGGTGAGGGTGGCGATCTTGTTTTCCAGCTCCTCCTTGTTCATCAGGTAGTGGTTGCCCTCGTCCACCTGCATGGTGTAACCCAGAGCACCAGAGGTGCGGGGGATGATGGTGATCTTCTGTACGGGGGCGGAGTGGGTCTGCTTGGCGGCGACCAGAGCGTGGCCGATCTCATGGTAGGCTACGATGCACTTTTCGTGGTCGGTCAGGATGGAGTTCTTCTTCTGGTAGCCTGCAATGACCACCTCGATGCTCTCCTCCAGGTCGGATTGGGTTACGCTCTTGCGGCCCGCGCGGACGGCCCGCAGCGCGGCTTCGTTGACGATGTTGGCCAGCTCGGCACCGGACGCGCCGGAGGCCATCCGGGCCACGGTGGTAAAGTCGATGCCCGGGGCCAGCGCGACCTTCTTAGCGTGGACCCTCAGGATCTCCTCGCGGCCCTTGAGGTCGGGCAACTCCACGGGCACCCGGCGGTCAAAGCGGCCGGGGCGGGTCAGGGCAGGGTCAAGGGATTCGGGGCGGTTGGTGGCGGCCAGAATGATGACACCGGTGTTGCCCTCAAAACCGTCCATTTCGGTCAGCAGCTGGTTCAGGGTCTGCTCGCGCTCATCGTTGCCGCCATACTGGCCGCCGCTGCGCTTTTGGCCAATGGCATCGATCTCATCAATAAACACGATGCAGGGCGCTTTCTCCTTGGCCTGCTTGAACAGGTCGCGCACCTTGGAGGCACCCATGCCCACGAACATCTCCACGAACTCGGAGCCGGAGATGGAGAAGAAGGGCACGTTGGACTCACCGGCCACAGCCTTGGCCAGCATGGTCTTGCCGGTACCCGGAGGGCCCACCAGCAGGATGCCCTTGGGCATCTTGGCACCAATGCTCTCATACTTGCTGGGGTCGTGCAGATAGTTGACGACTTCCTGTAAGTTTTCCTTGGCCTCGTCCTCGCCGGCTACATCCGCAAAGCGGATGCCTGCCGTGGACTGCACATAGACCTTGGCGTTGGATTTGCCCATGCCGCCAAACATCATGGAGCCCGGGCCGCCGCCGGCCTTTTCCATCAGCTTTTTGTTCATCTGGTTGCCGATGGCCGAGAACAGGATGATGGGCAGGACGAACCAGATCAAAAAGCTCAGCACCGGCGAGGACTGTTCCACGATCTCGCTGGAGAAGGTGGCTCCGGCATCGTACAGCCGCTCGGTCAGGCCGGTGTCGTTCATCAGGCCGGTCTTGTAGACCTGCGTCTCGTCCTTATCGGTAAAGATGATCTGGTTGGATTCAATGTCCACACGGTCGATGTTCTTCTCCTCGGTCATGGTCATAAAGGTGCCGTAGTCCACCTCTTTGATCTGGCGCTCCCCCATCCACGGCAGCAGCACAAAGTTGAGGAGCAGCAGCATCAGCAGCACGAGGGCGTAATAGATCGCCAACGGCTTGCGCGGTGTCTTGACTTCTTTCATAGGATTTCCTCCTCGGTAAACGGCCTCGCCCTCTCAGTCTGCTTCGCAGCCAGCTCTCCCAAAGGGAGAGCCTTTGACAAATCGGTCAGGGGCCTTATTCTTTCGATAAGCTTATCTTAACACAACGAAAATTAACAAAAAAGCTTTTCGAGGGCTTGTTTCCAAAAACTTCCCAGATTCTTAACAAACCCCGAAGCCTGGCGGAAGGAAAGCGGGGGAATGCCCTAAGCAAGTGTCCGCTGGGGTGGGACCCTGTTGCCGCAGGCAATAGGGCGGACGATGGAATGGCCTGCAACGACAGCGACCGCCGCCAGTGGCGGATGCAGGGAACTGTTGTTGGGGCCGCGGCCAGCAAGACGCAAGCGTAAGCGATGCGAATGCTGGGAGCCGCAACCCGATTTCACTTGCGTGGGCATCCCCCGCTTTCTCAGCGCTCTACGATTCGATGCAGAAAGCGCAAAATTTGGAAAATTGTGCCGCTCCTGATGTGAATTTGTTTCATTTTTGATATGAGCCAAACTTCTTGACAGCAAATCCGACGTTTGGTACAATAAGTTCACTTTGAAACACAAAGACCAAATGCGTTGACGGGGAAAAAACGATCTTCTTCTGCTTCAGAGAGCTGCCGGGTGGTGCAAGGCAGTGCGGAGGGTTTCGGCTACTGGCCCCTGAGCGGCAGAGCTGAACGGAGAGTAGGCTCTGACGGATGCCCACCGTTACCGGGGCAGCGATTCGCCGCCAAAAGCTGATCGTGTGAGTGGCTGGTTTTCCAGCAAAGAGAGTGGTACCACGGGTGCTCTGTCAGAAAAATGACAGGCCCTCGTCTCTCAAGGCTTATCGCCTTGGAGACGAGGGCCTTTTCGTATGTAACTCCTTCAGTCAGATCCTTACGGATCTGCCAGCTCCCTCGGGGAGGGAGCCTCTGGCGAAGCGGGAAACTTTACCGTACTGCCAAGGGCCCCATCTCAGAGGGGGCTGTCACCGTAGGTGACTGGGGGAGTTGGGCAGGAAGAAACCTCAAAAGTGTAATTTGTTTAGGAGGAAACGAGAATGATGGACGCAACCAAGTACGCACCGGGATATTACCCTGTCCCTGCCGGTTATGACAGCTGGGTGAAGAAGGATCACATTGAAAAGGCCCCGGCCTGGTGCAGTGTGGATCTGCGCGACGGCAATCAGGCTCTGATCGTGCCCATGAGCCTGGAGGAAAAGCTGGAGTTCTTCCAGATGCTGGTGAAGATCGGCTTCAAGGAGATCGAGGTGGGTTTCCCCGCCGCCAGCGATACCGAGTACGAGTTCCTGCGCACCCTGATCGAGAAAAACATGATCCCGGAGGACGTGACCGTGCAGGTGCTGACCCAGTGCCGCGACCACATCATCCGCAAGACCTTTGAGGCTGTCAAGGGCGCACCCCGCGCGGTGATCCACTTCTACAATTCCACCTCTGTGGCCCAGCGCGAGCAGGTGTTCCACAAGAGCAGGGAAGAGATCAAGAAGATCGCCACCGACGGTGCAAAGCTGGTCCGGCAGCTGAGCCAGGAGTACGAGGGCAACTTCCTGTTTGAGTACAGCCCCGAGAGCTTTACCGGCACCGAGGTGGACTATGCCGTGGAGGTCTGCAACGCAGTGCTGGACATCATGCAGCCCACACCTGACCGCCCCATGATCATCAACCTGCCGGTGACCGTGGAGATGAGTATGCCCCATGTCTACGCCAACCAGATCGAGTATTGCGACAAGCACCTCAAGTACCGTGACAGCGTGATCATCTCCACCCATCCCCACAACGACCGCGGCACCGGTGTTGCCTGCGCCGAAATGGCCGTTCTGGCCGGTGCTCAGCGCGTGGAGTGCTGCCTGTTCGGCAACGGTGAGCGTACCGGCAATGTGGATGCCGTGACTCTGGCCATGAATCTGTACAGCCACGGCGTAGACCCCAGACTGGACTTTTCTGATATGCCCGAGATCTGCGCTACCTACGAGCGCGTGACCCGGATGCACATCTACGAGCGCACCCCCTACGCCGGTCAGCTGGTGTTTGCAGCCTTCTCGGGCAGCCATCAGGATGCCATTGCAAAGGGCATGGCCTACCGCAAGGAGCGGGGCGAGCATCGCTGGACCTGCCCCTACATCCCCATCGACCCCCACGATATCGGCCGCACCTATGATGCCGATGTCATCCGTATCAACAGCCAGAGCGGCAAGGGCGGCATCGGCTTTGTGCTGGAGCAGAACTACGGCTATAACCTGCCCCCCAAGATGCGCGAGGTGCTGGGCTACAAGGTCAAGAGCGTGTCCGACCACAGCCACAAGGAGCTGAGTGCAGGCGAGGTGCTCCGCATCTTCGAGGAGAGCTTCCTCAACCGCGAAAAGCCCCTCCGTGTGGTGGAGGCCCACTTTGCACAGGTCAACGGCATTACCGCCACGGTCACCCTGGACCTGAACGGTCAGCGCAAGGTGGTCACTTCGGTGGGCAATGGTCGTCTGGATGCTGTGGCCAACGCCATCCAAAGCGCCACCGGGATGGACTTCCATCTGGAAAGCTACTCGGAGCACAGCCTGGACGAGGGCAGTACCTCCCGTGCGGCTTCCTATGTGGGCCTTGCCTGGGGGGATGGCAGCATGACCTGGGGTGCCGGCACCGACACGGACATCATCGTTGCCGGCATCAAGGCGCTGGTTTCGGCAATTAACAGTAAATAAAAATCGAACTCCCTCAGTCACCTGCGGTGACAGCTCCCTCTAAGAGGGAGCCTGTTGCGTAACGGAAAGGCAAAGAGGCCCCCTCCTAGAGGGGGCTGTCGCGTAAGCGACTGGGGGAGTTATAGAAGACAAAAGGAGAGTATCACCATGGGAATGACTCTGACGCAGAAAATTCTGGCCGCACATGCGGGTTTGCCGGAGGTCAAGGCAGGCCAGCTCATCAATGCCAAGCTCGATATCGTGCTGGGCAACGATATCACCACCCCGGTCGCCATCAACGAGTTTGAGAAGGCAGGCTTTGACGGCGTGTTTGACAAGGAGCACATTGCCATCGTGCTGGATCACTTCGTCCCCAATAAGGACATCAAGAGCGCAACCCAGTCCAAGCAGTGCCGCGAGTTTGCCAACAAGTATGATATCCTCAACTTCTACGATGTGGGTCAGATGGGTGTTGAGCACGCCCTCCTGCCCGAAAAAGGCATCGTGACCGCCGGTGACTGCATCATCGGTGCCGACAGCCACACCTGTACCTACGGTGCACTGGGCGCATTCTCCACCGGTGTGGGCTCCACCGATATGGCCGCCGGTATGGCCACCGGCATGGCATGGTTCAAGGTACCCTCTGCCATCAAGTTTGTGCTCAAGGGCAAGTTCAGCCCCCGCGTATCCGGCAAGGATCTGATCCTGCACATCATCGGCATGATCGGTGTGGACGGCGCGCTGTACAAGTCCATGGAATTCACCGGCCCGGGTGTGGCTTCCCTGACCATGGAGGATCGCCTCTGCGTCTGCAACATGGCCATTGAGGCCGGTGCCAAGAACGGCATCTTCCCTGTGGACGAGGTCACCAGAGCGTATCTGAACGGCCGCAGCCAGCGCACCCCGGTCTACTACGAGGCCGACCCGGATGCCGAATACGAAAAGACCATTGAGATCGACCTGGACAAGCTGGAGCCCACGGTCAGCTACCCTCATCTGCCGGAGAACACCCACCCCGCCAGCGAGGGAAAGGACATCCGGATCGATCAGGTGGTCATCGGCAGCTGCACCAATGGCCGTCTGGAGGATATGGAGGCCGCTTACAACATCCTCAAGGGCAGACACATTGCCAAGGGTGTGCGGGGCATCATCATCCCGGCCACCATGGCGGTTTATAAGGAGTGCATCCTGCGCGGCTGGACTGAGGCCTTTATTGATGCGGGCTGCATTGTGTCCACCCCCACCTGCGGCCCCTGCCTGGGCGGCTACATGGGCATCCTGGCCGAGGGGGAGCGCTGTGTCTCCACCACCAACCGCAACTTTGTGGGCCGCATGGGCCATGTCAAGAGCGAAGTCTATCTGGCAAGCCCGGCCACTGCCGCTGCCAGCGCCCTGACCGGCTATATCACCGACCCCCGCACGGTCTGATCGAAAAGGAGAAACAACGATGAACGCAAAAGGTTCTGTTTTCAAATACCCGGATAACGTGGATACCGATGTCATCATCCCGGCCCGCCACCTGAACACCCAGGACCCCAAGGAGCTGGCCAGCCACTGCATGGAGGACATCGACAAGGACTTTGTCCGGAACGTCAGGGACGGCGATGTTATGGTGGGCGGCTGGAACTTCGGCTGCGGCTCCTCCCGTGAGCACGCCCCCGTGGCCATCAAGGCCGCGGGCATCTCGGTGGTCATTGCCAAGAGCTTTGCCCGTATCTTCTACCGCAACAGCATCAATATCGGCCTGCCCATCATGGAGTGCCCCGAGGCTGTGGATGCCATCAGCGCAGGGGATACCGTCAGCGTGGATTTTACTACCGGCCTCATCACCGATGAGACCACCGGCAAGACCTTCCAGGCGGAACCCTTCCCGCCGTTTATCCAGAAGATCATTGCCGACGGTGGCCTGATGAAGTCGCTGACCAAGAAATAAACCCCACCGTCAATGCTGACGCATTGCCACCGCCCCTAGTAGGGGCGGCTCTGGCGTTGCGGAAAGCTCTGCGAGTTCCCCTTTATGCCAAGGGCTCCCCATACTAGGGGAGCTGTCGCGCAAGCGACTGAGGGGTTTGGGTAAGAAGCTGTTGAGGAGAATTTAGAACTATGGAAAAAAACATTGCTGTCATCTGGGGCGACTGCTCCAGCCCCGAGATCGTGAAACAGACCATCCGGGTGCTTGATAAGGTGGCTGAAAAGTACGGCCACACCTTCCACTATACCGATGCCGCCATGGGCGGCGAAGCCATTGACAAGTATGGCGACCCGCTGCCTCAGCACGAGCTGGACAAGTGCCTTGCTGCGGACAGCGTCCTGCTGGGTGCCGTGGGCGGCCCCAAGTGGGAGGGCCTGCCCGGTGAGCAGCGCCCGGAAAAGGGTCTGCTGCGCCTGCGCGCGGGCATGGGCCTGTACTCCAACAACCGCCCCGCCAAGATCTGGCCCCAGCTGGCCCCGGCCAGCCCCCTGAAGCCTGAGATCGTGGCACAGGGCATTGACTTCATCATCGTGCGGGAGCTGATCGGCGGCGTGTACTTCGGCAAGCACGAGACCCACACCCTCGAGAACGGCGAAAAGCAGGCCATCGACTCCATGCCCTACTCTGAGCACGAGATCGAGCGCATTGGCCGCATCGGCTTCGAGACCGCCCAGAAGCGCCGCAAAAAGCTCTGCTGTGTGGACAAGGCCAACGTGCTGGATACCAGCCGCCTGTGGCGCAGTGTGATGCACCGCCTGCAGGCCGAGTACCCGGACGTGGAGTACAGCGAGATGTTTGTGGACAACTGCGCCATGCAGATCGTAAAGAATCCCGCGCAGTTCGATGTCATCGTCACTGAGAATATGTTCGGCGATATCCTCTCCGATGAGGCTTCCATGATCACCGGCTCCATCGGCATGATCCCGTCCTCCTCTCTGGGCGATGGCACCCGGGGCCTGTACGAGCCCATCCACGGCTCGGCCCCCGACATTGCGGGCAGGGATATCGTCAACCCCACCGCCTGCATCCTCTCTGCCGCCATGATGCTGCGCTACTCCTTTGGCATGACTGAGGAAGCCGATGCCATTGAGAACGCCGTGAACAAGGTGCTGGACAAGGGCCTGCGCACGGCAGACAACATGAGCGAAGGCTGTACCTGCCTGGGCTGCACCGCCATGGGCGATGCGATCCTGGCCGAGATCTGATCTGAAATGAATAGCCCTCTCTGTCAGCGTGAACGCGCTGCCACCTCTCCCGAAGGGGGAGCTGGCAAGGCCTGCGGCCTTGACTGAGAGGGCATTTTCGTTCTCCCAAAAACAAAAATGCAAACTTTTTGCAAATTCCTCTTGCAATTTGCATCCGAAGCGTGTATAATCTCCCTTGCACGAAAATGCAAATTGATTGCAATTTACTGCAATAAAGCACATTACAGTTGTTTTTGGAGTATCAAATGGAATTGTTTCTGGATGTTCTGGGCGAATCTCTGGTGGACACCGCCAAGATGCTGCCCTTCCTGTTTTTGGCCTATCTGTTCATTGAATATGTGGAGAACCGCCACGGCGAGCGCATCGAAGCCATTCTGGCGGGGGGCGGACGCTGGGGCTCTGTTCCGGCGGCGCTGCTGGGCTGTGTGCCCCAGTGCGGTTTCTCTGCCATTGCGTCCAATTTCTATGCGTCCCGGGTCATCAGCCTGGGCACGCTGATGGCCGTGTTCCTCGCCACCAGTGATGAAGCGGTTCCGCTGCTGGTTTCCATGCCTGCCTACTGGGATAAGCTGGTGCTGCTCATGGTCATCAAGGTGCTCTACGCCATTGCGGTGGGCCTGGTGCTGGATTTTGTCCTGC
>UMEI01009812.1_pt1 | contig 11521 bp, 10 predicted proteins | sample 1964711 | NCBI WGS metagenome assembly UMEI01 (sample SAMEA4836016, study PRJEB28245) | human gut metagenome | biome: gut microbiome; material: fecal sample | place: Denmark | collected 2008 | reverse complement strand
CAATAATTTTATATGCCAGTAAGTTTGCTGGGGTTGCTGGTCTCCTTTCAAGTTGTAATAGCAAACATTCCCGTAAATTGGATGCTCCTACTCCAGCGGGTTCGAAATCTTGTATAAGTTGCAATAGTTCTTCGAGTTTTTCGATGCTGACATCTATTCCTACTTGAAATATAAGGTCGTCTGAAATTGCGGAAAGCGGTCGCTGTAAATAGCCGTTATCATCTATATTCCCAATAATGTATTCGGCTATTTTATACTCTTGTTCACTAAGATTTCTAAGTCCGAGTTGTTTCAAAAGATTGTCGTGAAAAGACGAGTTCCCGGAAAATGGAATTTCTTCCCGTCGGTCTTTTTGTGAAAAGTTATCGGCTTCGAGTTTATAATCAGGAATATCATCTTCACTTCTGTAATCTCCGAGCGAAATGTCTTCAGCACTCTCATTAGAGCCTTCTTCATTTTGCATATCGTCACCAAAGGTGTCGGTATCACTTTGCGGTTCATTATTGCCTTCCTCCAAAGCCGGGTTGTCGACTAACTCCTGCTTGATGCGTTCTTCCAGTTCTATGGCTGTCAATTCGAGTAATCGGATAACCTGTATTTGTTGAGGCGATAACTTCTGTTGTAGCTTTTGTTGTAATTGTTGTTTCAGCATCATTTACGGGGTAAAGATTTCTGCAAACGAAGATAGTGTTTTTTCTGTTAATATGTATCGATTAGCAGTCTTTTGCCCGTTAAAAATAGTAATCCCCTAAATTGAACTTTTTATAAGGATTATTAAATGATGATATCAGGGATTGAGCCATACTTTTCTTTTGGTATGAGAAGATAATTATAATCCAACTTACAGATTATAAGTAAGGCTGCCTCATTTTGAAGTGCCCTTCAAAAGTTTTGTGTCTAACTTTTGGAGGGCACTTCATTTTTTTATTTTGAGACAACTTCATGAATATTTATTTTATAGATTGGTCCATTTTGGACCTGGATTTAGATGTGCTGGGAGAGGAGGCTGGAAGCCAACTATCTATTAGTTCCTGATTCTCTGAAATCCAACTTTCTGCGGCTTCTCCTTCGTTTTGTATTTTGTTGAATTTAGATATTAAAGAAGCCAACTGTTTTGTATCAAGCTTTATATTTTTCAGCAATTCAGCGGCAAAGGGCTGCTTCTGCGAAAATCCTTTAGTTGCAATAGATTCTATTGTTTCAGTTTTGCCAAATGTATTTTTGGGGTCATTCAGAAATTTCAGTTTGAAGTCAGAGAACATCCAATGAGGAGACCATCCAGTAATGATAATCCATTGTTTGTTTTCAATGGCTTTTTTCAATAAAGCTGTCATTGCCGGTCCGCTGGATGGTTTGAGACGGAAGTCAAGGTCATATTCTTGAATTGCTTTTTCGGCCGATTTCATAATCCCGGCACCGACATCGATGCCTATGATTTCTCCACTGAATTTATTTTTATTGGCATTCAATTCTTCAATTGAATTTATGTTGACATAGTCTGGTACGACAAAGCCTACGCGTGCACTATCATAGATTTCACCCAACGTTTCGAGATTATTTCCGTATTGGTTTAAATAATCTTGGTGAGTAACCGGAACCCAGGCATCGAGAAAGACGTCGGCTTTCCCGTTTGACAGGGAGGCAAAGAGGGGGGCAATGTCCGCATTCATTAATGTGATATTGTATCCTTGTTTTTCGAGGATTTTTTTAGCCATGTTACTTATAGCTATACCCTCGGCCCAATTGGGATATACGATAGATATATTATTCTTTTTTTCTCCGGGAGAACATGATGGCAGACAAATAATTGTGGCCAGAATCAATAGTAAAATGTTTAATTTATAGATTTTATTCATAACGATATGGGATTAATTTGATATTTGTGTTTGGTTCATTTCTTTCGTTTTACAAATCCTTGAGTGATTCTATCCAAAATAATAGCAAGAATTACTACAGCTATACCGCCTTCGAATCCTAATCCGATTTTCATTTGAGTAATACCTTTCAGGACAACTTCTCCAAGACCACCGGCAGATATCATGGCTGCGATTACAACCATTGATAGAGACATCATAATCGTTTGGTTTATTCCGGTCATTATTGTAGGTAGGGCCAGAGGTAGCTGTATCTTAAACAGAAGTTGACTTCGGGTAGCTCCGAAAGAATATCCGGCTTCTACTATGTCTTTGGGCACTTGTTTCAGCCCTAAAGTGGTTAATCGTACAACCGGTGGCATTGCAAAAATAACAGTGGCAAATGCGCCCGGTACATTGCCCAACCCGAAGAAGAGAACAGCTGGAATTAAATAGACAAAGGCCGGCATCGTCTGCATAAGATCCAGAATCGGATGCATTATTTTTTCGACTTTTTTGTTTTCTGCAGACCAGATGCCTAATGGAAGACCTAAAATTAAAGCTATGATTGCTGAAGATAGTACAAGAGCCAAAGTTTCCATAGTGGCTGCCCAAAATCCCATTGCGTAGATGAGGAACAGACCTAATATCGTGAATATGCCGATTGCTTTTCCTGCTTTATAAAAGGCCAGTAGAGCGATTATTGCGATGGTTATGTAGAAAGGTATCCAATTGAGTCCATATTGGAAACCATTGATGAAGTTTCCCACAATATGGTCGATTCCATCGAAAAAAGATGTGAAGTTTTCGGTTATCCAGTCTATTGCAATTTCAATGTATTTTCCTATATTAATTATCATAAGTCTATAGCATTTTGTATAATTTCGTTTATTTCAACTTTGTCTTTTCCGGTCATTTCAATGATTACGGATGATGGCGAGACCATTCCGGCTAATTGACCTTTTTCATTTACTACCGGTATGGCTTGCCTTACCTTATTCAATAAGGGAAGCATGTCTTCCACTGTAGTATTTTCTAAAACAGAAGGAATTTCTGTAAATATGATCGAATCGATGTTTTTTTCTCCTTTTTCACGTAGTTTTATAACATCTCTTAATCTTATTTCTCCGATGAATTCATCATTTTTACCAATTACCGGAAGAGCAAAAAGGTTTTTTTCTCTCATTTTTCGAAGTATGGCTTCCGGACCTTCTCGTTGCAATCGGACAGTTACGGGTCTTTTTATCATGATAGAAGCTGCTGTAATTACACGTCCACGATCGACATTTTCGGTGAAGCGGGCTACATATTTATCTGCAGGATTTGTCAATATTTCTTCGGGAGTTCCAGTTTGGATAACTTCTCCATCTTTCATAATAGCGATTCTATCTCCTAATTTTATAGCTTCGTCTAAGTCATGCGTGATGAATACTATTGTTTTTTGCATTTTGCACTGTAACTCCAATAACTCATCTTGCATTTGTTCTCGGATAAGAGGGTCTAAAGCCGAAAATGCTTCATCCATTAATAGTATTTCCGGATTATTTGCCAATGCTCGTGCCAACCCTACACGTTGTTGCATTCCACCTGAAAGTTCACTTACCTTTTGTTCCTCATATCCTTTGAGACCAACGATGTCGATACTTTGCTTTGCTTTGTTTAACCGTTTTGTTTTATCTATACCTTGTAATTCGAGTCCGAATGCGACATTGCTGAGGACACTTCTGTGCGGTAATAGTCCGAAATGCTGGAATACCATTGACATCTTTTTTCTTCGAATCCCCAGTAGTTCTTTATCGGGAATTCTAATAATGTTTATATTATCGATAAACACCTCACCGGATGTGGGTTTTATGAGTCGATTGATGCAACGTAAGAGAGTAGATTTTCCGCTGCCTGATAATCCCATAATAACAAAGATTTCTCCCTCATTTATCGATAGATTGGCATTCTTTACAGCGACAGTACATCCTGTAGCTTTCAAGATGTCTTGTTTGCTTTTATGCTCGTCGAGCATTTTTCGAGCTTTTGTTTTTTCATTACCGAAAATGATAGATATATCTCTTATTTCTATTTTTGACATAAATTTATATTTAGTAAGTGTGATTAATTGCATTCGTCTCCGTTTACCGGATGAGAATAACTAAGTTTGCCATTGATGATTCGGGCAGCCCGCGTATATGGGTGTTCGATAATTTGTTCAATGCCCATAATGTGCATTACAATCCAACCTTCAGCTTTTAAATAATCAGAGATAAGCCCTCTGTGACATCGCCACCAGACAGCTTCGGCACACATAATCGCTGTTTTATAATGATTTGCAGTAGAGCTGAGCTCACGAATACCTTCTCTGAAGTTGTCCGAATCCATATAGTCGGCATATCCCTTGAATGATGGATTTTGCCAAAATTTATTTCCTGATTCAGTTTTTGGCTCTCTTCTTCCTCCTAATAAAGGTATTGTCTGATATTTGATGTTATTTTGGGGTAGGTACCTTTCAAAATGAGATTTGGAGAATTGTAGGAATTTCTCTGAACCGGGAAAACGTCTTACATCTGCTAATACTTCTATTTGGAAGTTTTCTAACATTGCAACAAATGTTTCGAAAGAATGTGCAGAATGTCCGATAGTCCATATTTTTTTTGATTCTTTTTTCATTATAGTTTGTTTAACGTCAATAGTGATGAGTTGCATCTCTCGGTACAAATAGATGCCCTATAATGAAAACACTAAAAAAGAGAATTTTGTTTATTTATTTAGTGATAATGAAACTATTTGTGGTAAAATACCTAGAATACGGCTCGTGAAGTTAGAGCTGAAAAATAAGTCTTTTATTGGTCAATGAGTAGGTAAATAGATGTGTATTTATAAAAGATAAAATTTCAGGATTATTTTGTCCTGAAATTTTGTTGGGGAGAGCTATTGAGTTATGATAATCTTTTTGTTTATCTCCGTATTAGCTATCCTTAAAAAATAAATGCCGGGTGCAATAGAGAGAGAAAAAGGCATATTGTTAGTTATAATTGTTTCTTTTATCAACTGTCCGTCAGGAGAATAAATCTGAGCCAATACAGGCTCTTGGAGAAATGAGATACCAGATAATGTGATGGTTCCGGTAGAAGGATTGGGATAAATCAGAACAGAGTTATTAATATTGTTTGTTTCTATTCCGGAGCCTTTTCCCACGATAATTTTACCTTGGTGTGTAACTTTGTCTTGGGCAGTTATAGTGACATATAGGGTTATATCTTGTTCTATTCTTGGAAAAGAAAGAGATGCCTGTCCGTCGGTAACAGTCTTTACATCCAATAATTTATCGTTTGCCGACAAAGCTACGGTAGCGCCGTCTGTATCACAATCTATATTTATGGATGACGTGCCGACGGGCAAAGTTTTGTCATAAACGATATTCATGTTTTGAGGGGTTCTTCTTCGTAAAAGTAGGCTGGGGTCTCCAAACAGAGACCATTGTTTCGCTGCATCAGAACCGCTGTCTTTATATACTTCGATTACTTTCTTATAAGTAGAGTTTATAACCTCTCCAAGGATTTTTGGGGAGTTGTCAGATGTCAGTATTTTTATAAATTCGTCTTGTCCTAACATAGGAGGATTCCAGTATATCTGAATGGTAAAACCTAACATTCCAATAGCTCCCACAGGCTTTCCTTCTTGAGTCTGTCCTCTCAAAAATGCTTCGGATAGGCAAGTCCCCAATCTGAAGTGCCCGTTTTGACAACCGGCAGCAATAATGAAAGGTAACCTGTTTATATTGGTCAGTTTGTTGACATCGTTGACAGAGAATCCGGTTGTTGCCCAAGATTCGGTGTAACCGTGGCCTGTATAATTGACAATGCCGCATCCTTTGTTAAGTTGTTCTACAAGGTCATTTTTTTTACTGATTTCATAGATTGTATAGTTGTTATCTTTCAAAATATCATTTATGTTCCGGATGTGCTGGATGTCTGTTTCGTCATTATCTCCTTTTTCATTGGAGGAAGGGTCGGCAATGCCTATGCTGTTTCCCAGCCATGTTGCAGACTCATCTATGTCTCGTTCATAGTAGATAACCCTTTCTACCTGAGTACGTACATCTTCTGTTGTTTTTGCGGAAAAACGGCCTACCAGCACAGATGGCGGATATTCGTCACCGGATATATAACCGTACTCTGCGTCAGAGTAAGCGGTATTTGGGTCGGGATCGGTAATTCCGTAACAAAAATGTACAGGTATCTGCTCAGCATCCCCGACTAATAGAAGGTAACGATTGTTATTTTTCTTGTAATAATCAGCGACGTAATTCTTAAGTTCAGCTGCCGTCGAGCCTATTTTATCCATCGTTATCAGTTCCACCTTCATGCCCTTCTGTGTTTTCCATTGGATAAAAGGTTTCATTTCATCTGCGAATTCCGGTGCGCAAACGATTAGCATTTGGGCAGACAAGACTGTCGGTATGAAACATAATATAATGTAAAGGAATAGTTTGATAGCTTTTTTCATATTCAATGTGACTTATATATAACAAACGTACAAAAAATTGAATAAACATACGATTTCTTATTTGGATTTTTTAGGAATATGGATTATTTTGTAAAGTTTTGGATGATTTATTTTTATATTTTAAGGAAAGAAAATTGTGCTTGGATGACATTTTGTTTACTTTTATAATAAATATTTTATGGTATGATAATAAGTGCGAGTCGAAGAACTGATATTCCGGCATTTTATTCTCGGTGGTTTTTCAACCGGCTAAGAGAAGGATATGTATTGGTTCCTAATCCATATAATCCCAGAATGGTAAGTCGTGTTAGCTTAAAGCCGGCTTGGATTGATTGTATTGTGTTTTGGAGTAAAAATCCGGCACCTATGATTGGTGAATTAGATCAGTTGGGGGATTATAAGTATTATTTTCAATTTACCTTGAATCCTTATGGGCAGGAAATAGAAAGAAAACTACCTTCGTTGACAGAACGTTTAAAGATATTTAAGACCCTTTCTGACAAAATTGGTAAAGAAAGAGTGATTTGGCGTTATGATCCTATATTTATAAATGAAGAATATAGTATATCTTTTCACAAAGATGCTTTTGCCCGAATTGCATTTGAGTTGAAAGATTATACGGATAGATGTACACTGGAATTTATAGATTGTTATAGTCATATTCGTCCTGCTATGGCTAAATTCAATATACATTCTTTGGAGAAAGAAGTAATTGAAGACGTAGTTTCTGCTTTTCAGGAAATTGCTTCAGAGTTTGCTATCAAATTGAATACGTGTGCTACTAAAATAAATTTAGGTTATTTGGGAGTTTCCGAAGATGCTTGTATTAGTCAGAGTCTTATTGAACAGATTACAGGTTATTCTATTTCTGCCAGGAAAGATAAAAATCAGCGCTTGTTTTGCAATTGTATCGAAAGCCTCGATATAGGCATGTATGATAGCTGCCTTAATGGTTGTGTATATTGCTATGCCAATAAGAAGTGTTACGATAAGATTCGACGTAATGGAGAAAAGCATAATGTAAATTCCCCACTTCTTATTGGAAGTGTATCTGATGAAGATATCATAAAAGACCGGAATGTTCGGAGCTTTCGTATTGAACAAAGTTCATTATTTTAATTTAGGATTTCTATTAATAGAAAAAGACTTACAATAAATTGTAAGTCTTTTTCTGATGTGGTCCCACTTGGGCTTGAACCAAGGACCCCCTGATTATGAGTCAGATGCTCTAACCAACTGAGCTATAGGACCGGCTTGAGTTTTCTCAAAAGCGATGCAATATTACTGCTTTTTTCTGAAATGACCAAATAAATATTGTGATTTTATATTGATTTCTTGTTGATGAATAAGCTAAATAGTTGGTTTACAAATAATATATCAGAACAATTTTATTGAAATTTTTTATTCGAAGTTTTCTGTCGATTTAGGGATAAAGTGTAGTTGGCAGGTTTCGGAAGAGTTTATCGGTATGAACTAATGTTCGTTTCTTTATAAAACTATATTTATGTATGAAAAAGAATTTTCTTGTATCTTTGATGCCTGATTTATGATGCGATGAAGATAATTGAGAAGCCTAATATTATTTCTCCCGGCATGTTGGTTGCCGGTATCGGTTTTTTTGATGGAGTCCATTTGGGGCATCAGGCTCTTATTGGGAATATTGTTCAGACAGCTCGTGAAAGGAATATGTCTTCAGCGGTTGTTACTTTCCGGAGTCATCCACGTCAGGTATTGCACAATAATTACTGTCCACATTTGATTAATTCTTTTGAGGAGCGGATGCAACATCTTTCGGAAACGGAACTCGATTATTGTATCGTACTTGATTTTACTCAAGATATGTCTATGTTATCTGCCCGGCAGTTTATATCTTTTTTAGCTGAGGATTATGGTATCTCTTGTTTATATGTCGGTTATGATCATCGTTTTGGACATAATCGGTTGGAAGGTTTTTCAGATTACGTACGGTATGGAAAAGAGTTAGGTGTTGATATTATTCGCGCTCAAGCCTACCATCCTGGTGGTAAACATGTGAGTTCTTCCGTAGTGCGTACGTTACTGTCTCAGGGAAAAGTTGAAGAGGCAGCTTCATTATTGACTTATTCGTATTGCCTGGAGGGAGAAGTGATTGAAGGGCATAAATTGGGTCGAGAATTGGGGTTCCCTACGGCAAATCTCAGATTGACGGACAATAATAAAATCATTCCGGCAAATGGTGTTTATGCTGTGCGGGTACAGTTGCCGAACGGTAGTTTGAAGAACGGGATGTTGAATATTGGAACACGGCCTACGGTGAGTAATGGAAGTGACAGGAGTATAGAAGTGAATCTTTTCGATTTTTCGGGAAATTTGTATGGGTGTGTCTTGAAGGTCTTTTTGATTGCGTTTTTGCGGGAGGAAGAGAGGTTTTCGAATATAGAGAAGTTGATTGCCAAAATACAAAAAGATAAGGAGCATACTCTTCGTATACTCCTTAGTCAATAGAATTTCCTCAATTTTGTTTAATTCGAGTAGAAGCTTATTATATTTATTTATCTTCTTTCTTTTTGATGGGAATCTCCCGATTCATACTTTGTTCTAAAGATATCAATGTTTCCGTAGCAGTAACACCATGTATTTCTTGTATTTTGTCGTTAAGAAGTTCCATAAGGTGTTCGTTGTCCCGTGCATATAATTTACAAAGCATCGTATACGGGCCTGTTGTAAAATGACATTCGACAACTTCAGGTATTTTCTCAAGTTCCGGAACCACATCTTTATACATAGAGCCTTTTTCAAGTTTTACCCCGATATATGTGCAAGTCCGATATCCAAGAGTTTTGGGATTGACGTGGTATCCAGAACCTATAATTACACCCATATCAATCATTCGTTGTATTCGTTGATGAATAGCAGCCCGAGAGACGCCACATTTTATCGCTACATCTTTAGATGGTATACGCGCATTGCGCATAATGATTTCTAGTATTTGTCTATCAAGGTTATCAATTTTTTCCATTACTGAAGAATTTAATCATTATGTCAGCAAAAGTAACTCTTTTTTTGGAATAAATATGCAAATTATGAATGAAATAGTTCAAAAATTCACTTTTTATCAGAAATTTGTTTGTTTTTGAGAAAGATATATTGAACTTATCTTGCTATTTCTATCCATAATTATAGTTTTAATTGTAAATATGATTTTATTTTTTGTCCGGGCAAGTGACATCTATTATTTCGATTTCGAATTCTAATACGGAATTTGGTTTTATATCTCTGCCTGCTCCTCGTTCACCATATGCTAGTTCTGCCGGTATATAGAGAATATATTTACTTCCTTTATTCATGAGTTGAAGGGCTTCTGTCCAGCCTTTAATCACATTAGTCACACCTATTTCAAGGGGTTTCCCTCGGTCATATGAGCTGTCAAATTTGGTGCCGTCGATTAATTTTCCGGTATAATGAACTTTCACTTTACAATTGGAGGTGATTAGTGGACCTTCTCCCTGTTTTAAGACCTTGTATAATAATCCCGATGCTGTTTTGATAACCTCGGGCTCTTTTTCTTTTTCAGTAAGAAAAGCTTTTCCTTCGGCTAAGTTTTTGGCGGCTTCGGCTTTTTTCTGTTCTTCTATTTCTTTTTGTTTCCTTTCACGATAAGTGTTCATAACTTCTGTCCATAACTTTTCGGCATTTTCTTTATCCAAGAGAGTTGGTTGTTCGCTCAATACTGCAATAAGGGCATCTTGGCAAGCTTGTTTATCAAGGTTAATCCCTTCTTTAGACATTTTTTCTAACTGCTCTTTTAACCCAATACCGAAATTTAATCCCATTTCGTATGAGCGTTTTGTTGTATCGGTTGTAAAAGTTGCCTTAAACCCTTTGATGAAGGCTTTCATTTCTATTTTGTGAGGAAATTTTTTTATTCCTTCAGCCATTTCTGCACCGTTGAGCAAGCCGTAAGCGTATCCGGTACTGTCGGCAGGAGTTGCCAGGGTTTTATCTTTCTTTTTGCCAAAAGCAGAAATGGAAAGCAGGCAACAGAGGATTAAGATATATTTTTTCATCATGTGGTATGTATTTATGTTATTGTTACGAACAAAAAGAGAACCGGAGTAACATCCCGGTTCTCTTTTTATTTAGACTGGTTATTTACATTTTATTTTGAAGGAGCTTCAACTTCGAGAAGGTCTATGTCAAAAATCAATGTAGAGTTTACAGGGATAGAGCCGGTCTGGCGTAACCCGTAACCTAATTCTGCAGGGATATATACTTGGTATGTAGACCCCGGAGTCATTAACATCAAAGCTTCTCTAAATCCAGGAACGACTTGGCCTACATTCATTGTAGTATTTTTATTGGCGTCAAATTGTTTTCCGTCGATTAAAGTTCCTTTGTAATTGATTTTTACATTGCTGGTAGCTGTCGGTTTTTCACCTTTACCTTCTTTGATTACTTTATAGAGCAATCCTGACGCAGTTTTTTGTACACCGGCTTCTTTCGATTTTTCTTCTAAGAATTTTTTACCTTCAGCTGCATTTTTCTTAGCTTCAGGGCTTTCAGCGATTTTCGCTTCTTCGGCTTTCATTCTTTTTTCTTGGAAAGAGGTCATAAAAGCTTGGTAAACTTGTTCTGCCTGACTTCTTGATAGGATAGTAGAATCTCCTTTTATAGATTTACTAAGGGCGGCGAGGAAAGTAGCTTTATTGATTTCGATACCTTGCTGTCCCATTTGTTCGAATTGTTGTTTCAAGTTTACACCGATGTTCATACCCAGTTCGTATGACATTTTGGTAGAATCGCTGTTCAATGTCTGTGCGATACCTTTAATCAACTCAGAAGCTTCGATTTTTTTAGGGTATTGTTTGATGCCTTCAGCCATATCGGTACCATTGAGCACACCATAAGCATAGCTGACACTATCGACATCTGTTTTTAGATTTGCACCGGCTTTGCTATCGCAAGATGTTAGCCCGAAAGCAACACAGCCAGCAGCCATAATTGAAAATAAAACTGTTTTTTTCATTTTTTGTTGTTATAATAAAGTTTATACTATATCGAGCAATTCTACTTCAAAAATCAATGTCGAATTCGGAGCTATAGCTTCACCGGCACCTTTTTCTCCATAAGCGAGATCAGAAGGAATGTATAGTTTCCATTTCGAGCCTACAGGCATAAGTTGAAGAGCTTCT
>UMEI01015011.1_pt1 | contig 11609 bp, 10 predicted proteins | sample 1964711 | NCBI WGS metagenome assembly UMEI01 (sample SAMEA4836016, study PRJEB28245) | human gut metagenome | biome: gut microbiome; material: fecal sample | place: Denmark | collected 2008 | reverse complement strand
GGAGGATGTCGGAGTCATAGAACTTTTAGATGAGCGTTTCCTGCAGAGTGAATACCGTGCGCTGTTCCCAAGAGAATGGGAAAGGCAGACGGTATGCAGGATAGATACGGTGGAAAAGTATTTAGAAGAATTCTGGAACCGTTCTTAAGTCTGTGTCAGATCGTAGGCAGCAGTTTTAAGAATTCCTCGGTGGACTGTGAAACCGGGAGCGTCGGGTTGATGGCTGCGACCATCTGTCTCGATGGCAGTTTTTCCTTTGTTTTTACGATAAACAGATCTTTGGATTCCCGGCTTAAACAGTAATCCGGTATAAATGCGATACCAAGACCGATGCGCGCAAGGTCGATCAGAAGGTCGTTACTGCTAAGTTCGATCTGCGGGATCAGCTCAAGCTGATGCTGTAAAAACAGGTTGTGCAGGAACTGGCTCGTCGTACTTTTGCGGTCGAGCATGAGGATTGGGTACTGTTTCAGTTCCTCAAACGGGATCTCCTGCTGTTTCAGGTTAAAATATGCCGGGTTTGCAATGAATACGTCGGTAAAATTGCAGACGGTCTTCTGAATGTAGGAGTGATTCAGGTTCGAGTTCGGAAAGTTGGTCACGATCAGATCGACTTTTCCCTGATCGAGGAGATCCACGCAGCTAAGGGATGTCGCGTTCGTCACCTTGATCGGCACGTTCGGGAACTTTTTGTGGAACTGTTTTAAATAAGGTACTAAAAAGTAACGGCAGATGGTGTCGCTTGCACCGATGTGAAGCTGACCGAGTCCGAGACTGCCGGAGTCTAAAAGCTGGCTTTCACCGCGCTGAATCAGGTTCATTGCCGGTTCGATGTGTTTTAATAATACTTTTCCGGCAGGAGTGAGCTGTACTTTTTTCGTGCTGCGGATGAAAAGCGGCTGGTCTAACTTTTTCTCAAGCGTTTTGATCGACTGGCTGACCGCGGACTGGGAAATAAAAAGCTGCTTGCTTGCCTCGGAAAAACTTAAGGATGTTGCCACATAATAAAACACTTTATATAATTCGTAATTGATATCCATGAAGTCCTCTTTCTGCGGGCTGGCCGCATATCATTTGAATGAAGAATGTTAATAAAAATAACTATCATGATTATAAGACGTGCTTATAAATCTGTCAATAAAGACTGATAATGGGGATGCGTGAAAGAATTTTCCAATGAAAGAAAATGATTCAGGAGTAAAAATAAGAACATGTCTGCAACAAAGCAGATATAATTCATGACAATAAAATGCTCGCAGAGTGTGCATTCTATTATTTATAGAAATATTAATAAAATTAATAAATAAGATTAAATATATTAATTATGCTTATTTTATAACCTATGTTATACTTTGAAAAGACAAATGGAAACTGAGAATGGAGGTTACCACATGAGCAGTGTAAAACGTGTATATGTTGAGAAGAAACCGGAATATGCAGTCCGGGCAAAAGAATTGCAGTCTGAAATCAGAAGTTATCTTGGAATCAGTGGTGTGACGAAGGTGCGCGAGCTGATCCGTTATGATATTGAAAATATTTCCGGGGAAACTTATAAAAAAGCCTTAGTAACCGTTTTTTCCGAACCGCCGGTAGACGATATTTATGAGGAAGAGTTTGATTTAAACGGAGCAAGAACATTTTCCGTAGAGTTCTTACCGGGACAGTTTGACCAGAGAGCAGATTCCGCAGAACAGTGCGTGAAATTATTAAACGAAGAGGAAGAGCCGATCATCCGCACCGCAGTGACTTATGCGATCGAGGGAACAATCAGTGACGAAGAGTTTGCAGCGATCAAAAAACACTGCATCAACCCGGTCGATTCCAGAGAGACAGGCTTAGAGAAACCTGAGACTTTAGTGCAGAGTTTCCCGGAGCCGGAGGATATTAAGATCTTTGACGGTTTTCGTGATACGCCGGAGGCTAAGTTAAAAGAGTTATACGATTCATTGAATCTTGCGATGACATTCAAAGACTTTTTACATATCCAAAATTATTTTAAGAACGATGAAAAACGCGATCCGTCCATGACGGAGATCCGTGTGTTAGATACCTACTGGTCTGATCACTGCCGTCATACCACATTTTCCACAGAACTTAAAAATGTGGCATTTGATGACGGTTATTACTGCGCGCCGATGAAAGAGACTTATGAGGATTACTTAAATACCCACAAGAACCTGTATGCAGGACGCAGTGATAAGTTTGTATGTCTGATGGATCTTGCCCTGATGGCAATGAAACGTCTGAAAAAAGAAGGAAAGTTACAGGATCAGGAAGAGTCCGATGAGATCAATGCATGTTCCATCGTTGTTCCGGTAGAAGTAGACGGAAAGACAGAGGAGTGGCTGGTTAATTTCAAAAATGAAACACACAACCATCCGACCGAGATCGAGCCGTTTGGTGGTGCCGCTACCTGTCTTGGCGGTGCGATCCGTGACCCGTTGTCAGGACGTACCTATGTTTACCAGGCAATGCGTGTGACCGGTGCCGCAGATCCGACGGTTCCTGTTTCCGAGACGATCTCCGGAAAACTTCCACAGAAAAAACTGGTGAGAGAAGCTGCACACGGATACAGCTCTTACGGTAACCAGATCGGTCTTGCAACCGGATACGTCAAAGAAGTTTACCATCCAAACTATGTGGCAAAACGTATGGAGATCGGTGCGGTCATGGGTGCTGCTCCAAGACGTGCCGTACAGAGACTGACCTCTGATCCGGGTGACATCATCATTTTACTTGGAGGAAGAACCGGACGTGACGGTATCGGTGGTGCCACAGGTTCTTCAAAAGCGCACAACACAGAGTCCACAGCAGTCTGCGGTGCCGAGGTACAGAAAGGTAACCCGCCGACAGAACGCAAGATCCAGCGCCTGTTCCGCCGTGAGGAAGTTGCCCATATCATCAAAAAATGCAACGATTTCGGTGCGGGCGGTGTGTCTGTAGCAATCGGTGAGCTTGCAGACGGACTTCGCGTACAGCTTGACAAAGTGCCGAAGAAATATGCCGGATTAGACGGAACAGAACTTGCAATCTCAGAATCCCAGGAGCGTATGGCAGTTGTGGTATCTCCTTCGGATGTCAAGACCTTCTTAGGCTACGCAGCGGAGGAAAACTTAGAGGCAGTGGAAGTTGCCGTTGTAACGGAGGAGCCGAGACTTGTTTTAGAGTGGAGAGGCAAAGAGATCGTAAATATCTCCCGTGCCTTCTTAGACACCAACGGTGCGCATCAGGAGACCAACGTTGCAGTGGATATGCCGGTACCGGAGGATAATTACTTAAATAAGATCTCTACACCAAAAGTTGCGGATGCAGTTGCAAAGAATGATATGAAAGCGGCATGGCTTGCAGAGCTGGCTGATTTGAATGTCTGCTCCCAGAAAGGTCTTGTGGAGATGTTTGACGGTTCCATCGGAGCAGGAAGTGTTTACATGCCATTCGGTGGAAAATATCAGCTCACAGAAACACAGTCCATGGTGGCAAAACTTCCGGTTGCACATGGAAAATGTGATACCGTAACCATGATGGCATATGGTTTTGATCCGTATTTAGCAAGCTGGAGTCCGTACCACGGTGCGATCTATGCGGTATTAGAGTCCTTATCAAGAATCGTGACCGCAGGTGGTGATTATAAAAAGATCCGTTTTACATTCCAGGAATACTTCCGCAGAATGAACGAGGATCCGAAGCGCTGGAGCCAGCCATTTGCAGCACTTCTCGGAGCTTACAATGCACAGATCGGTTTTGGACTTCCATCTATCGGTGGAAAAGATTCCATGTCAGGAACGTTTAATGATATTGATGTACCGCCGACACTGGTTTCCTTTGCAGTGGATGTGGCAAAAGAGCAGGATATCATCACACCGGAGTTAAAGGCAGCAGGAAATGAACTGTTATACTTTACAATCGACAAAGACGAATATGACGTGCCGGTTTACGCACAGGTCATGAAACTTTATGATGCGGTTCATGTATTGATCCAGAAAGGTGCGATCGTTTCCGCATATGCGCTTGACGGAAAAGGTCTTGCAGCAGCACTTGCAAAGATGGCATTCGGTAACAAACTTGGCGTGACAGTAGATACCGATGTGACAACTGATACACTGTTTGCTCCGGGCTTTGGTAATATCGTGGCAGAAGTTCCGGCAGGCAAGACTGCAGAAGTTTACGGGGCACTGCAGAATGCAGGTTTATCTGCAAACGTAAAGAGAGCAGGTGCTGTCAATGAGGAAGCAGCATTTATCTGTGGCGATATGAAACTTGCGATCGATGAGGCATTGAACGCATGGACAGGCACATTGGAGAAAGTATTCCCGACTCGTGCAACCGAAGATAAAGAGGAAGTAAAGACAGATCTTTATCATGCAGATTCTGTTTATGTATGCAAACATAAAGTGGCAAGACCGACCGTATTTATTCCGGTATTCCCGGGAACCAACTGCGAGTACGACAGTGCAAAAGCGTTTGAGCGCGCAGGTGCGGATACGATCGTAAAAGTATTTAAAAACTTAAATGCTGAGGACATCCGTGAGTCCGTAGATGAATTTACCAAGGCAATCGACCAGGCACAGATCATCATGTTCCCGGGTGGATTCTCCGCCGGTGATGAGCCGGAAGGATCTGCAAAATTCTTTGCAACCGCATTCCGCAACGCAAAGATGACAGAGGCAGTTATGAAACTGTTAAATGAGAGAGACGGTTTAGCCCTTGGTATCTGTAACGGATTCCAGGCACTGATCAAATTAGGACTGGTACCTTACGGCGAGATCCGCCCGCAGGCAGCAGATTCCCCGACACTGACCTACAACACGATCGGACGTCATATCAGCAAGATGGTATACACTAAAGTTGTCACAGACAAGTCCCCGTGGTTAGCACAGGCAGAACTTGGAAAAGTATACTGCAACCCGGCATCCCACGGAGAGGGACGTTTTGTTGCACCAAAAGAATGGTTAGATAAACTGTTTGCAAACGGTCAGGTTGCAACACAGTACGTCAATGAGGCAGGTGTTCCGACCATGGACGAAGAGTGGAACGTCAATGGTTCCTACTGTTCCATCGAGGGTATCACAAGCCCGGATGGACGTGTGCTCGGCAAGATGGCTCATTCCGAGAGACGTGACAGAAGCGTGGCAATGAACATTTACGGAGAACAGGATCTGAAGATCTTTGAGTCCGGTGTGGCTTATTTTAAATAAGAGACAATATTAAAAGGGAAGAGATATTTATTCTCCTTGGACAATTTTAAAAGACCTCACAGAAAGGAAAATCAAAAAATCCTTTCTGTGAGGTCTTTTTATCCATGTTATTTTATCCGGACTCTCGCCATTGCGTTCCCAGGTAGGACGGTAGTCTTTATCACCGGTTGTATATCCCTTGGTCAGTGTGCAGAAAGAACCGTTGTCTGCCGGACAGCCTTCGCATAAATCTTCCTGACAAAATACTTGTGGTCGTTCGTAGGTTTTCATAAAAATACACCCTCCATTCTTGAATCTATATGTCCGCTTCTATCATACTAGTATAAAGAATATGGGTAAATGGATAAATGTGTCATTTTTTATTCAGGTGTGTTTTTATATGATTTTCTGCGTTTTTATAGACAAAAATGAATTTGCCACCGGTAATGTGCTATAATTAAATAATCTAGAAAGTGAACGGAGGAAAACAGAGTGCGAAAAAATCAGGAAAAACGGCAGTCCAAAACACTGTTAGATATTCTGAGAGAAGAAAAAACAGATAAGTATCAAGGCGGTATCTATCATAAAACACAGATCGATTTAACCTATAATTCAAATCATATGGAAGGAAGCCGTCTGACGCACGATCAGACAAGATATATTTTTGAAACCAATACCATCGGTGTTGAAAATGAAGTTCTTAACGTGGATGACGTGATTGAAACTGCAAACCATTTTCGGTGCATTGATATGATAATTGATGATGCCTGTATGGTATTGACAGAGAAATTGTTAAAGCTGCTCCATCTGACTTTAAAAAATGGAACCAGTGATTCCAGAAAAGACTGGTTTGCTGTTGGAGATTATAAAAAGATGCCAAATGAGGTCGGGGGTATGGAGACTACATTACCGGAGCAGGTATCCGGTAAGATAAAAAAATTGCTGGCAGAATATAATGCGAAAGAAGAAAAGTCTTTGGAAGATATTTTGGATTTTCATGTGAAGTTTGAAAGAATTCATCCGTTTCAGGATGGCAACGGACGTGTCGGCAGACTGATCATGTTTAAAGAGTGTCTGAAATATAATATTGTTCCATTTATTATCGAAGATGATTTAAAAATGTTCTACTATCGGGGGCTGAAAGAATGGGACAATGAAAAAGGATATCTGACAGATACCTGTCTTACGGCACAGGACAGATATAAAGCGTATCTTGATTATTTCCGAATTGATTATTGATCATTTTAAGAAAACTTACAGAAAATGAAAATCCTTTCAAACTGATCAAAAGATAGATACAATATGATCAGGCAGCAGAGAACGTCAAAAACGTGTAAAGATAATTACACGATAAACAGGAAAGTATAGGTAAAATATGAGCAGAATCATCAGTATTGGAAAGCAGGATTTTGTATCTTTAAGAAAGAACCATTATTTTTATATTGATAAAACAGATTTTATAAGGCAGTGGTGGGAAAGTGAAAAATACCGCATACTGCAGGGAACATATCGGGTTATTTTTGTCAGCTTTGCGGATGTAAAACAGAACAATTACAAAGATGCTGTTCAAAAGATAAAAAATATTATTGTGGATGTTTATAGACAAAACCGCTATCTAAATGAACAGGAATGTTTTACAGAGAATGAGCATCGGCAGATATGAAGATACAGATGGAAAGTCTTTTAAACGGAAAGACGATTGAAGTTAATTTTGATGAACAGATCGTGTTCAGCCATCTTGCACAGGATGAAAGCGCGGTATGGAGTCTTCTGGTAGCAGGTGGTTATTTAAAGGTTGAGGATGTGGATGTAATGAATTATTGTATGAATAAGATTACGCTTGCAACGTTTAGTTATTTTGATGTCGGAAGGGAAGACGCTGGAAATCAGGAACCGGAAAGATTTTATCATGGATTTGTGCTTGGACTAATAGCAGACCAGACAGATATCTATGAAATCAGGTCAAACCGGGAAAGCGGCTTTGGCAGATATGATGTCATGATGGTTCCGAAAGAGCGGGAAAAAACAAAAATACCAGCAATTATATTGGAGTTTAAGGTAAAAAATAATAAAAAAGAGCAGACACTTGAAGAAAACAGTACAGTCAGCACTAGTGCAGATCAAAGAAAAAAATATGATGCCGAACTGTTGGCACGGGGAATACCAAAAGAGAAGATCAGACATTATGGATTTGCATTTGAAGGAAAAAATGTGTTGATCGGATCGTGAGAAGATATTAAAGAAAATGGAATATTCTCTTTCCACCCGGTATAAAACATGATACGATGAGAAAAATAAAACCAAACAAAACAAAAATGGAGACGAACATGAAAAAATTTATAATACTATTGCTTTCAATTTTTCTTGCAATGTCACTTGCTGCCTGTGGAAATAAAACAGACAGCAGGGATTCATCAGAAAAGACAGAGATCAAAGATGCCAAAGAGCTTCTTACCACAGTCTGGAATAGCTACGAAGAAGACGAGAAATTCGCCATCGCAGGCGGAGATATGACGGAAGAAAATATGACAGAGGATGCGCCGGGGACATTTGGGATCACGGATGCGGATGAATTAGACCGCATGCTTGGCTTTCCGGCGGCGGATGCGGAAAAGATCGATAATGCGGCTTCCATCATGCACATGATGAATGCGAACACATTTACCTGCGGTGCCTATCATCTGAAAAATGCAGATGATGTAAAGAGCGTAGCGGCAGACCTCAAGGAAAATGTGATGGGCAGACAGTGGATGTGTGGATTTCCGGACAAGCTGGTTGTAATTTCGGTGGATGATTATCTGGTATCTGTTTTTGGAAATGAAGAACTGGTAAACACGTTTAAAGACAAACTCACACAGACTTACGAAAATGCAAAAGTCATCAGTGAGGACGGGATCGTATAAATGTTATTTTCAAGTATCACGTTTTTGATTTATTTTCTTCCGTGTATGGTGCTGGTTTATTTTCTGGCTCCGGGGCGGATGAAAAATACAGTGCTTCTTTTGGGGAGTCTGATCTTTTATGGATGGGGAGAACCGAAATACCTGCCGGTGATGGCAGCAGTCATCTTAGCTGGTTATCTGTCTGCCCGTCTGATCGGTACATGTCAGAATAAACGGCAGTCAAAAATTCTTTTGGCTGCCGCTGTTTTATTGGAAATTTTTCCGCTCATCTATTGCAAATATGCCGATTTTTTCATACAGAATCTCAATGTGCTGACAGGGCAGAAAATTCCACTGCTTAGCATTGCAATGCCGCTTGGCATCAGTTTTTATACATTTCAGGTCATCAGCTATACGGTAGATGTATACCGGGGAGATGTCCCGGCACAGAAAAATCTGCTCACGTTTGCTGCCTATGTTGCAATGTTTCCGCAGCTCGTTGCAGGGCCAATCGTGCGCTATTCGGATATCAGAAGTCAGCTTGAAAACCGCACTCACAGCGTGGAAAAATGTGCATATGGAATTCGAAGATTTGTGACCGGGCTGTCAAAAAAGATACTGATCGCAAATGTACTCGGGGAGCTGATCGGACAGTTTCAGGCTTCCGAGGAAAAATCGGTTTTATTTTTCTGGATGTATGCGGTAGCGTTTATGCTTCAGATTTACTTTGATTTTTCCGGGTACAGCGATATGGCGGTCGGACTGGGAGCTGTTTTTGGATTTGATTTTCCGGAAAACTTCCGCTATCCTTATTGTTCTGCGAGCATTACCGAATTCTGGCGCAGATGGCATATTTCACTTGGCGCATGGTTCCGGGATTATCTTTACATCCCGCTGGGCGGCAGTCATGTAAAACCTGTGCGGTGGATCTTTAATATTTTTCTTGTGTGGATGGCAACCGGATTCTGGCATGGGGCGGCATGGAATTTTATCCTGTGGGGACTAATGTATGCGGTGCTTTTACTGATTGAAAAAGCATGGCTGTTGCCTTATTTAAAAAAACATAAGATCGTCGGACACCTGCATGTGCTGTTTTTTGTGCTGATCGGGTTTGTACTTTTTGATGTATCCTCCGTGGCGGATTTTTGGAATTGCATCGTATCTATGTTTGGCGGGGGACAGATAAAACCGGTTACGACAGAGAGTCTGTATTATCTGAAAAGTTATGCAGGGATCATCCTGACTGCGGTGATCGGGGCGACGCCGCTTCCTGTGAGATTATATGGAAGATTGCAGAAAAAGAAAGGCTTAAAGCAGACGCTTGACATTGCAGAAATTCTCCTGCTGGTAATGTTACTGCTTCTTTGTGTGGCATTTCTGGTAGATGGTTCATTCAATCCGTTTTTATATTTCAGATTTTGAGGGCAATTATGGGAACAAAGCGAAAAGACAGGATCACTGTTGGCGTGACGGCACTGATCCTGTTTGGATTTTTAACAGGAAATATTGCGAAAAGTGATGATACGGTTTCTGTCTCAGAGCGCAGAAAACTTGCACAGTTTCCGAAAATAAATGTGGAAAACATGAAAGATGGTACTTTTATGAGTGGATTTGAGTCGTATGCAAAAGACCAGTTTCCGTTACGGGAGCAGTTTCGTGCATTAAAGACAGCGTTTTCCATGTATGTGCTGGGGCAGAAAGACCAGCATAGACTTTATATCAAAGATGGCTATATTGCCAAAATGGAATATCCGCTTCATGCGGATTCACTGCAGTATGCCGTCACGCGTTTTGGGGAAGTCTATGATCGTTACCTTTCGGATACAGACACAGATATCTATCTGGCGATCGTGCCGGACAAAAGTTATTTTCTGGCAGATGAAAATGGTTATCCGTCCATGGATTATGATATGCTGACGGCGCAGATGAGAGATGGGACGAAATATGCACAGTATATTGACATATTTGGGGATCTTGAACTTTCGGACTATTACCGCACAGATGCACACTGGCGGCAGGAACAGATCACGGATGTGGCACGGCACCTCGCTGGGGCAATGGGGGTAAATCCGGCGTCAGAATACGAAACAAAAGAACTGGAAAATCCATTTTACGGTGTCTATTATGGACAGCTCGCACTTCATGGACAGCCTGATACACTGTATTATCTGGATAATGACGTGCTTGAAAACTGTATCGTGTATGATTATGAAAACCGAGCGGAAAATAAGATTTACGACATGGAAAAAACAACGGGGAATGATATGTATGAGATTTTTCTGGGAGGATCGAAATCCCTGATATCGATTGAAAATCCGAATGCGAAAACAGACCGGGAACTGGTCATGTTCCGGGATTCCTTTGGAAGCAGCATCGCCCCACTCCTGGCAGAAGATTATGCGAAGATCACACTGGTGGATATCCGGTATCTGCCCGTGGAGCGGATTGGAAACTATATTGATTTTAAAGATCAGGATGTGCTGTTTTTATATAGTACGTCGGTGTTAAATCACAGTGAGACGTTAAAATGACAGGAGGCTGGGGCGCAAATAGTGCATTCACAATATATCGGCTGGTGCAATTTGCCAATTAATAAACTTGAGTGCACTATTTGCCCCGGCATCCTAACAGCAGTTCCGGTCAGGGAATCGGGATAAATTCCGGTTTCCTGTTCTTAAATACCGTATAATGCGTAAAGCCGGCTTCTTTTAAGATAGAAGGAACTTTTTCAAAATCAAATGCGACATGCTCCGGCTGATGTGCGTCCGCACCGATCGTGATGATCTCTCCGCCGAGTTCATGATAGCGCTTAATGATGTCCTCGGCCGGGTTCGGATGGCCGAGTCCGTATTTGAAACCGCCGGTGTTGATCTCGATTCCTTTTCCTTTGATAATGAGAGCCTTTAAGATCTCATCGATGATGTCGGCATATTTCTGATAGGAATAACTGGCATTTTTATTTGGACCGTATCTCACCACGTAGTCGATGTGACCATAGACGTCAAAACCATCGAAAACTGCGATATTTTCCAGAATGGATTCAAAATATTCCTGATAGCCTTCCTCCTCCGTGTGATTTTCCCAATAAGCCGGATAATAAGGATCAACGCCGTGCATGACGTGTGAGGAACCGATCACAAAATCAAACGGGTATTGTGACAGGATGTCAGCATGTATGCAGGCAAGATGCGGCTGTAACCCAAGTTCAATGCCGAGTCGAACCGGAAGAACTTCCTTATATTTCTCCTGCATTGCATCCACGGAAGAGACATAATTCGGCAGATCCAGCAAAAATGTCTCCGGTTCGTCCGGATAGTCAATGTCAAGATGGTCTGTAAAACAGATTCCTTTTAAATTTTTTTGTTTTGCAGCAGCGATCATATCTTCCTGCGGTGTGTGACTGTCGCCGGAAAACTGGCTGTGCATATGCGTATCCCATAACATATTAAATCCTCTTTCCTGTGCCGGGCTGGCACATAATGTGAAATCTTATTTGCGCAATTACGCATATCACAAATGCTGGTTTGTGGGTGATATGAGTTTCCCTGTGTAG
>UMEI01006475.1_pt1 | contig 11730 bp, 10 predicted proteins | sample 1964711 | NCBI WGS metagenome assembly UMEI01 (sample SAMEA4836016, study PRJEB28245) | human gut metagenome | biome: gut microbiome; material: fecal sample | place: Denmark | collected 2008 | reverse complement strand
AACTTATTGGTTCATTTTCACGGGATTAGCTCAGCAAAACAACCGATCCTTGACCTTAATCACTCGAGTTCGGGATCTGTTATCCGGGAGTTCAGGTATTTTATGCAGTCAGTAGACAGCAGCAAAGAGATATATCTGTTAATACTTGGCTTGATGAATAAATGAACCGACGTGAGCGGAATTCATTTATTAAATGATGAGGTGAGAAACATAATCTTTACAAGTCGTTGCTTGATGAGAAATTAAGCACTCAAAATAATGAAGTTCATATTTCATCTAATTGGATGTAAAGATCGGGCATCATATTAGTGATAGCGCAAGTATCCCAAATTGTATAAGCATAATCGCTAGTTGATTAGAGCTGTCAGTGATTGTTTATATCAATGGCTTGATTTGTTGCCTGATAAACATGATTATAGAAGACGGGTTTTATCACTGTCTTATGTTCATCAATATGAGCTATGTATTTAAGAATGATTTTCATTATTGAAAACAAAAGATTTATTGCTACACCTTGCATCGGGGTTGCATAATGAGCGAAGAACAACGGATACATTCAAGCTAAAAACATGAAAAAGTGATGTATCTGCGATGTACAAAAGATGATGGGTCAGAGGGGATGAGATGAAAAATGTATCTATGAATGGCATTTTCTCGAGGAATGTGGAGATATTTATTTCTCTAGCTAAAACAAAGTCATTTCAAAAGACGGCGTCAATTTTTGGATTGTCAACCTCTTCTATTTCGCGTGAACTAGTAACGCTTGAAAATAAATTAAAGGTTACACTCGTAGATCGTTCTTGCCGTCCTTTGATATTGACTCCTGAAGGGCGTAAGTTATTAAGCGAACTCATTCCTATAATGAATGAATCGCAACGGGCAGTTGCTTTGGCACGAGAAGCTTCGAATTTCCATCCAAGCTTAAGAATTGGTTTTATAGATAGCTTTTCTTATGATGTTGTTCCACAGTTCATTACTGTGATGCAGTCAAAAATATCAAAGTTCATATGTTTGACTGGAGGCGCAGACAGACTTGTAGAGAGACTTTTATCTCATGAGGTGGATGTAATATTAACCATTAATCCTTGTTTTGAAATTCCAGATTTAAGGCGTCACCTCCTTCTGCGAGAACCCTCTGTTCTTATTTTTCCAAAATCACAATATGATTTTAGAAGATATTTTAGAAGTTGGGAAGATTTAGCGCATTGTGGCCTACCATTTATTCGTAATTATTCTTTCAGTGGTGGAGGGCAATTGGAAAGTCAACATTTAACTACTCATGATTTAAAGTTAATGGGAACTATTCAAACTGATAATAATGGACTTCGCATTAAATTGGTTTCTGACGGTAAGGGATGGGCAATTGTTCGTCCACTTACTCTTTTACAGCATGAAAAATTATTGAGTAAGCTGACGATTTACTCGGTTCCTTCACCATTAATAGAACGAAAGGTTTATATTCTTGGACGGTCCAACATTTCTGTTGACCTATATAGAGATATTGTTGATAGTCTTGCTAATATTTTAAACTCTGAAGTAATCCCAAGATTAACAGAGATTTTCTCCCCTACTATTGTTAAATCGATTGAAGTGTATCCGTATACTAATAAATAGTAAATGAATTAAAAGTGTTGGAAGGTTAGTCTAAACGGGATGAATGCATGAGCTGCAATTTAAAATTGCATAGCATGAAAACTTATTGATCCTATAGAACATTCTTTTACGATTGAAGCGTAGGGGATGCTTCGACTCTAGAGGAATATATTGTTTCTCTTGGCATTTCCTTTTATAAGGAGATTTTGCCATGTCTCTGCTTGTTTCGCTTCTTGCTGCTGTTGTTGTGTTTATCGCTGGCTGGGCAGTGATAAAACGTTATCCAACAGTGATTGTATTGTTTGCTGCAGGGTTAATAATGATTGGTCTCGCTATTCTGTTCGGGGCTGATTCTATTCTTCCTAAAAATGCTAAAACTACTGGATTAATCTGGTTTGATGCTATTGATATCATTCGGCTTGCCGCTATTAAGCAGGTTGCCGGTATTGGCATGATTATTATGGTTGCAGGTGGTTTTGCAAAATATATGGAAACCATCGGCGCTTCTGGTGCGCTTGTACATGCATGTATCTCTCCGCTGAAAGCTCTTCATAGCCCCTATATTGTTTTGGGGCTATGTTATCTTGTTGGTGCCGCCATGGTGCCAGTCGTTCCTAGTCACGGCGGTATGGCGATGTTGCTTTTAACGACGATGTATCCCATTCTTTTAAATTTGGGAGTTTCAAAAGCTGGTGCAGCAGCAGCAATTTTTTGTTCAGGTACTATCGGAATGGGGCCGGGGACAGGAACTGCACTATACGCTGCTAAAATCGCAGATATTGAGCCTATTGTATATTTTGTCCATTACCAACTTCCAGTGGCTATTCCAATGATTTTGGTGATAGCAATTTTGAATATTTTTGTTCAGAGGTATTTTGATCGTCGAAATGACGATATTTATGAAGAATCAATATTTGCATCTGATAAGGTATTGAAAGTAGGTCCTCCAACTTATGCAATTTTGCCTGTTTTGCCTATTGCTTTATTATGTATCTTTTCAAAATTTGGTTATTCAGTAATTCAATTAAATACGGTAACTGCACTTTTATTGAGTTGGGTAATAGGCGTTATTGTCGAACTGATTCGGGTTCGAAATGTAAAGCAGGTTTTCCAAGATGCTATGGCTATGATCAAAGGCATGGGATCATTGTTCTCAACGATCGTGGCTTTGATTATTGCTGCTGAAGTATTTGCAACGGGCATCAAACTGTGTGGACTGATCACTTTGCTTCTTGATGGCGCAAATGCAGGTGGTTTGGGGATAACAGGAATGTCCGCAGTCCTTTCAGGGCTGATTGCAGTGGTTTCCTTCCTGACAGGCAGTGGTGTTGGTGCGCTGACAAGTTTGGGTTCAATTGCCACCGATGTTGCGAACGGGTTGGGCGGAAATGTGACCCAGCTCATCTCATCTATGCAGTTTACTGCTGGTCTTGCAAGAGGCATTTCTCCAGTGGCAGGCGCAACAATCGTTGTTGCCGCTGCTGCAGGTGTGAGTCCAATAGCCATTGTGCGTCGTACCGCTATTCCGATGGCAGGTGCTTGGATAGTAATGATGATTGAAAATTATTTACTCTTAAATTAAATAAGTCCGCTTGGTTGCTGATTATTTTTAATTGGGGAATTTAAATGAATTCAAATAATCATATTACTGTTGATCAAATTAAGAATGATGCCGAGGTTATCAAAAAAGAACTGGTGGAGTGGCGGCATTATTTGCATGCTCATCCCGAGCTTTCATTTAAAGAGGAAAGAACCACTCATTACATTGTAAATAAGCTAAAAAATTTTGGATATACAGATATTCAAATTGGCTTTGGACCATTAAAAACTGGAGTTATGGTTGAGATTGGAAGCGGAAGACCTTGTGTCATGCTTCGTGCTGATATCGATGCCTTGCCAATTCAAGAACAAACAGGGGTTGAATTTTGCTCTCAATCTAAAGGTGTATCGCACGCTTGCGGGCATGATGCGCATATAACAAATCTTCTCGGTGTGGCTAAGCTTTTGAAGAAATATGAAAATTCCATTAAAGGAAGGGTGAAGCTGCTTTTTCAGCCGGCAGAAGAAACTAGGGTTAAAATATACGAAAAACCTTTATCCGGAGCGGGTTATGTTGTTCGAAGCGGTGCTATTGATGATGTGGATGCCATTTTTGGCATGCATGTTTGGGGGATGTTTAGTAAAGGAAAAATATACGTTAAATCTGGTCCAACAATGATGGCTTCGGGTCGGTTTAACTTAAAGGTTATTGGGAAAGGGACTCACGGTGCAAGTCCGCATTTGGGATGTGATCCGATAACAACGATATGCCAAATCGTGGATGGCATTCAGACTGTGGTTTCTCGAGAAGTGAGTCCTTTGGAACCTCGATTAATTACTGTCGGGACGATCCATGGTGGTACAGCGACTAACGTTGTGCCGCAGGAGGCAATGATTTCTGGCACTCTTCGTGCCGCTAGCGAAAATGTCGTTAAATTTATGGGCAAAAGGTTGGCGGAAGTGGCAGAAGGAACGGCTAAAGCTCATCGATGCTCAACAGAGTACGATCTGCTTATCAACGGGCCAGCTGTTGTAAATGACTCGGAAATGGTTGTGATTGTTCGGGAGGCCGCAACAGATGTATTGGGGACCGAACACGTCTGTGATGTTGAAATGTTGACTGCAAGTGAGGATTTTCGAGAGTATTCTGCTCGACGTCCTGCTGCTCTTTATTTTATGGGAATGTTTGAGCCTGAAAAAGGAGTTGGCCAGCCTCAACATGACCCAGGTTTTATTGTCAATGATGATGTGTTAGTAGATTCTGTAGCAGTGATGACTTCGATAGTCTTTACTTACTTTAATAAAACAAGTGAAAATCACTTTGGACAGAGCACTCAGACAATATGATCGGGAATTTGTTAAGAGTTTGTTATTGGCGATTTTGAACGGACGATCGTTCGTCTGTGAGCTGATCGTTAGTCTCTTCGGATGTCTGGATGGCCGTAATCGCTGATTCATGAGGCTGCGGCGGCTGAGGTTCTTGAATAGCCGCCGCGCCGGCTTGTACAAAGACGCCCAATCGATCGACAAACTTCACGATTAATTTGGCGAAAAGCCCGACCAGAACTGCCGACAAGACGGTTCCTTCACGTACGCCGATGAGTTCTCCCGCGCAGACAAATCCAATGCCGGCAGCAATCAAGGAGAGTGTGACGTCGTTGACGATCTTCACTGAACCGAAGGACTGGCGTGTGCCCGCGGCGGCTGCCAGTACGAAGCCTTCCCCCGGCTGGACAATGGTTTTTGATCGAATCTGCATGACAATGCCAAGTGCCAGAACGAAGTTTCCCGAAATGCTCATCAGGAGGCCCGTCCACCATCCGGCCGGTGCATGCGGCGAAACAATCGCCATCGCCAGGTCAATACAGATGCCAAAAATGAGAACAGTCGGTATTTGCAGAAGATTCCAGAGCGAAAACCGCCGACGAAGGAGCAGCACCTGACCCGCAACCAGAAAAATGTTCACGAAAAAAATGGTTGTGCCAAATGAATAGCCCGTGAGCACAGTGAAGACATATGGAACCGTGCTGATGGGGGTGGTACCGAGGTCTGCCACCGTTGTGAGCACTACGCCAAGAGCCGCTGTGAACATGCCGATGAGCAGGAGCAGCAGACGAAGCGACAGATGTGCAAAGCGGCGAGAGGAGCCAACGGGTGTTTGGCGGGGCACTGGCGGCATGAGGAAAACGGTCAGTCAAAAGAAAAAAGCCGACGGGTGTCGGCTTTGAAAACAGAAATGATATACCGGATTGAAAACATTGAGATACCGCTTGGGGAGAACGGATGCGCAGGCGCATGAGCATGAGCCTTGCACTTTTGTTTTCTTAGTGACAGCCGTCCAATGTCGCGTTAGAGCGTCTCAAACAGTCGAAATGAGGAGAAGAAAGTACGAGGGCGAATTCGCAGATTGACGGAGCGTGATGGATTCGGACCTTCATGCTTTTCGCTGCTGCTTGAAGGAAACCGCCGGCGGCAAAATCTGTGGAACGTCGCAGGATTAGGCAGCCGTTCGATATCCGACGGCCTCTCACGAAGGAATTGGTTGTCGTTATTTGGATCGGCAGAGACCCGATGTTTTATGCGGCAGGTTCATCCTGAGCGCGATGCCATTCAATCGTTCCGCTTGTCTGCAGTTCATCTTCGGCACCAGGCAGCTCATTGATAAGCCGCCACTCGAAGCCGAGTTTCCAGGAACCATCTTGATCGCTCATAGTGGGAATTGAAGCCGGCAGCGTAAGCCGCAGGCGCAGTTTTGCGCCGGGACGGATAACAGCTCGGAACTTCAGTGTCTTCACTTGAGCGGGAGCCGCATCGGGCGGTACTTGGGTGAATTCTCGGGCGGCAGTCTCAACGAGAAGAAGCTGTGCCACGCCGGGAAGAATCGGCATGTCGGGGAAGTGTCCTCTGAACCACGCCAGTTGGAGCGATGCCTCAAAACGAAGTGTGAGCACTCGCTTGCCGTTCTCAACCGTGTCCGTCTCTATCAGCCATTCTGGTCGGCGCTGATCAAAGAGCGTACGCAGACAAGCTACCGTGACTTTTCCCTGCGGATCAGCAGGCAGCTGATCGACAAATCGCCAGCGCCGCGGAAGCGCAACAGCAGGAAGCGATCGCTTCAAGTGCGTCTTCAAGGGCTCGAGCAGTGCGGCTTTGCCTTTTGTAAACAATAGTTCGCGGCCTGCCGGCGTAAGCACGACAGCCGCATGGAGTGCATCGCGCTGAGATTCTGCACGGATCGTTTCCAAGCAGACTTTGCTGTTGGAGACGAGACCGGTTTCAAGCAGCAGTTTTTCCACTTCAGGGAGCGCTACGCGTTTGCCTTCAATTTTGACGATGCGGTCAGCCCGGCCGAGGAGTGAAAACAAACCGTCTTGCAGCGCAATGCGGTCTGCACCGTCGATCCAACCTTCATGGTCAAGGTGGCGGCCGGAAAGCGCAATGAGTCCCTCTCCGGCAGGCAAATAGCGGCTTTCGACTTTAACGGCTGCCTGGATCCCTTCAACGGTCTTCCAAGCTGACGCGGCAACGGCGGATTTTTCATTATCCGTAAAACGTCGCTGCCGCCAAGCGATGCCGCCGGTTTCAGTCGAGCCGAGCACTTCAAAGGGAAAGTGCCCAAAGGCGCATTTGGCGTTTATTGCGCCGGCATCATCGAGCGGGCCGGTCGATGAAAAAACAGCTGCCGCAGTGCCTAGTGACGGTGTGAAGAGAGACTCGTCGCCGAAGCGCTTCAGATGCGCAGGCGAACTGATGACGACAGCCTTGCGTCCTCGCACAGCGCAATTTTCAAGAGCTGCCTCAAGCGACTCAGGATAGTGAAGCCTCGGTCCCACTGCAATGCCGCGTTCTTCCATCAGCGGCCACATCAAGCGAAAGAGCAGCCCATAGATATGTTGCGCGCTTACGGTGCCGAGCACTTCAAATTCGCCCCACGCAGCCGGTGATTGGCCGGTACGTTCAATGACGCCGGCATGGATCGCTTCAGGCTCGTAGAAACATTGCTCGAGCCGCTTTCTGATGAGTTTGGGTTCGCCGGTGCTTCCGCTCGTTAAGAGCGATAACAGTTCTGCTTTGTCGTCCAAAAGCGGAAGGTCTGCGCAAGGCGGCAGGCGGTTAAAGTCCGAAAAACGGCATTCAGGGGGCATGATCGACCAACTGCAGCTTTCGTCCATTGCCGCGGCATCGAGCCCAAGCATGGTGTTTTTCGCGGTCAGCCCGGCTGCGCTGAGGCGTTCGAGCGTTCCTGGAAGCGCATCGCCCGGGAGAATGACATGCACACCGGCTGCCCAGCATCCGAAAAGTGCCGGCAGCAGTTCAGCGGCATCTTCGGCGTAGAGCACTGCATTAGGCAGGCGCAAATGCTGAGCTGTGCTGCGCCAGACCGCGGCACCGGCGAGAAAGCCTGTCATGGAGAGTTCCATGCCTAGTGTGTTTCTTGCAACAGGGCGGTTCGCTGGGGCATGTTGAAGGATGCGGCTCAGAATGGTGTTCTGCATGGAAAAAGCGTTGGTTGAGAATGCACTCTGGAGAGGCCCTCGGTATGGAAGGAGAAGACAACGTTGATCGGTGTCTGAGGGTTTGCCGTATCAAACCGTTCGTCGACTTAACCGTCAGGATGACGGAACGTTATTTTTGTCTTTCACGCCGGTGCATGACGATAGTACGAAGAAGCCATTCTCCCGCAAAGAGCACGCCGATGGCGATATAGGAAAGACACCCGTTCCAGAGTACCCACGTCTCTCTGGAAAGAAAAACGGTAGCGAGCGCAGCTGCACCGTTGAGAATGAAGAATCCGCACCAGACCTGAGTAACGCCTCGGCACCACCGAACGGCTTCAGGCGGCAGCACAGCATCTTTCATCCGGGCGAAACGTTCGACCATGGGCATTCGATTGGGGAGAAGCGTTGTGCCGAAGGCCCAGAGAAGAAAGGCATTGACAAGGACTGGATATAACCGCATGGGTTCTTCCAGTCCGGAGAATGCAGCTGCTGCGCATAGACAGACCGCGATGACCGAGAGGACCCAATCCTCCCGCGACCTTGTCACTAAAGCGCGGCAGAAAGTGACTGCGGCAAGACCAGCAGCAACCGCTGCTGGTCCCCAGTGCGAGAGACCGTACCAGGCCCAGAAGGGATAAAGGACGAGAACAGTTCCAAACGTTGCGCGCAGAACCGCCTTGAGCGGCAGGGCCATGGCTGAGGCTGACAGCTGTGTGTCAGGCGGCAGGATCGGGTTCTTCCATGATTTTGGCAATCACGGAAACGACATCACCCAGAGTGCGTACAGCCTTGAAAGCTTCCGGCTTCACTGTGCGGTTTCCCAAATAGGGCTTGAGCTGCACAATCATGTCGACAGCATCAATGGAGTCGATGTCAAAGTCCTCGTAAAGACGAGCTTCAGGTCGGATCTTCTCGGCCGGAATATCGAATTCGTTGGTAAGGATTTTGGAAAGAGCGGCGTAGACCTTCTCTTCTTGAGGCGTAAAAGTCGTCATGGCATTTAAGGCAAAGAGTCAGGCCTGTTCGCGATGGGATTCAATATAGTCAGCAAGCGAGCGAACGTTTTTGAAAACGGCGCGGGATTCTTCGCTTTCTGCTGTAAGCGTCACGCCGAAGCGCTTTTTGAGTGCAAGGCCAAGTTCAAGCGCATCAATGCTGTCAAGGCCGAGCCCTTCGCCAAAGAGCGGTTCATCGGGATCAATATCTTCGGGTTGGACGTCTTCGAGCGCGAGCGACTCTACGATAAGGTGCTGCAGTTCGCTGATAAGGGGATTGTCCATGGCTGGATTGATTCTCTGAAGGTGAATGATTCGGCGGCGGGCAAGCGCAGCCTTGATCGCGGCTGCGCTTCACTCACAAATGCGGGAAAAGCGCCCGGCCGACGGCATTGGTAAGTTCGACGGCAGCGCGGCGAAAAGACTGATTATAAGTTTTTTGAAATGTCTGAACATCGATCTCAGGAAGCGCCTCAAAGGTGAGGACCATCGGTTCCTGCGGAAGGCGCCACCAAACGGCATCCTTAGTGAGCCAGCGAGGATGGGCGGAGATTCTTACCGGTGTGATAGGCCGGTTGGCGTGTAGTGCGAGCTGCGCCGTGCCTCGATGCATCTTGGGAATTTCACTCAATTGAATAGGTGTGCGGGTGCCTTCAGGAAAAATCACGAACGAGACGCCGCGGGAAAGTTCTGCTTCCAGAAGACCGAGTGCTTCGGGACCGGCGTCGTTGGGGATGTAGCCGGCTCCCAAAATGGGGGCTCGCGTAAACCAATTCTTGAGGAGCGATGCTTTGACAATAGTGGTTGCTTCTGGAACGATGGATAAAAGGCACACAATGTCGATCAGTGATGGGTGGTTGGCCGCGAGAATCGCTCCTTTTTTCTGGAACGCTTCGGGGTTTTTGACCTCAATGCGTACGAGACCGAGTGAGGTGACAACACTGACAAAGAGCCCAAACCAGCGTTTTACGACCCGTCTGGCCAGACTTTTCTTTTCTTCAGGCGTGCCGCCCGCCATCTTGAGCCAAGGCGTGAGGAAAAAGCCGAAGACTATTCCGCCCAGGCCAAAGAGCGCAAAAGCGAAAGCAGTAAAGGCCAGACGAAAAGGAAGGAGCGCTCGGCGGCGGAAGGCATGCATGGAAACTGCATTCATTATGGGTGCCTCGTCTCGGCTTCAAGTCTGCTGGTTTTTGCCCAAATGTGCGCCGCATGGCGGTCAAAATGCGTAAAAGTACGATCGTCTGAGCCGAGCAGCCAGGCCAGTACTTCCAGTGCCGGTGAGGGGCCGCCCAAAGTGTCGAGGCGATTATCGGACGTTTCGGAAGCCGACAGCGGCCGTGTCGTCAGGGCTGCGCAGGGACCTTTCGCACACACCTCGCGCCATTGATTCGGATCGGCTGTTTCATGTTGACGGCCAAGCAGCAGCCCGACGGCATGTGTCACGCCGGCAGCGTTCGTCTGTACGGGCGGCTTTAGGTCGGCACAGATAAGCAGAACCTGCGGAGCTTCAAAGAGCAGACCAACCGCGGATTCAAAGGCGGCTTCGAGCGAAAAAGGACCGCCCGCAAGCGCAGTGAGGTTGCCGGTATGCCCAAGCGCAATGGATAAGAGCGCCGGAGGGGCATTATGCACACTTGTCGAAAAAGCCGCCGGCGAAACGGTTCCGCCGGCGGCAACACTTTCGAGTGAATCCACCGCCAGCTGCAGATCGCCCCAGCGGGAGGCATAAACCCACGGCAGATTTTTATCCTCGGCTGCTGCGAGGAGCGGTGCGGCCGCTTCGGCAGCAGCTCTCCCTAAAGGCGAGAGCCGGCGACGAAGCATCGGCGGGACAAGGACTGCCGGCGCTTTGGGTTCTGCGGCGTTCAATGGAGCATATTCGCTCGAAAGCAGTCCAAAGTCCGCACCGTGCGTGCGGAGGGCGGCAAGCCAGGCAGCCCGGTCAGCCAGACCGGGCGCCCAAGCGGACCAGGCAAGAATCTGTGCACAGTTGATCATGGAATGATTGTGTTTCGGATTTTTGCCTGAATTTTAAGGAAGATGGATGCTATTTGGCGTAGGGCTTCCAGTCTCCGTCTTTTTGTTTGAGATATTCCTGCCCCTTATATTCGAGTACTTTAGCCTGTCCGTTTTCAGAGACCGGATTGGTTTCAGGCAGATCCTTCACAAGCGATTCCAGCGGCGTGGCACCGCCCTTCTTTGAGAAGAAATTCGTTTCGAGCGTGCGTCCGATCAAGGTGGTCATTGCAAGATAGCTCGTCGGCCCCGTCACGTGGATGGGCGCATCGGGGAGTCCCTGCAGACCGACGAACTTCACCATCGTCGGCACTTCCGTGATGCGAAGAGACGGGATATCGCGCAGACGCGGCGCCTGAATTTTGTCGCCGCGGACGGCTGCGCCGTGTTCGGGCACGACGAGGACCATTACTTTGCGTCCGGAGCGCTCCAGTTCACGCAGGAAGGTCTGCAGATCATCGAGCAGCTTCTGGGCGCGGGGCTTAAAAGGCTCGGCACGGCCGTGACGCGGCAGGCGATTGCCGTCGTGCAGTGCAATGAGGTTCATGAAAGTAACCGTTCGCTTGTCTTTTGCTCGCTGCAGAGTGCGCTGCCAGTAGCGAAGCAATGCAAGGGTATCGGTGAGCTCCTCATCGTCAAATCCCATATAGCGGACGGCAAGGTTTTTCCCCAGACTTTCGAGATCCGCAGTGAGGCCCGTTTCGTTGCGCAGCGTCGGCAGGAAGCTGTCGTATTCGCCAGAGTGGTCAAACATCATGTGCTGGCGGTAGCCGATGGTGCCCAGACGGTTGAGAATTTCGCATTCGGGACGGCGCTCGCCGTAAATGCCTTGGTGTGAAGGCTGTCCGCAGGCTCCTGTGAGAAGTCGAATGGCAGCCGGCCCCGAATAAGAGGTGGCGCTGTTGAAGCGGTCAAATCGGATGTTGAATTTCTCGAGGACCGGGTGCTTGTCGAGCTGAGAAGCGACCAGGTCATCATTGGAAAGCGAACAGATGTTGAGGAGCAGAATGTCAAAGGGCGTGTCTTTATCGGGAAGCCCTTGGGGCAGTTCAGCGCGGCGCTCCTTTTCGTAGTTGAGGAACGCCTGA
>UMEI01034700.1_pt1 | contig 11752 bp, 11 predicted proteins | sample 1964711 | NCBI WGS metagenome assembly UMEI01 (sample SAMEA4836016, study PRJEB28245) | human gut metagenome | biome: gut microbiome; material: fecal sample | place: Denmark | collected 2008 | reverse complement strand
ATAATATTATACAAAGATAGCCCTTTCAAGAAAAGGAAACCTTCTTCATATAAACATGCAACAAATTCCCTGTTTTTTCTTGTTTATAAAAAATCACTCCACATTTTTTTCAATAACTAATTTTAATTACAAAATATTAACTCATAAATTTACATATACATCAATCAAAGTGCAAAAAAAACCAACATGTCTGTTGGCTTATTAAATAAAATTAATCTAAATCTTCACCATTTGTTGCAATGACTTTCTTATACCAATCAAAAGATTTCTTTTTCATACGTTTTAATGTTCCATGACCTTCATCATCTTTATCTACATAGATAAATCCATAACGTTTACTCATTTCACCAGTACTTGCTGAAACAAGATCAATACATCCCCAAGTTGTGTAACCCATTAAATCGACACCATCATCAATCGCATCACTCATAGCTTGAATATGTTCTCTTAAATAATCAATACGATAATCATCTTGAATTGTTCCATCTTCTTCAATGACATCTTTAGCACCTAAACCATTTTCTACAATAAATAATGGTTTTTGATAACGATCATATAACGCATTTAAAGTAATACGTAAACCTAAAGGATCAATTTGCCATCCCCAGTCACTTGTTTTTAAATAAGGATTTTTAACAGATTTCACAACATTTCCATCAGTCGCTGTTAATGAAGGATCACTGCTGGCACATCTTGATTGATAATAACTAAATGATACAAAATCCACAGGATATTGTTTTAAAATATCTAAATCTCCTTCTTGAATATCCAAAACAATCCCTTTTTCTTTAAAGACACGTTTTGAATAACTTGGATAATAACCTCTTGCCTGAACATCAATAAACATAAGATTTTCACGATCCTTGTTCATAGCCAACCAGACATCTTCCGGATTACAGCTATATGGATAGAATTGCCCACCTGCCAACATACATCCGACTTTATTTTCTGGATTCACTTCATGAGCAATCTTTGTCGCTAAAGCACTTGCTAGAAGTTCATGATGAGCTGCCTGATATTTCACCTGTTCACGGTTTTCTCCTGGTTGAAATGCTATTCCTGCTCCTGAGAAAGGAGAATGTAATAAGATATTGATTTCATTAAATGTTAACCAGTATTTAACCAAGCCATCAAAAGCTTCAAAACATGTACGTGCATATTGTGTAAAACAATCAATCATATGACGACTTCTAAAAGAGCCATATTTATTGACTAATGCCATTGGCACATCAAAATGACAAAGTGTGACCAAAGGTTCAATGCCATATTTACGACATTCTTCAAACATACTTTTATAAAAAGCAATTCCCGCTTCATTAACTTTTCCTTCACCATCAGGATAGATTCTTGCCCATGAAATTGATGTTCTAAAACATTTAAATCCCATTTGAGCAAATAAAGCTATATCTTCTTTATAGTGATGATAAAAATCAATAGCCTCATGACTCGGATAATTTTCTCCCTCTATAAATTCAACAGGATACATATCACCCAATTTGACATACATTCTTTTTTCACCATGAGGAATCATATCTACTGTTGTTAAACCTTTACCATCTTCAAGATAAGCACCTTCTGCCTGATTCGCAGCAATCGCACCACCCCATAAAAAATCTTTTGGAAAACCCATTCTTCATCCTCCTATCTATTAATCTTTGAAGTTCCACAAGACATATAATCTTCAATTTCAGATACTGTAAAGCGATTGGCATCACCGTGTATTGTATGTTTTAAAACAGATGCACAACATCCAAATTCCAAACTATACATCAAATCTTTATGTTGCAATAAACCATATAAAACACCTGAAATAAACGCATCTCCTCCACCAACACGATCAACAATATCATCAATATGATAAGTCTTAGATATATGTAATGTTCCATGATACAAATAACCTGTTAATTCATTAACACTCGTTGATAAAATATCACGTTTTGTAGATACAATATATTGTAATTGGGGATACAATGCTTTCATTTGTCCATAAACATCTTCTAATCGCTGTTCAAATGTATCTGCTTGACTTAAAATACCTAATAAATTTTGGGCATCCAGATAACCTGCTGATAAAATATCAACATAAGGTAGTATACGTTTTAATGCTTGCCCAGCTGCTTCTATGCTCCAAAGTTTAGCACGATAATTACTATCATAAACAACAAGAATATGATTTCCTCGGCAATATTTGACCATTTCCACCACGATATCTTGAATTGTCTGATTTAAAGCAACCGTAATCCCAGAAACAACAAAAACATCAACATTTTGAAATAATTGTTTCAAATCAATGTCACCTGACGTTAAAGATGTCATCGCACTATAACAGCGATCATAAATCACTTGACTGGCACGGTTCCCACTGCCATTTTCTAAAAAATAACTTCCTATACGCATATCATTTCTTAAAATCTTTGATGTATCTACACCAAAACTCTTTAAGAAAGAAATCACAGCTTCCCCCAAAGCATGACGAGGAAGTTTGGTCAATAAAGATGTATGAAAACCATATTGAGCTAAATTAACTGCAATATTGGTTTCACTACCCCCGACATGGACTTGAAAATCAAGTTCTGAAAAACGATGTCCCTTTTTTGTAGAATACCTTAATAAGGTTTCTCCCATACATAAAACATTCATATTATCTAGCCTCTTTCACTGCCTGTACATATTGAGCGGCTATTTTTGTCACTTCATCAAATTGCCCTTGAGCACCGAGTTTATTTAATTCGCCTCCAACTCCAATCGCATCAACACCAGCATTGAACCATTGTTGGACATTATCCAATTTGACACCACCAGTAACCATAATAGATGTTTGAGGTAAAGGTGATTTAATAGCTCCAATATAACCTGGACCAAAGGCACTACCTGGAAATAGTTTAATCATTTCACTTCCTGCTTCCATAGCTGTGACTATTTCTTTGATTGTCATACAACCCGGAATATAAGGAACACCATAACGATTACATAAAATCGCTGTATCATAATCAAATGATGGTGACACAATATATTGTGCTCCAGCAAGAATTGCACTTCTAGCTGTTGGAGCGTCCAAAACTGTTCCAGCTCCTACAATAACATCCAAATCATCTTTATACATTTCTTTTAAATCTTGAATAATCTGTGAAGCATGACTATTTGTATAAGCCATTTCAATGGCTTCTAAACCACCTTGAATACAAGCTTTAGAAATATTCAACCCTTCATCATAGCTATCACCACGAATGACTGCAACTGCCCCACATTGTCTTAACTTCATTAATACTTCTGACTTTTTCATCAACCATATACCTCCCATAAATTAACAATCACAACAAACATATAAATCACACAAACCATTGTCTGTACCCATTTTTCCTGTTTATTGAATGGTGAATTCTTTTTCCAGATGCGATATAAAGCATAGGGTGGAAAAAGAATCACAAAAACATAAGTCAATATTTTATAAGGTGTAAATACATGCACAGCATCTGGATCAGGTGCATTGAGTTTTTGACGTAAACGAATAATATTTTTTTGACGTTCTGTCAAACCATCCATTTTATCCTTCTTTACTTTCTTAGTTGCCATTACTTCATATATCCACCCTTCATAGCTGAAACTGCATGTTCAGAGAAGATTTTCAATACACCATCTTGATATTTACTAACAAATGGTTTTAAATGCTTTCTTCTTTCCTCTAATACTTTTTGAATATCTTCTTCACTCATCTTTTGTCCATGAATGCCACAAATTCTTAAAATACGTTGAGGAATATTAATTTCAATTAAATCTCCTTCTTCAACCAAAGCAATTGGTCCTCCCTGAGCTGCCTCTGGAGAAACATGTCCAATAGCAGGTCCTTTAGAAGCACCAGAAAAACGTCCATCAGTAATCAAAGCAATAGAAGCGCCTAATTTTTCATCAGAAGCAATCGCTTCTGTTGTATAAAACATTTCTGGCATACCACTGCCTTGAGGGCCTTCATAACGAATAAAGACAGCATCACCCGGTTGAATCTTATGTGATAAAACAGCCGCAATAGCATCTTCTTCACAATCAAATGGTCTGGCAATCAAAGTTGCTTCAAACATTTCTTTAGGCACAACAGTATGTTTCACAACAGCTCCTTCGGGTGCTAAGTTTCCTTTCAATATCGCAATGCTTCCATCTGTACCAAACGCATTATCAAAGGAACGAATGACATCTTCTCTTTGAATACCATACTTTTCTAAATTCTTGAAGCATTTTTCATAATATCCTGTTTGTTTAAGTTCTTCTAAATTTTCTCCTAATGTTTTTCCAGTTACTGTCATCACATCAAGATGTAACATGCTTTTAATTTGTTCCATAATCATTGGTACACCACCAGCATAATAGAAGAATTGTGCCGGCCAACGTCCAGCTGGTCGAATATCTAATAAATAATGAGCTCCTCGATGTAAACGATCAAACGTATCAGAGTCAATTTCAATGCCAAATTCCTTAGCAATAGCTGGTAAATGTAATAATGAATTTGTTGAACCAGAAATGGCAGCATGAACCATAATCGCATTTTCAAAAGATTTCATCGTCACAATATCTCTTGGTTTTAAATCATGTTTAGCTAACCAGACAGCCTGTTTTCCAGCACGATAAGCAAATTCACGTAAATCTTTGCTTGTGGCAGGAAGCAAGGCACTTCCTGGCAATGTCAATCCTAAAGCTTCTGCCATAATTTGCATTGTTGAAGCTGTTCCCATAAATGAACATGCGCCACATGATGGACAGGCATGATGTTTATAAAATTCAAATTTTTCTTTTGATATTTCACCACGCTCATATTGTGCAGAATACATACCAATTTGTTCGAGTGTCAATAAATCTGGTCCAGCATCCATCACACCACCTGTCACTACAATAGATGGAATATTCACACGTCCAAGTCCCATTAAATGAGCTGGCATACCTTTATCACAGCTGGCAATAAAGACACCTCCATCAAAAGGTGTTGCATTGGCATGAATTTCAATCATATTCGCAATCATATCACGTGAAGCTAATGAATAATTAATCCCATCATGTCCTTGTGCCTCCCCATCACAAATATCTGTTGTAAAATATCTGGCACCATATCCACCAGCTTCATCAATCCCTTTTCTGGCTTCTTCTACAAGTTCAAGTAAATGACCACTACCTGGATGACTATCGCCAAATGTACTTTCAATGATAATTTGCGGTTTTGATAAATCTTCTAATTTCCAACCTGTTCCTAAACGTAGAGGATCTAACTCAGGTGCCATTTCTCTTAGCTTTTGACTCTTTAACATTTTGTTCATCCCTCTTTTCATTATTATTTATTTGACATCTTCATCATCATCAATTTCAAACTCTCTTGTTTGAATTAAATCTTTGTAAAAATAAGCAGATTTCTTTAAATGTCTATTACGTTGATCTTCTAAATCAATTTCAACTAATCCATATCTATTTTTAAATGCATTCATTGGTGAAACATTATCAGTAAAAGCCCATAACATATAACCTTTACAGTTTGAACCTTTTTCAATACCACGAATAAGCCAATCTAAATGCATTTTGATAAACTCTATACGATAATCATCTTGAATCATTCCATCTTTTTTATATTGTTTTTCATTTTCTACACCCATACCACTTTCAGCCACAAACCATTCAAAATTATTATATTCATTTTTCATACGTAAAGCCATATCATACATAATCTTTGGATAAATTTCCCAACCACGATGAGGATTCATCTTTTTACCAGGCATATTAAAATCTTCATAATAGAAATCGGGATGGAAAGGTGCATCTGGATGTATAGCTGTTGTACGACCTTTCACGCGATTTGGATGATAAAGATTAATTCCTACCCAATCCAATGTATTATTTTGCATAATATCCAATTCTTCTTGAGTATAGTCCATTAAAATATTATGTTTTTTTAATAAATCAAAGAAACCTTCTTCATAATGTCCTTTAATTGCAGGGTCTAAGAAAATACGATTATAAAATAAATCATACATATTTGCAGCTTCTAAGTCACGAGGACTATTTCCTCTAGGATAAACTGTTTCTACATTAATGATTGTTCCAAACTTTCCTTGATAACCACCTTCTTTATAGGCTTTCATAACCATGTTTGTCGCTAAAGCTTTATTATAATTCCATTGCATCCAAGCCTGACTATCTTGATAAAAAGGATAACGTAAAGCATCAAGATGAATACGTGTTTGCACAACAACGGGTTCATTAAATGCAAACCAGTATTTCACTTTATGTCCATATCTTTCAAAGGCTTTTTTTGCATATTCTACAAACAAATCAACAACATGTTTGCTCGCAAAACCATCATATTTCTTAAATAATTCTCCAGGTATTTCATAATGTTCTAAACAAATCATAGGTTCAATACCTTGAGCTATCATTTCATCAAGCATTTGATCATAATAACGCGCATAATCTTCATCCACAATCACATTTTCATAGTCTATTAAAAAACGTGACCAGTTTAAAGATGTACGATAACAATTCATTCCTATTTCTTTCATATAAGAAATATCTTCTTTATAACGATGATAATAATCAGTCGCTATCGCTGGACCATAACCATTATGCCAGACATTTTTATTTTCTTTATACCATAAATCAATATATGAATCCTGATGATCTTTTTTACCTGTCCAGCCTTCCGTTTGCCATGCACTAGCCGCAGCACCCAAGAAAAAATCATCAGGTAATTTTACTTTTTTCATCATAAGCTTATTTTCCTTTCAATCCATCAATAATACCACCAAGATACATTGCTCCTAATGCACGATCATATAATCCATATCCTGGTTTCCCCTTTTCTCCCCAAATCATACGTCCATGATCAGGTCTAATATAACCTTGAAAATCTGTTTCCAGATAGGCTTTCATGATATCAACCATATCCAATGAACCACATTTTGCATAGTGGGCACTTTCTTCAAATGAACCATCTTCTAAAATCTTTACATTTCTCACATGAGCAAAATGAATTCTTTTCATTTTTCCATATTTTCTAATTAAAGCTGGAATATCATTCTTCTTTGTACAACCTAGTGATCCACTACACAATGTTAATCCATGATGTGTATCATCATAGAGTGCTAAGAAACGATCCAAATTCTTTTCACATGTGATAATGCGTGGAATTCCAAATATAGACCAAGGTGGATCATCTGGATGAATAGCCATATTGACATCACAAGCTATCGCCACGGGCATAATCTCTTGAATAAAATATTCTAAATTTTTCCATAATCCTTCTTCTCCTAATTGCTGATAAGCTTGAATGAGTTCACTGACTTCATCTGGAGAATACGAAGCATCCCATCCTGGCAAAGTTAATTTTGTTGGGTCTAACTGATCAATTTCATTTTTATAATAAACAAGTGCTGTTGAACCATCTTCTAATTCATGATTAACAGAAGAACGTGTCCAGTCAAACACAGGCATAAAATTATAACAAATACATTTGATTCCACATTGTGATAAGTTTCTTATTGTTTGTTTATAATTATCAATATATCTTTGATAATCGCCACGCTTTAATTTAATATCTTCATGCACTGGCACACTTTCAATAACTTCCAGTTCTAATCCTTTTTGATGAACTGCACTAACAAGCTGCTGGATTCTTTCTACTGGCCAGACTTCACCAACTGGTATATCATAGATGGCACTGACAACCCCTGTTACATTAGGAATTTGTTTAATTTTATCTAAAGTCACAGGATCATCATTGCCATACCAGCGAAATGTCATTTTCATGTCTTACTCCTCCTTATATCCTAATCTTTTTGATATTGTACGTGCTGTTTCTTTCACTATATTTCCTAATCCACTTAAATCCGTAAATTCTTCATACAACCCTACACAACTGATAGCTGCAATCACTTCACCATCATGATTTCTTAAAGGTGCTGCAGCACAATATTGATATAATGAATTTTCACGATCATCAATTGCATATCCATTAATTCTGACCTGTTTTAATTCATCAAAGAACTTTTCTGGTGAAGTAATTGTATAAGGTGTAATCGGTTCATAAGTCATTGTTTTCAAAGCATCTTTTAACATTTCTTCACCGGAAAAAGCTAACAAAACTTTTCCTAAACCCGTACTATGCAAAGGATTTCGTGTTCCTATATTCGCTGTTGTAATGACACTATGTACAGACTCATATTTATAAATATAAGTGACTTTAAAATCATCTAAAACAGCCATAAATGTTGTGGCATGCATCTTATTGGCTAAATCTATTAAATCATTTTTAGCAACACTGACAATATCCATATCATTGATAAAACTACTTCCTATCAAAAAGGATTGTAGGCCTATCTTATATTTTGTTATGCCTGTCTGGGTATCTTCTAAAATCATGTTTTTATACAATAAAGTTTTAAGAATATCAAAAATACTTGATTTTGGAGAATCCAAAATATTGGCAATTTGAGCTAAAGTATAACCATCTTTATTCTTAGATAATAATTCTAATATATCTATCGCTCTTAATAATGTTCTATTGAGTTTCATGAAATCACCCCTTCATAACAATCATAACATAGGCTTACATGGAATACAAACCACCCTGAAGGGTGGTTGTATTTTATAACATTTATTCTTCTTGAGCTTTTGCTTGTTTGTTTGCTGCAATAACAAATGGAATATAAATAAGAATAGAAACAGCAATACAAATTAACTGTGTAATAATACATGTAATACTTCCACCAGATGCTAACCAGGCACTTAAAATTGGTGGTGTTGTCCAAGGAATAGCATATACCAATACATCAGCAAATCCAATCACAGTCAAGAAATAAGCAATGCTTCCTGTAACTAATGGTGTAATAATAAATGGAATTGCTAAAATTGGGTTTAACATAATTGGTAAACCAAATGTCATTGTTTCATTGATATTGAAAATACCAGGAGCTAATGACAATTTTGCAACTGATTTATAATCTTCACGTTTACAGAAAAGGAAGATAGCTACAATTAAACCAATAGTTACACCAGAACCACCCATAGACATATAAGTATCCCAATAAGACATATTAATAATATTTAATTGACTACGATCAGTGATTCCAGAGTTAACCATATCAGTATTAGCTATAATAGCTGCATTTAATAATGGTTCACGTACTGGTTTAATAATCTGATTACCATGAATACCAATAACCCAGAATAATTGTGCAACTAACATCAAGATTAATAATCCAGGTAGACCTTGCATAACTGCTTCCAATGGTTTTTGTAACATTGTATAAATAATGTCATATAAAGTCATACCAGTTAATTGATTAATTCCAAAGTTAACTGCTGAACATACGATGATTGTCAACATAACTGGGAATAATACGTTAAATGAATTTGAAACATTTGGTGGTACTGTATCAGGCATATTAATTTTTAATTTACCAGATTTAACAATCCAAGAGAATAATTCTACTGATAACATGGCAATAACCATACCTAAGAACAATCCCTTAGCAGCTGTATAATCTTTTCCTAATACATCGGCAACTTGTATAATGCTTCCATCTTCTAAAGTAAAATTAACAAATGTTGGACAACAAGCGACGAATGAACATAATGCGACAATAGCAGGTGCATAAGTGTTGATACCATTCTTTTTCCCTAATTCAAGACCAATCAAAATAACAGCACCTACTGTAAAGAAATTTAATGTTGCATAGTTTGCAGCACTAAAGATTGGTGAAAGTACTTCCAGCCATGCCATACCTGGCACTTTAGCAAGAGAAATACCATCAGTTGTTGTAGAACAAATTACATTTGTCACAAGCGTACAGAATGCCCCTGTAATAATGACAGGCATCAAAGTTGTAAAAGCATTCTTAATTGAGCTCATGTGTTTTTGATTACTAATCTTATCAGCAATCACAAGCAACTTCTCAGTTGCAGCTTCGGATAACCCCATATTTCTCTCTCCTCTCTTATCCGTATTTGCGAATTGTATTCGCTATTTTGTACAGCTTTATTATAACCCCCTCCCCCGACGTTTGTCAATGTATTTTTAGTAAAAAATAAAATACTTTTTATGATATTCATAATTACGAACATATTCTTCCATATATACGAACAATAGAAAAGAAGCTCTTATAATTCTAAAAGAACTTCCTATGGTTAATGATTCATCTTATGAATTTTTCTTTCCAGTGAAACAAAGAAATGATTTTTTTCACTTTGATCATAATGTATCAGATATATAGATAAAATAAGACCTCCAATCACTGCCACTAGCATATCCGTGATCGTATCATGAACACCTGTTGAAAAATGTTTAATTGCATCATATTGAAAGAAAACAAGTAAAGCATATTCATAAAATTCCCAAAGCAATGCAACACTTGCATTCACCGCATTCAAAAAAATAAACATCAATGATTTTCTATGATCATGTCTTAAATAATGTTTATAAAGCAGAAAGATCATTTCACATATCACAACACCACTAGCAAAATGTGTAAACTTATCATAATAAGGAAGCTGGTAACCACCTAAACAACTTCCCCATAAACTTGCAAAATAGACAAAAATAATATTCACAATATGGAATTCCAAAGGAACTCTCACTTTTATAAGCTTCATAAAAACAGGCACAATAAACGGTGTCACACATGCCACAAAAGTCATCCCAAAATACTTTCCTTGCCAATTCACATAAAAAGCATATATAAGTGTCATTATATAAATAATCACACATGTTATCCATGTTCCTTTGAGTTTTTTCATCTATGCCACCTTCTTTTCTTTATTGTACCACTATTTGATGTATCATAAAATATTTTGATTATAGAATTGATGCATAACTTTTATCGAATAATATTTTTTATTTTTTCGATGATACTGTACAACTTGATACAATATAATTAAACTTCCTAGACAAGCACATATCATATCAATCATTGAATCATGAATACCTGTAGTATAATGATGAATACAATCATTTTGAAAGAAAATCAGCATAGCATATTCATAAAACTCCCATAATAATGCGATAGACATATTGAATGTCATGATAAAAATATAGTAAATCTTTTGATCTGATGGTTGTTGAATCTTGATGTTTTTTTTGATAAAGCTATAAATCAGACAAGCTAACATCGTTATAATGATACCACTAAAGAAATGAACGATTTTATCATAATAAGCTAACGCATAACCATCTAAACAACTTCCTATCAATGAAGAAAAATAAATAAAAACGAGATATATTATTTTAACCTCATAGGTTATCTTACAATGAAATTTATACTTTAAAACAAGAAGTAACCAAGGTAATATACCAGCTATGATGCACATCTGTAATCTTGATCCTTTTATAACAGCATACATCAAAGTCACAACATATATAATGATACACACACCATATAAATATTTATAATTTTTCATTATTCAAGACTCCATTTCCATACTTATTAAAATATAGACAGCTAAGGTTTTTTTATGCATACAGAAAAGTGGATAAATGCCACCTCTATATATTTATTATAAACATGGATCATAAATCATATTTTTTCATTTGTATACTTACAAGTATACTACTTTAAAGTATACAAATTTTCAATAACTGTAAAACCATTATTTTAAGTGTGTGTATCATTTGAATATAAACATCATATGCGTATTTATTCTAAAAATACAATAAAAGATGGAAACCCATCTTTTATTATATAAATTACGCACATTCTATTATTGACACATCTTTAAAAACAAC
>UMEI01033265.1_pt1 | contig 11766 bp, 10 predicted proteins | sample 1964711 | NCBI WGS metagenome assembly UMEI01 (sample SAMEA4836016, study PRJEB28245) | human gut metagenome | biome: gut microbiome; material: fecal sample | place: Denmark | collected 2008 | reverse complement strand
ATGAAGAAAAATTATCGAACTTATGCTATTGTCACAGTTTTGATGATTTGCTCTGTCACTGCTCTGGCAACTGGAGTCGCTATGTATGATCGTTATCAGACAATTCATGATTTTGAAAATATATACACTTATCAGATATTTAGCCAAAAAGATCATTTGCAAAATGAATTTGCTGGAGAAATAGAAAAGTATAATGATATAGAATATCAATCTCATATTGAAATTGTACAAATAGATCCTTCATTGGTAAATGAAAAATATGAAGATAACAGTTATGTTGTGATTCCTTATTCACAATTAAAACAATTAGCTAAGGATTCTAAGCAGGAATTTGATTTACCTCAACTTCAAGATAATCAAGTTATAGATTTACAACATCAATATTTAATGACATTATTAACAGATGGTCGATTAGAAGATGTTGTTTTGAATCATAAAACTTATCAAACTATCGCCAGTACACAAGTTCCTTATTTAGGTTATCTTCAAGAACAAGTATCGTTTTATTGTGTGAGTGATGAGGAATTTGAAGATTTAAAATCTATAGGAACATCATTATATGTCTATAATTATAAAATTGATAATCCTAAAATGGTTAATGCATCTTTACAGGACATACAAAATCAGCCGGATTATGTGGGAATGATTAAGATGGATACAGAGAATGATTCTATTCAATGGATAAAAATGTTATATCCTGTTTGTATCTTTATGTTTATGGTGTTTATTTTTGCAAGTGGCAGTATCATTTTTATGAAGCTTTATAATGATGCATTTGAAGAAAAAGAACGTTATCGTGTTTTAAAGAAGATTGGAATCAGTCAAAAGACATTAAAGAAAGGTATTCAAAAAGAATTATTATTTATTTATGTTGTTCCATTTTTAATTATGAGTGTATCATCATATTTTTCAGTTCATGCTCTTGCTAATATGATGCAGACAGATTTATTAATGACAAATATTTTGAGTGTTGGAGTTATTAGTATCTTTTTCATATTATGTTATGGATTGTCCATTGTCATATATTGTCAAAATGCTGGAATTTATGAAAAATTATAGAAACTTAAAAGCCTACTTAGAAAAAAGTAGGTTTTTTATATAAAATTGAAAATAAAAAAAGAAAAATAAAATATTTTTGTGTATATAAATAATAGAGGGGTTAGAAATATTATATGGTGTTTACTATAAGCAATTATTTATATATAATATGTTTAACCTCTCCTTTATAGGAGGGATTTGATGATGAGAAAGGATTGAAGAAGATGATTATTACAAAAGCTATAGCAAGAGTACTGGCAACACTGACAGGGAGAGAAGATATACTGGAAAAAATGGAAAGAGATGAAGGAACAGTGGAGATGTATTCATTCTGGAAAGATGCAGAAAAGTCAGGTATGGAAAAAGGGTTAGAAGAAGGTAAACAACAAGGAAAGTTAGGTGTCGTATTAATACAATTAGAAAAACTATTAGGCAAACTTACACCAGATTTAGAGATGAAGATTGTTAATAGTAAGGAAGAAACGCTTGATAGTATTATTATCCATATATTTGAAATACATAACGAAGAAGATGTATTAAAATGGTTATAAGCAAAAGGCATCATACATGAACGTATGATGCCTTTTAAAGCTTTAAGATATTTTAAGTACATTTGACAAAAGAATTATTTAATTTCAATAAGTTCATATTCTCGTGTTCCAAGTCCAATTTTTTCAGCATGTTCAAGGCATGATTTCCAGTTTGTTTCAGGTGAAACATCAGTGAAATGATCATGATGAGTATGTCCATGCTTGTCTAATAAGCTATTTTTAATAGCTGGTTGTTTATTAACAGCATCAGCACATGCCTGATCTAAAGCGACTGGATCAAATGATGCAAACATACCAACATCAGGAACAATCGCAATATCATTTTCAGCATGACAATCACAATATGGAGATACATCAATCACAAGAGAAATATGGAAACATGGTCTACCATCAACAACAGCTTTTGTATATTCAGCAATCTTATAATTTAAAATATCATTAGCTTCATCCATACTTGCTTTAATCGCATCTTTAGGACATACACCAATACATCTTCCACAACCGACACATTTATTATGATCAATTTTTGCTTTTCCGTCTGTAATCTTAGGAGCATCATGAGCACAAATTTTAATACACTGTCCACATCCAATACATAATTCCTGATGAACAGTTGGTTTACCAGCACTATGCATTTCCATTTTACCAGCACGAGAACCACATCCCATACCAATGTTTTTTAAAGCACCACCAAAACCAGTTAATTCATGACCTTTAAAATGATTTAAAGAAATAATAATATCAGCATCCATAATAGCTTGACCAATTTTTGCTTCTTTTACATATTCTCCATTAACAGGAACTAAAGCTTCATCAGTTCCTTTTAATCCATCAGCAATAATCGTATGCACACCTGTTTGAAAAGGATTATATCCATTAGTATATGCACTATCTAAATGGTCTAAAGCATTTTTTCTACCACCAACATATAAAGTATTACAGTCTGTTAAAAAAGCTTTTCCACCTAATTCTTTCACATAATCACAAACAACTTTAGCCCAGTTAGGTCTTAAATAAGCCAAATTACCGGGTTCACCAAAGTGAATTTTGACTGCAGCATATTTATCCTCAAAATCAATATTTTCAAAACCAGCTTTTTTCATTAAATATTTTAACTTTTCAGGCAAATTCATTCTCCCTGTATGCATATCACAATAATAAACTTTTGATTTTTCCATCTATTTATCCTCCTCAATACTCTTTTTTATTTTACTCTTTTTTCAAAAAAATGGAAGATAATCATCAAATTATGAAAAACATGTTATAATTCTACTTGTAAGAGAATCAATCTCTCGTTGACCGGTTGTTATTTTGTTAAGAAATAGGATAATGATGGAGGGAGGAATAAAAATGGATAGTCAAAAAATTGGGCAATATATAGCATATAAACGTAAAGCAAAAGGGATGACACAAAAACAATTAGCAGATGCTTTACTCATAACAAATAAAGCTGTTTCAAAATGGGAAACCGGAACAAGTATGCCTGATATTTCATTATTAAAAGAGTTGGCTAGAATTTTAGATGTGACAGTAGATGAATTATTGAATGGTGAGGATAGTTTGGAAAAAACAAAGATGCCTACATATCACTATCAAACAATGACAATAAAACGATCTATGTATAAAACATATCTTCAACAGATGATTTATAATCAACAACCTTTATTCATTATGACAATTTTAGTTGGGTGTTTACTCATTTGTGGAGGTTATGCAATTTATCTTTTAAATCGTTATTTACAACATCATTTTGATATTATAGGGCTTGTTATGATGATATTTGGTTTATTGTGTTTAATAAGTCTAAAAGTCAAACTGGTATTACAAACACATTTTTATAAGCCTAAAGATATTCAATATCAACTACATCAACAATCATTTGATTATATTCAAGATGGAAAGAAAATATCATATTTCTATCAAGATATTCAAGATATATGGAATTTTAATGATTATATAGTTTTAAAAATTCAAAATAAAAATCTCTTTATTTTACATGAAGATTTGTCCTACATACAACAACAATCTACAACAAGCATACATGCTCCTATCTCTTATCAAGAGAAAATACAATTATGGATAAAAATGATATCTTTGATTATTTTTGTATTACTAACATGTTTAGAAGTAGGATATGTTGTTATTTTAAAAAGAATCGGTTTTGAATATTTTTTTGATGCTTTAGAATGGATTGTTGTTGCAGGAATGATTATATCTCTATATATCTTCATCTTTATTGATAAGAAACAAAGGTCACATCAGACTTACATCATTGGAAGTTTATCAATAGGAATCATCTTTGTTATTCTATGGGGTGTGGGAAGTCGTTTATCGCCCTATCATACTTATTATTCTTTATCACCAGATTTATCAAGTCAACTGATTCTTAAACAAAATAAAACAACAGGACAATTTAAAGATTTACATTATACTTTTTTATGTTTTGGAAAAGCCAATGGCATCTATGATGCTCAAGGAGAAAATATTTCAACGCTATGGTTGAATGGTGATAATAATCTTGTCAGTTATGATGATCATAATCATCAACAACAAGCTTTTATAGCGACCTATGGCGATAGAGGAAATGGTATATCATATTATTATGTTTTATCAACATTATCTGGAAATTGGATAACGCAAGATAATCAAGATCAAAATTATGAAGTCAGTGTTAATAATGGAAAAGTAGAAATTCATAGTCATAATCAAATAATGGCATTTGAATCTTCACAAATTGAACAGTTTGGAACAACAGCTATTGTATGTAAAAATGAGTATGGTATACCATGTTATGTTATTGCACTAAATAAAAATTGTGATTTAAATGATGAGGGACTTATTGCTTCAGGAGGAACGATAACGATTGTTAATGTAGAAGATCAAATACCTGTAGAGTTGTTTTGTACAACATATAAAGAAGATCCTGATGTTCAACAACAAATCAATCATGATATGGAAGAAAAGGCTGTGAAACAAATCAATGAAATGAAAACATTATTAAAACAAGATGCTTCCTTAAAAAAATTTCAAAACACCAATTATTTATTAAAGGTAGAAACCCAGTCACAAGATTTTTTTGAGATTACACGATTAGCTTATCAAGTAGATATTTGGAAAACTTCAGATAGTATTTATCAATTGACAGACCAAATCAATATGATAGTTGTGAAAGCAGGGACAATAGATGACTTTTATGTAGAAGTAGAAGCTGATACATGGATGAAAAATGAATCAACTGGTGAAATCATAGAAGGTGGGTATATTCCTCAATATCGAATTATGAAAGGTGATGGATGTTATCTGGTAAGAAAAATGGAATATCGTGTACCGGGTGATATTCAACTTATCGCATTGTCCTCTCCTTTAAAAAAAGATGTTTCAAAAAATACGCTTTATCGTTTTGAAAGACAGTGAGTTGTTATTGAATAACTTATAGTTTGTGATTTATAATGATAAAAAGTGAGGAGGTCAAGTATGGAAAGAAGACAATTTGAAAAGTTAGGAATAGAATCATCATTGCTTGGTTTTGGATGTATGCGTTTCCCTTTGGATGAAAATGGAAATATTGAAGAAAAAGAAGCAGAAGAAATGCTGGATATGGCTATTTCACATGGAGTTACATATATTGATACAGCTTATCCATATCATAATGGAGATAGTGAACCTTTTGTAGGACGTGTTTTAAAGAAATATGATCGTAACCAATATACTCTGGCTACAAAATTACCTATTTGGAATGTCCATAGTCAAGAAGAAGCCAAAGATATCTTTGAATCACAATTGCAAAGATTAGGTGTAGATTATGTTGATTTTTATTTATTACATGCTTTGGATGCTAAAAAATGGGAAAAGGTGAAGGAATATCATATTATTGAATTATGTGAGCAATTAAGACAAGAAGGAAAAATTAAGTATTTAGGATTTAGTTTTCATGATGAATATCCAGTCTTTGAAACAATCTTAAAAGCACATCACTGGGATTTTTGTCAATTACAATTAAATTATATGGATATGAATATTCAAGCAGGACAAAAAGGTGTTGATTTAGCTAATCAATTAGGTGTTCCTTTGGTTGTTATGGAACCAATCAAAGGTGGGAGTTTAGCAACCCTTCCAGCTGATGTAACAAAGATGTTTCAAGATTATGATTCTAAAAGAACATTAGCTTCTTGGGCTTTGCGTTATGTAGGAACATTACCGGGAGTTAAGGTGATTTTGAGTGGTATGTCAACATTAGCACAAGTGAAAGATAATCTGAAAACTTTTGAAAATTATCAAAACTTAAATGATGAAGAAATGGCGATTGTGGAAAAGGTGGCGGATACATTACATGCCCGTACAAAGAATGGATGTACAGGTTGTGGTTATTGTATGCCTTGTCCTTTTGGTGTGAATATTCCTTCTAATTTTAAGTATTGGAATAATTGCTTTATTTATGATGATGAAAAATTATTTAAAGGAAAATATGAAAAGATGAGTGATCAAGAAAAAGCTAGTCACTGTCAACAATGTGGAGCGTGTGAAAGAATGTGTCCACAACAATTGCCAATTAGAGAAGATTTAAAAAGAGTTGTTAAGGATTTTGAAGGTTAATTTTATGATGAGAGTTGTTATATTTATGATAACGACTCTTTTTTTCATGAGATGAAGATGATAGAATAGAGATAATGAAGGGAGAGGGTTGAATGACAAAAAAGAAATGGATTATTGTTGCTTTAGCTATAATCATTATCGTTGCAGGAGCTATGGGTGGTTATATATGGTATCAAAATGATCAAAGACAGAAAATATTAGATTCTATTCAATTAACGTTTACAGATCAGACAGTGGTGGAATATGGAAGTGATATCAAAGCAGAGGATTTTGTTGATCAACAAAGTGGAAGATTGATGGCTCCAACTTTAGATACTATGACATTAGGAAAACAAACTTTAGAGTATAAAGTGACAAAAGGAGATTTAAGTAAAACCTTTGAACATGTTATTGAAGTAAAAGATACAAAGTTACCAGAAATTCAATTATCTAAGGATTCAGTCAGTATAGAATATGGAGATGCATTTGATGTTAAATCATATATTCAATCTGTTAAAGATCCTGTTGATGGCCCTTTAACATATGTGTCTAAAGATAAAATCAAAGATAAACAGACAGGTTATTATACATATGAAAGTAATATCAACACGAAAAAAGCAGGAACATATAAGGTTGTTGTGAAAGCTGTAGATAAAAATAATAATCAAAGTGAAAAAACATTGAAAGTCACAGTAAAAGAGGAAGTTAAAAAAGATGCTACAAAATCTCAGAGTTCATCATCTTCTTCATCTTCAACTTCTACACAACAATATGTCCCTTCAGCTAATAATAAAGTGATTGTGATTGATCCGGGACATCAGGGACAGGGGAACAGCTCTTTAGAACCTATTGGACCAGGAGCATCTACAAAAAAGGCAAAAGTTGCTGGTGGAGCTACAGGGACAACAACGAAAATTCCAGAATCTCAAACAACTTTAGAAATTGGATTAAAATTAAGAAGTGAATTGCAGTCACGAGGCTATACAGTCATTATGACAAGGACAAGTCAGAATGTTGATATTTCGAATAAAGAACGTGCGATGATAGGTAACAATAATAATGCTGCAGCAGTTATTCATTTGCATTGTGATGGTGCAGGTTCAAGTGCAAGAGGGGCACATACGATTGCTCCAGCAAGTGATAATCCTTATTGTTCTTCCATTTATAGTGCATCATCTAAACTGGCTCAAAAAGTCATTCAATCTTATTGTGCTGCTACTGGTTTAAGAAGTAGAGGTGTTTCTTATCGTAATGATCTATCAGGAATTAACTGGAGTGAAGTTCCATCTATTTATATAGAAATGGGATTTATCACAAATCCTACAGAAGATCGTTTATTAAATGATGAGGCTTTTCAAACAAAATGTGCAAAAGGCATTGCTGATGGAATAGATGCTTATTTTTAAGGAGGGCATATGAAACGTTATCGTTCAAAGATAGGTATAATGTGGATTATAGCTATGAGTGTGATTGTCTATGGTAATTATGAAATCATCAAATTACTGATAGGAGATTTTTCATGGTTAGGTTTTTGGTTTATTGTGATTATATTTGGTGGTGTAGATGTTTTAATGATAGCATGTACGATAGGAACATATTATGAGTTTCATGAAGATTATTTAGAAGTGAAATGTGGTTTTTTCTTTCATGAAGATATACCTTATTTAGATATTCGCTCTTTTAAAGAAACACATAATCCCTTAAGTTCTTGTGGTTTATCATTGGATCGTATAGATATGATATATAAAGCCCAAAAAGGAAGAAATGGAAATAGTGAGGTATTAATTTCACCGGTCAAAAAACAGGAGTTTATTCAAGAGTTAGAAAAGCGATCAAGAATTTTTATGACAAAGTAGCCTCGAAAAGGCTACTTTTTCTTTGGAGATAACGATAAAAAAGTCGTGAAATAATAAAAAGTTTGTAGACTTTTATGGTAAAATTGATTAGAATAGGTGTGTAAATTGATAAACAAAGGAGATAGGAACAGTATGAGTGGTTTTTTTGGGGTAGCATCACAAAATGATTGTGTTATGGATTTGTTTTTTGGAGTAGATTATCATTCGCATCTAGGAACAAGAAGGGGTGGAATGGCTGTTTATGGAAAGGATGGATTTCAACGTTCTATTCATAATATTGAAAATTCACCTTTTCGTACAAAGTTTGAAAAAGATGTAGAAGAATTTGCTGGAAATATTGGGATTGGTTGTATTTCTGATAGTGAAGCACAGCCTTTACTGGTAAATTCACATTTAGGTTCTTTTGCGATTACAACTGTAGGAAGAATTAATAATTTAGATGAATTAAGAACTTTATGTTTTGAACAAGGAAAAACACATTTCTTAGAAATGAGTGGGGGAGAAATTAATCCTACAGAAATGGTAGCAGCATTGATTAATCAAAAGGAATCTATTGTAGAAGGTATTCAACATGCTCAAAAACTTGTCAAAGGATCTATGAGTATTTTGATTATGACAAGTGAGGGTATTTATTGTGCTAGAGATAAATTAGGAAGAACACCTGTGATTATTGGAAGAAAAGATGATGCTTATTGTGTCACTTTTGAAAGTTCAGCATTTTTAAATTTAGGATATCATCATTATAAGGATTTGGGTTCTGGAGAGATTGGATTTATTTATCCTCATGGGTTTACACAAAAAGTCAAACCTAATGATCAAATGAAAATTTGTTCATTTTTATGGGTTTATTATGGATATCCAACTTCAACATATGAAGGGGTCAATGTTGAAAAGATGCGTTATGATTGTGGAAGTATGTTAGCTAAACGTGATCAAGGAACAGTTGAACCTGATAGTGTCGCTGGAGTTCCTGATTCAGGATTGGCACATGCGATTGGTTACGCTAATGAATCTGGTATCCCATTTGCAAGACCATTCATTAAATATACACCAACTTGGCCTCGTTCATTTATGCCACAAAGTCAAGGTCAAAGAAACTTAATTGCGAAAATGAAATTAATTCCTGTTAAAGAATTAATTAAAAATAAGAGTTTATTGTTAATTGATGATTCTATTGTCAGAGGGACACAATTAAGAGAAACAACAGAATTCTTATATCAATCTGGTGCTAAAGAAGTCCATGTTAGACCAGCTTGTCCACCGATACTGTTTGGATGTAAATATTTGAATTTTTCACGTTCTAATTCAGAATTAGACCTTATTACAAGACGTGTCATTAAAGATTTAGAACAAGGCGATGTCACTGATGAGGTATTGGCAGAATATGCTAATCCAGATAGTGAAAAATATCAACAAATGTTAGATGAAATTTGTAAGAGATTGAAATTTACATCTTTAAGATATCATCGTTTAGATGATCTTATTGAATCTATAGGTATTGAACCATGTAAGTTATGTACTTACTGTTGGGATGGAAAAGAATAGCAGAGCGTTATGAACGTTCTGTTTTTCTTTAAGAAGCGATTGTATTGTTTTTTTATATGTATTCATGTAAAATAAAACAGCGAGGAGATGGGTATGGATAGAGTTAAACAAATAGAACAAAGTATTATTAAAAAATATCGTAAACCTATATGGAGAAAGTTTGTAAAAGCTATTCAGACATATGATTTAATTCAACCGGGAGATAATATTGCAGTGTGTATTTCTGGAGGAAAGGATTCTATGTTGATGGCTAAATTATTACAGGAAATTAAAAGACATGGTCAATTTGATTTTGGTTTAGTCTTTTTATCAATGGATCCGGGATATAATCAAAAGAATCGCCAAAAGATTGAAGAAAATGCAAAAATTATGGGTATACCTGTACAGTTTTTTGAATCAGATATTTTTCAAGTTGTCACAAATATTGAAAAATCACCATGTTATTTATGTGCTAGAATGCGTAGAGGTTTTTTGTATGCCAAAGCAAAGGAATTAGGATGTAATAAGATTGCTTTAGGACATCATTTTGATGATGTTATTGAAACAATTTTAATGGGGATGTTCTATGGTTCACAAATACAAACAATGATGCCTAAATTACATAGTACAAATTTTGAAGGAATGGAACTGATTAGACCGATGTATTTGATTGAAGAAAAAGATATTATTCATTGGTGTCGTTATAATGATTTATCATTTATTCAATGTGCCTGTCGTTTTACAGAAGAAATGGAAGAACTAGGGGAAGTGCATCATACTTCAAAAAGAGAAGAAATGAAGAATTTATTAAAGTATTTAGAAACAATGAATCCTAATGTGAAAAAGAATGTTTTTAAGAGTGTGGAAAATGTGAATCTGGCAACCATTATTTCATATAGTGATGAACAAGGAAAACATCATTTTTTAGATACTTATGATAAAGGAGAATAATATGTTTTCTAGATTTGAATTGTTAGTTGGAAAAGATTGTATTTGTCAATTAAATCAAAAACATGTGATTGTTTTTGGTGTCGGTGGTGTCGGTGGTTATGTTGTAGAAGCACTAGTCAGAAGTGGAATCGGGCATATCACAATAGTAGACAATGATACAGTATCGCTTTCTAATTTAAATCGTCAAATCATTGCGACACAAGATACGATTGGAAAAAAGAAAGTAGAAGTCATGAAAGAAAGAATTTTATCTATTCATCCAGATTGTGATGTCCATACTTTAGAAATATTTTATTTGCCAGAAAATGCAGATGATATTGATTTGACACAATATGATTATGTCGTAGATGCAATTGATACGATTACTTCCAAAATAGAATTAGCAATGCGTTGTAATCAAAAAGTTCCTTTAATAAGCTCTATGGGAACAGGGAATAAAATGAATCCAGCCATGCTGGAAGTCAGTGATATTTATAAAACATCAGTATGTCCTCTAGCTAAAGTGATGCGTAGAGAATTAAAGAAAAGAGGCATTCAACATTTAAAAGTTGTTTATTCCAAAGAAGAACCTTTAAAACCACAAGTATCCAATGAACAAACAAATAAAAGAGTTATACCGGGTAGTACATCCTTTGTTCCATCTAGTGCCGGTTTATTAATAGCGAGTGAAGTGATTAAAGATTTGTTGAAATAGACAAATCTTTTTTCACATTTTTTGCTTATAGGCATATGTTAAATTGAGGTGTCAAAGATGCGAGATCAACTTCAATCTTATATTTATACAGAAAAATTTTTGGCTCAACTTTATCGTCGTGCAGCAGCTTTAGCTTCGTCACAGGAAGAAAAAGAGGCATTATTAAGATTTGCGAAAAATGCTGAACAAAATGCTATTTATTTGAATTATTTTTATAAGTTAGAATATGGCATTAATTATGATCCAATGATTCCTGATGTGAATTTACAAGGTGGTTATAGAGCTGTTCTTAATGAAATTTTGAGATTAGAAATCAATTCTTTTTTACAGTATCGTACCCATACTTATAATCAAGGTAATAATGAATTTAGAGAAACAATGAGAGCTATTTCAGATACGAAATTAGGTCATATCCTTACTATTTTAGCAATCATTACAAATCTTAATGCTCCACAAAACAATGGCTAACTTTCAGTTAGTCGTTTTTGTTCTCTTAAAAAGCGACAAAGTCTACTATGTTCATATTTCTTTTGTATATAAAAAACTTACTAAATTTCTGATTATCTTTTCATAAGCTGGT
>UMEI01014263.1_pt1 | contig 11770 bp, 8 predicted proteins | sample 1964711 | NCBI WGS metagenome assembly UMEI01 (sample SAMEA4836016, study PRJEB28245) | human gut metagenome | biome: gut microbiome; material: fecal sample | place: Denmark | collected 2008 | reverse complement strand
ATACACCTTTGGATCTCCGCCTGTGGGAATACTGCATGAATGGCATCCCCGAATCCGGTCAATCCATCTACGGATACGATCATGATATCTTCCACACCTCTGTTTTTTATCTCGTTGAGAACGGACAACCAGTATTTTGCACTTTCATTTCCTCCTACCCACATGCCGAGAACCTCACGTTTTCCATTCAGTTTAACACCTATAGCAACGTAAACCGCTTTTTTTACCGTTCGATTGTCTTCTCGAACATGGAAATGTACCGCATCCATAAAAACAATGGCATATTTTCTTTCCAGCGGCCGGTTTTGCCATTCTTTTGCGATAGGAAGGATTCGATCTGTCATATGTGATATCATTTCTGCTGATGCATCCACACCATAAACATCTTTGAGATGAGAGGAGATATCCCTTGTCGTCATTCCCTTCGCATACATAGAAAGTACCTGATCTTCAATGTTTGAGATATCTGTCTGATTCTTTTTCACAATCTGCGGTTCAAAATCTCCCTTTCGATCTCGTGGTATATCCAGATCGATCGTTCCCATTGAAGAGGTGACAGTTTTAGGACTATAACCATTACGGCTATCGTCTGTCTCTTTGTTCTTGTAGTCATACTTGGAATATCCAAGGTGATCATCCATTTCAGCTTCTAACATACCTTGCAGTGTTTCGCCTAACAAATCCTTGAGCATGTCCTGAATATCCTGAGCATCCTTTGGTTGATAGTGTTCTAATAAGTTGTTGATGAACGCTTTGCGTTCTGGATCCATTTTTCTTCTTCGTGCCATAAAAAAATCCTCCTGAATTGATATTTATTTTAACATCAACCCAAGAGGATATATAGCTCTTTTAGAGTTTACACAGAATTAATTACAGTCTCGTCTTATATGCATTTGCTGCATCGTCTGGTTTATTCATGCATTTTAATAGTTCACTATATATTTTATATGCTTTTGCCTGGCTTGATGCATGTTGCGCAGGATATAATTTATCAAGTTCATTATATATGTTTAATGCATCTAAAATATATTGCTCTGCTTCATCTAGTTTATCGCTATAATTCATAAGCAATTTGGTCATGCTAACATCCGTCCAAGCAACTTCAGTACTATTATGATTACCATTTTTTGATGCTACCATTTTTCTGATTTGTAGAGATTCCTGAAGTAAGGTTTCTGCATCTTGTAAATTTTTTTTGAGAAATTCTGTTCGTTGCTTAACTTCTGGGTGATTTTCACCTGTCTCAAAACAACTGGGATTCAGATAGAAGTCTTTATGATTACTGATATATTCATCTTCTGTAAGGAAGTCTGTCAAAAACACACCTAAATTATCCATTGTCCATGCAAGATTTCTTTGGTATTCCATATTAGCCGGATGTTTTGTTACGAGCTTTTGTCTATACTCTAATGCTTCTGAATAAAAATTATATGCAATAGATAGTACGTCAGGGTTGTGCATGTCTGATTGACTTATTACATAAGCTAGATGATCTAAAGTTCGTCCGTAATTATTCATATATTCTTCATCATTATAATACATTTGAAGTTGTCGAATAATAATCATAGAAAGACTCATATAATCTCTTGCTTCTTGCATTCCTACGGGAGTGTAACTAAGCATGTAACCATAGAAATAACAACATTTCCAGAAAAGTTTCAAAAGTTTAATTTGTTCAGAACTAGGGTTAACGAATTTGTCATAATCGTTGCTGATAAATGGAAAACTATCACAACAAGCAAGTAGAAGAAGATGAATATTTCCATCGCCTTTAGGTTGAGGATAAATTATATGTTGTTCATGTATAGCTACAGTCAATTTATCATATGTTGCTTTATAGAATTTAAGACCAAGTTCTCGTGCACCAATTCTTCTGGCATTATCTGCAAGATATATTAGTTCTTCTGGTTCAAGAAATCTTCCTTCATAAGATAGATAATTTGCAAGATACATCTTTCTCATTTTTGTATCAAAGGTATCACTATTCATAAACAAATTGTGGGTTTTCACTAGTGTTACCAATGATGGAGTTTTTTCTTGCTGTCGCCTATATTCAGACCACTTCCAATACTTAGCCCAATCCTGTTCTGAGCAGGATATAGCTTGATTCACTAAAGGATGGATAAAGAAGAGATTATCCTGAAACGTAATCCAGCCTTCATTAACTAATTTGTCAAAGTCTTTAGGATCATATCCCATCCAGGTTTTAAGCTCTTTTCGGGTTACTTTTTCGTTCTCTTTTAGACAATGGAAATCCCATAATATTAGCTGCTCAAGTTCACTTCTTGTTTTGAGATTAAAGAGCTTATATATCTGCGTTGCTAAGGTTTCGTTTCCTATGTCATAATAGTTATCAGCATTAGTTGCTTTTATCACTGTGAAATCGTGTTCGGTAAATATTGGAGTATCGTTGGCACAACTGAAATTATTTTTTAATAAGTCTTGATAGAAATCGTCTAAATCTTCTCCGTAGTAGTAACTTCCTTTTGCAAGAAGCTCAATTACCATTGTGTTATAATCAGCAAGTGAACAGAGATTTGCAACTGCCTCATGATTGGTATCTCTGTTTGATGCAGCAGATTCATTATAGTGATAAAAGAGTTCTATACATTTTTCGTCATTATTTTTATCACCTAAGTTATTAATAAGAACACGTTTGGTGGTATAACCTATAATACTTGCTATTCTTGAGGTGATGATTAATGTAGTGTTATTCCAGGTAGACATGGATATCAAGTCTTTGTCTGTTCTGGGGTCTTGTATTTGCTCAATATAATCAACGTTATCTATTACAAATAACTTTGTCTGTTTGCTGTTTGTAAGTTTTCTTCGAAGCATCTGCCATTTTTTCTGAGAATCGTACTCTATCATAGTTTCATCAGAGTATTCATCTAAGACAATGGAATCTATCATACTTTGCTTCAGATTTCCAGAATAATTAATCCAGCCACAGCAATCGTAGTAATCTTTTAAATGAGAATAAACCATTCGTGCGATACTTGTTTTACCACAACCGCCCATACCATATAGATATACATTTTTCGATTCATTAGACCTGATTGTATTTACAATACTGTGAAATTTGTCTTCTCTATACAAAATATTTGAAGAGGATCCGTCGATAACAGTAGTATTAGGAGTCAATTCATGAGGCAATTTTTCATCAGAATAATTTTTACGATATGTGTATCTGTTATATCCATTAATATTTCTAATAAAGATATTATTCGCAGCAAAGGATTGTTCTTTGATAAAGTTTTGTGTTAAGCAATTTACGACGGTGTCTTTTCCCGTTCTATTGTCCTTTAGAATATAACAGTAGTATAAAATATTGATTAAAAATTCTGTTGCATCAAGTTCTTTGAAAGTGCTAAAAATATTTTCTTTTGTATACTCGGGATTCATTCCAAAAGCATTATCTAATCTGTCATCGTTTTGCATGATGGTTAATACGGATTGAATAAAAGGACCAATGTTATCAATAGGTAACGCATCACGTAGAATAAAATTAGCGGTGCTTTCTAGGAGTTTATGTAAACGATTGTATTGTCTATCGTTTTGGAGATTAAAGCTCATAATATAGGTTCTCTCGTGTTTTTTTATATTCATATTGCAATTGATGAGCTCGGAAGCATCGCTTTTGTTGTAATCATTTTCAGTAAATGAAAATAGTTCCTGACATATTGCAAGTTTAGTATATACACCGTTGCTATATAGATCTATTAATTTCAATAAGGTTCCTATACATAAGTACATCAAATCGTCTCCATTCAATAATGTATGTTCTGATTATCAATTATATCAGATAAATTTCCAGAATGGAAACAAATAAGATTTTTTTAGTAACTACAGATTATTGATTTCCTGATATAATTATCTCATAAGATACAGGTACGACATATTGCCATATGTTATACCAACAGCAAAATATACTAAATCAATTTTGAGACAGACTGTTTGCATGTTGTTGACCAGTACGTTTGCTATTCTGTTCAGTTACAGTTTCAATCGGCATGAGAAGGACATGATTCAGGATATTCGGTCTTAGATGATAGAATAGGAGGATTTTGATGAGTAAATCAAAAACATACAAACTGATTTTAACATCAAAAGGGCTTAATACACGCAAGGGAACCATTTTGATTAGAAGGGCATATGAGAAAGAAAAAATAAAATATGGAAGTATATTTCTTATAACATTTCCCAGGTATGAAGTAGATGAAATCGTTGTAAGAAATTGCGAAGAATTAGGATTTGAAAATATATTCCTTGTCAAAGAGTTTGAGGGAAAATCAATTTGTGAGATGCCGGAAGTGGATGCGATATATGTCACAGAGGGAAATACATTTGAAATCATTGATTATATTCGAAAAAATCATTTTGACACGTATTTATGCAACATGATTGATAATGGTGCAACTTATATTGGTTCGTCTGCAGGAGCAATTCTTGCATCAGCACGATTTAAGTGTGCTTTGGATTTTGATTCAAATTTTTCCGGAGTTTATGATTTTACGGGATTTAATCTGTTGCCCAGGGAGGGCAATTTTTCTGATACAGTAATTCCCCATTATACATATAAGCAGATTCAAAACTATATTGGTTCTTTGCCAGATGAAGAAGTTAGCAAATACCGGACAATTTATAATATAGCAAATGATGAGGTGTTGATTTTAGAATGTCAGAGGATAGGACAGGATGTTCATTTGTTAAAGAAACGAAGAATACGAGAGGAATAGTTTCTTTGGGAAGGGGAGGAATTTTATGAGTTACCCTAGATACAATCGTTATTTGATTTTTAACAGAATCAGTCATGATAAATATAATATTAAGAATTTCGTGACAGAGGATGAGTGGGAAATGACAGCATTATATGCTCATTTCTTAAAGAAGTTAGACGGCAGGACAAATCCATATGATATTTATTCTGATCAGATTGGTGAGGAGGAAGTGGATATCATTCTTGAATGGATGGAAAAAGAGGAGCTTCTTGATAAAGTTAATAGAAGGATAGAATTCGGTCTGGGATCGATTAGTATTCCATTGTGGATACCTCGAATTACAAGACGACATAGAATTTTTGGTGCAATCTGGAATAAAATTCTTATTTTTATATGGCTGCCACTTTTCATTATGGGTGTATACATATTATGTAGTAACGACTGGAAATTTGTTTCAACTGGTCATGGTATTCTGAAAGGATATTTTATGGGGATAGGTCTGGGAATGTTGCTTCATGAATTAAGTCATGTCTTTGCATGCATTGGTTATAGTTCAAAGAATCATTTTTTTGAGATGGGTATCATGTGTCGCTATTTTTTACTAGGGGCATATGCAATTATTGATTATTCAGAAATGAAAAATCGTTTTAAACGTGCACAGATTATTGCGGCAGGTGTTGAATGTAACATTGCCCTTTGTGGATTATTCCTTTGCTGTCTCAAGCTAGGGGTTATCGATTCACTTGCACTTATAGTGGCAGCAGTTCTTAATTTGATCCTGGCAGTGTTCAATATGACTTTAATCGAAGGTCTTGATGGTATGGGGATTTTTGGGGAGATTTTCACAGGCAGTGATGATTTCGTAGAACGGGCAAAGAAGCTTGTTCGAGATAAAAAAGGTAAGAAGAAGCTTCGCCGAAGAGGTATCAATGGGAAAGCTACGATTGCGGCATGTTACATCATTGTTATTATGCAGGGAGTGTTACCGATGATGATAATCATAAACATAGTGAGCATGATTAATAATCTTGTTATGTAAAAGAAAGTAGAGGAACGATATGAGGCATAAAACAGAATTATTTATTTGGAGTCCATTTTTATTAGCTGTTATAGCTGCCTATTACAAATCGGTTTGGCTTGTAGCTGTAACAGTAATAACTATGTTCATTATGGTGGCAGTATTGTCGTTTACCCATAAGAGAGAAAACTTGTGGTTGTTTATTCTTTGTGGTATTTGCAGTATTCCAATTAATATCTTTTTAGTGAATGAGTTTTTGCCGTGGAAAAAATACATCTTCCATAGTTATCATGGTTTAAGCAATATTCTGTTAATGGTTGGGCTGACTTTAATATGTACAAGTATTGAAGAAATTCTAGTGGCATTTGTGGGAAGAATAATTTGGAAAAAACAGTATGATCTGATGCTACCAAAGATATAGGAGATTAGAAATGGATAAATTATTTCTTTATGAACCAGATGAGATGATTAAAAAAATAAAGGTAATTGAGCCAGAGATGCGAGAAGATAGTTATGGAGAAATCACAGAGGGTCTGGATACTACTTCCAGAAATGCACTGGCATATATTTCCGAAATCTTTAGTTATATGAAAAAAAACTGGAATATCGATCAGTGCACAGTACTTGCACTGATGAAAGAGTTATATCGTATTGCTTCTACTGGCGAATACAGCTATCTCCAGGATTTTGAAAAAATTTCATATAAGGATGATGTATTTGAACATATGTGGGAGGAGGCAGGAAAAAGTGAAATTTTATATGCAGGAAGGCTTCTTCGTTATTATTATCTTGTGAAAGAGAAAGCGTATCATCCGCATAAAACCTGGAAAGAGATTGAGAAGGTATATAAAAAGTTCGGTTTTTTAGAGCCTCTCAAAAAAGTCAAAAAGGTCGAAAAAGTCGAAAAGAAGGAGGGGGACAATACTACGACAAATACAATTACAGATATGGAATTTATGTCTGAGTGTCATGCACATATGGATAAGTATTATGTGGGGCAGGATTTATTGAAGAAAAAAATGTGTTCTGTGCTTACTCAGTGGAAGTACTATGATGTACGTACCACAATGCTCATGATCGGGCCAAGTGGCTCAGGAAAGAACTATCTGATTGAAACGATCAGCTCATTTCCTTATTTGGGAATGCCTGTAATTAGTTATGATTGCAGTGCATTGACTCCGAATGGTTTTAGTGGTGCCGATGTTAGTGCGATTTTCAAAAAGGTGAGAGAGGTTACAAGAAGTGGTCCGCTCTTTGAATGGATGCGTAGGGATAGTGACCGACCTGGCTCTTCAGATGGAAAGTGTATCGTTTACCTTGATGAAATTGACAAGATTATCAACAGGAATCACGATAGTCGGGGTGATAATATAAATGCCATGGTACAACAGCAGTTATTGTCTGCTTTGGCAGGAACGGAGACGATCGAAGGGGTGGATACAGGCAAGATTTTGTTCATTCTGGGTGGAGCATTTCCCAGAATTGATGAGTTGGAAAAGGAGAAGGACAGAAATCCACTTGGATTTAATGCTGCAACAGAGTGCAAAGTTAATATTAAGGAGTCTGTCCGGGACCAGATGCTTGCTATTGGTGGAGAGGTTGAGTTTATTGGGCGTATCGAAGATATCATCAGGCTTCATAAGCTTACAAGAGATGAACTCAAAACCATTCTTATGGATGAACATATCGGTATTTTTACTAAAAAGAAGAAAATTTATAATGATTCTGGGCTTGATCTCATTATCGAGGAGGATACGGTTGAAGCGATTGTCGATCTTATTGTGAAAGAAAATGCTGGTGCTCGTTCTGTGAAAAATATTATGAATCAGTTTGCTGATAACGCATATTTCTATGATATGAAGGTCGGGGGATATTCTTGTATGAAGATTCATAAAGGAATGCTTCAGGGAGAGGCTCCGATATTCATCAAGGGAGGAAGATATATTGAAAACGGTGCAAGACATTTTTAAGGAGTGTGATATCAGGGAAAGCTTACTGGTACTGTTAGCAGGAGTGCCAGAGAATCGATCTTCCAGAATGTTCGAACAGTATTACTCATTTTACTGTGTAGTGATGGAGACTTGGTATGGACAGGGGGTTACGGATTATATTCTGACTGGTTTCAGAAAGTCAGAATATAAAAATGGGAAAAAAGTATATTCATTTTATAGTAAAAATCTGGAAATACCAGTAAATAAAGAGGTTGAAAAGATTGATTGGAATGAAGTAGTTCGCGGAAAAATAAAAGTGTATATCCCGGATTACGTTACTGAAAAGATTACGAACGATGTACTGTGCACCATGCTTCTGTATCAGATATATGAATGGTGTACAGTAGATGTTCCCAAATATACCAATAAACTGTTATTTGACAGTATGGAATTCTTAATGCAGGAAAGAAAGTCAGACATTGCAGAATATGAGAGCTGGTTGGAAATGCTTTTTCACTATTCTTTCCACTATTCTATGGAGAAGGATTATATCAACAATGCGATTCTGGAATATAAAGAAAGTAAGTGCAATTCTTTTAAGTGGGGGGAGCTTCTGCGTGAATATGATTGGGAGATTGGAATACCAAATCATATTCTGTATTCTTATGGTGGATTACAGATTTTGCATAGGAATTTACAGCTTAAAAGACTTCCAGAGGTGTATAGTTGTTTTCATAAGCTTGATAATGAAAATCCGCCAGATTTAAGAAGGCTTTATATTCGACTTAAATCATTAGAAGCTAATTATGAAGATATTGGACTTTCTGAATATCTTGAAGTAGCAAATGAGAGAAAGCGGATTATTGTTGAAAAGAATGCCTGCTATAAAAAATTGCCACTTATTTATATAAGAGATGGTAAAGGAAATCAGAGTAAACTTTGCAAGGTGGAGTTATCGGAATTACTTTGTATGAATATCTATCTGCTTGATGAAAAAATTACAAAACCGGAACAGGTACTGGCTCTGATTGGCTTTTATTTGGAATATCCTATTAAAGTTGAACGGATTCAGCGCAAGTATTTTGTTCAGTCTTTAATGGGCATGAAAATAGGACTTATTACTAAGGAGGCATCAGGGGCAGAGAAGATGGAAATCACTGAGGGAAAAATATAGAAACCTGAAGAGTTTATATTATACTGACATTATTGTATAATAAAACATCAAAAGGCAATTGATAGACGATTTTGTATTTAGAGAAAGGAGAAAACTTATGGCAGTAATTGGAGCAATTCTTGGAGATATCGCAGGTTCACAATTTGAATTTTTCAGACCAGATAACCTGGATTATAAGCATTGTGAGTTATTTACGAATTATTGTTCTTTTACAGATGATACGGTAATGACACTTGCAGTGAAAAAAGCGATTTTAGAAGGAGTGGATTTTGTTAAAACAATGCGGGCAATTGGACAACCATATCCTCATGCCGGATACGGAGAAAAATTTTATGACTGGATATACGGTGGGAATCCCAAGCCATATAATAGTTTTGGAAATGGTTCGGCTATGAGAGTTTCTTTTGTCGGTGAGTATTTTGATACATTAGAAGATGTGATTTCGTGGGCAGAGAAGTCTGCAGAGGTTACGCATAATCATCCAGAGGGGATAAAGGGAGCGGTGGTAACTGCAGTCTGTATCTGGATGGCGAAGCATGGAAAGAGTAAAGAGGAGATTCTTCAGTATGTATTAGAGCAGTATCCGGCTGAAAAATATGAATATAGTATTGCAGTGCCGCTTAACGAGCTTGAACGTATTTATCGTTGGAATGCGACTTGTATGGGAAGTGTTGCGACGGCGATGCGGTGTTTTTATGAAAGTGATTCATATGAAAGTTTCCTGAGAAATGTATTTCGGTTAAATTGCGACAGTGATACACTTGCAGCAATTGGTGGAGCAGTGGCAGAAGAATATTATGGTGGTACTGGTCTGGATGAAGATGGGATTTTGAAAAGGTATCTGGATAGACGGTTATATGAATTGGTGAATGCTAAATAAAAGAAATTTCTGATGCTCATAATCATAGCCAGAATGGAGGGAGTAGAGGCATGATAGACAAACAAAATACAGATAGAAAAAAGAAAATATTTCCAGTCATACTATTGCTGTGTGTGATTATGGGCGGAACAGGATTATTCTATTATAAAAATAAAGAGGATATTGCCAGTACTGTCAGCAAAAAGGAAACAGTAAAAGATAGAAATAGTATTTCCAGCAAAAAGGAAACAGTAAATGAAAAAAATAGTGCTGTAGAAGAATACGAATCTTTAGAAAATGGAACGAATAATTCTTTTAGCACTTATTATAATGGATACATTTATTATAAAAAAGGACATGTTCTATATCGAAGGAATATGACGAAGTCTCATGGAATGGAAACAGATATTGTATATTATTTGCAGGATGAAGATGCTAATTTTGTTATAATGGATGGGAATATATATATTGATGATTATGATGAGACAGTTTGTTTACGAAAACTGATTAAAAAAGAAGAAAATTCTGAAAAGGAAACGACTCTGTCTCAGACAGAAGGAGCAACATATCTTTATACAGATGGCGAAGCGGTTTATTATTGTACATGGAATGACAGGGAAAGTTCTGAAGAAGGATATGTAGAAAGGATAGATAAAAAAGGGGAAAAAAGGGAGCTGTTTAGGATTCCAAAAGAGTATGAACGAAGTCAGTATCATATAATGGACAGGAAATATTTGTATTATTATGCGGCAGATGGAATTAAGAGAATTGATATTACCCAAAAAACGTGTAATCCCCAACTTGTACTAAAAGAAACAGCAAATCAGGAGTTGCCAGATTATTTTTATCCATATAATAATAAAATTTATTACACAAATACATATAGTAATAATCCAATCTGGTATGAATACGACATAACGACAAAAAATAAAAAAGTGATATTAACAGAAGCTATGTTTGGAAGCAAAGGGGAATGGTTTGGAATTACAAATTTTAAAGGGAAATATGCGTATGTTCAGAGAGGCAGCGACTTATATGAATTTAGTTTGAAAACAGGAAAGTTAAAATGGCTTACTGAAAATTATGATAATTATGGAAGAAATATTTATAATCGTGCCTGGGATATTTGTAAAGATTGCCTTGTATTTTCTGTATACTACGGGGATGAGTATGAAACAGGTATATGGTTTAAGAAAAAATTGGATGATGGGAAGATGGTGGAAGAGCCTATAGCAGAATATAGGAAGGAAGAAAGTAAATTAATACCAGAAGGTGAAAAAGCAGTACAATGTTATATAAGATTTTTAAAGGAGAATTATAAAGAGATATATGATATTGCAGATGTTGATGGAGATGGGATTCCTGAATTTTTTATGGTTGATTGCCTGGAAGGTTTCATTCCGTACAGCATTATGTATAGATATGATATAAAGAAGGATACGATAAAAAAGCTGTATAGTTATAAGTTAGGGCAGGCGAAAACGATGTTTTATTCAAAAGAAAAGCATCAGGTTGTCTTTTATAGAAAGGATACTGGTGGATGCGAGTATAACATATATGAATATACAGATGGAAAACTTAAAAAAATAGAAACATTAGAATGGCATAATGGCAAGCATGAGGAATTAGGATACTTTTGCAATGGGAAGAAAATGTCCATGGAAGAGGGAGAAAAATATATGGAGAAATTTGTTGAGCAATATCAGTATTTAAGAGGAAGAATGTAGAAGTGTGACAGTAGTACACTTTACTGACATTTTCGGTCTGTAAATCCGAATCATTTCCTGTTATAATAAAACTTCAGGAAAGTAACCGGCAACTGGCAGGTACGTTTATTACATAGCATGAGACCAGGTCAGTGTGCCCGATCAGATATGAGAGGTGGAAAGCGGTATGAGCAGTAGGAAGTGCAGGATTTGTGGAAGCGAATTGCCGGAGAAGGCGAAGTTTTGTCCGGGCTGTGGTCATGAAGTAGAGCAGCATTTGCAGTATTTTGATACGATGGATAGTAATGTTCCGGAAGACGGTAATTAATTCTGTGTAAACTCTAAAAGAGCTATATATTCT